>Ga0172380_10003834_pt1 | contig 20108 bp, 19 predicted proteins | sample Leawe162metaG_FD_119747 | JGI IMG/M metagenome (GOLD analysis project Ga0172380, IMG submission 119747) | Leachate microbial communities from a municipal landfill in Southern Ontario, Canada - Leachate well 162 metaG | ecosystem: Engineered > Solid waste > Landfill > Unclassified | place... | reverse complement strand
TAGGGAAACCAAATGTTCCTGCTACTTTTTGTTTAGCCGAAAGATAGCGATTAAAGTATTCGGATCGGCCTGCTGAACCACCAAGAGCTCCGTTCGCGGCTTCGATACCTACAGTAACTCCGCTTGCTCCCCAAGCCCCTTCTGCAACTTCATTGACAATGATCCACCAGTCTTTCAATCTATTTGGGAAGCTTCCATCTACTCCAATGACTTTGGAGAGAATTTTGTTCATTTGGTAATGAACAATCGATTTTTCTGATTGTGTGGCAGCACCTTCTAAATACCAAGCTTCAAGTATAAAACGTCCACCTTTTGGAGAATTTAGATCTGGCTTTCCACCAACAAACCATTCAGAACTAGCGTCTATTTCCTGAAATAACAGATGTGTGGCTTCTCTTCCAGCTTGACTGTCTGTCCCAACTTCCCCAACTAATAGTACTGGTGTAAGTTCTTCTGCAAGCTGATATTTTTGAGAGTCAGTCAGAGTTCCTCGTTGATAAGTAATACGTAATATAGGCATTTAATATTCCTTTGTTTGTAAGCTAAAAACGAAGCGACAGTCAATTATTACTGCCACTCCATTTGCCCTTATCGAGGCTAATTATTTTTGCCAATTAAAAAATAATTAGCCTTTTGAAACAGCTTCAAATATGCCTTCATTGGTCAATGTAACGCCATCAATATTCCATGTACCGTCAACTGCATGCACACCATTTGTCCAGATTTTCTCTTTAGGCAATTTTCCACCCGTCAGATCATGAATAATTTGGGTGGCTGTGCTGAAGAAACTTGCCTGAATCTTGTTGTCTGCAAGCGCAAATGACGGTGTCTTAGTTTCAATCCATGCACCGTCGACTGGCTTACCACCAGCAAACGTCAATCCCTTAGGGATGATATTCACATGAGCGGTAATGTTTGGTGTCATGACTTTGTTGCCAGACATGCCGTGATGCTCCAGAAAAGAAGCCGTGAGCTGCGCGATGGCTTGTTCTACTTTGTTTACTGGTAGCACGCCTTCTGTAAGGGTAAGGGTAAGTGGCATTTTTGTATCTCCATTAAGTTGTTAAATTATCTAAACGGCTAATTAAATAACGACCGTGATACATAATTACATAACGATCGTTATATTGTCAATAGATAGCTATCGTTATTCTTGATACAATGATCGTATTGAAGATGAGGTGTGCTATGGCTAGATATAAAGTTGAACATAAGGAACAAACCCGTGAGCGAATTATTGCTGCTGCAGGACGGGCTTTTAGAAAAGGTGGGTATAGCGGCATTGGCGTCGATGGACTTGCCAAAGAAGCGGGCGTAACCTCTGGCGCTTTCTATGGTCATTTCGCATCAAAAGAAGATGCGTTTAAAGAAGCCGTTATTTTCGGCTTAAATGAACTAAAAGTGGGATTAGATTATTTTCAAGCAGAGTATGGTTCAAAATGGATTGAACCGTTTATTGATTTTTATCTTGGCGAAAAGCTAACTTGCGATCTGACCAAGGCATGCTCAATGCCGGCACTAACACCTGAAGTGTCACGTTCAAATAATGCTATACGTGAAGTTTATCAAATTGAATTAGCAAAAATACTGGAAACCATAGCAAAAGGGCTTCCACAAAAAAATCCTGAAGACAGAAGTCAGCGTGCCTGGGCGTTTATTTGCTTACTTTCTGGCGGAGTAACAACTATTCGAGCGCTTGTTGATGAAACCCTTTCAAAAGAGGCCATAAAAGCAATACGGGCAGCAGCAGTTACTGTTGCTGAAAATAAATAAGGCAATCTCACTTCTGAATATTAAACCTCCGCAGTAAACCAAGGACTGAAGTTGACCTGCCAGACCTGTGAGACCGTTTTGCACCTCAGAACTGCCATTTTCTCAAAATTGGTAACAGACGGCTGTTGGTCTATTGCTACCTCATGACACTTCAATCAGATTTACATAAAACTGATAGTTCAATACTAAAATCAACATAATTGAATAAATTTTGGCGCTATGAGTTTTTTATCAAATCGATCATAAAACCCGGATACCCGTGTTAATTAACTATAGGTAAACGCAATAGGTCTGCAAGCTAACTTTAATCACGGAGTTAACTCAGAAAAAGCCGAAATGGAACCATGACAGAACCAGTAAAGCCATGTTTTTGATAAAAACGTTGTGCGAATTCATTGCCGCCATCCGTGAGCAGGGTAATACGTTTGCAGCCATTCAATCGTGCGGCTTGCATGGCTTGCTCTAAAAGATGAGAGCCTACACCGGCGCCTCTTGCGCTGGAGAAACCGCCATATCTTCCAGTAGCGCAACGCAGTCGCCAAGCGCGGTTGATACCGTGTAGAGAAGATTAACCATAGCCACAATTTTACCACCATGGTGACGGGCTACGAGTATGAGCCCAGCCTCAGGATTATTAATAATGCTAGCCAAGCCACGGCTTTGCTCTACGCGGTCAGGCTTGAAGTCAGCTTCTTGCGTAAAAAGTAGCGCCAACAATTCACAAAGCGCTGGAATGTCAGAAACGTTTGCAGGGGTGATTGCACCATGTCTCTATTGTTTTATGGCGATAGTCCATTGTAACTTGGCGGTAGGAACAATATCTTAAGATTAAGCACATAGCTTACGCTGCTTTGAACAAGCTTCCAGATCGCCTTCCGACTTTTCGTTTAAGCCTAACCAAGCATCAATTACATCCATATCAAAGCCCACTTCTCGGCGACCATCTACCTCTATCAGCGGACGACGGATGAGTAACGGTTCTGCAAGCATCATCGCCAAAGCGGCGTAGGCATTGAGCTGCTCTGGAATAATCTCGCCAGATTTTACTTTTGGCGCGGCGCGGTTGAACCATTCGGCTACGGGAATATCTTCAAAAAAGGTAAGCAAGCGCTCTGCTGTCCAAGGCTCAACAAGCAAGTTTTTAGCCCACACCGTATGCCCTGCCGCTACCAGCAATACCTTTTGTCGGGTGTTATTGGCACAGCCGGGTTTTTCGTAAAAGACGATCACGCTCATCATTTAACTCCTTTTAAAAACGCGAGGGTTTGCTGCTCAATTTCGGTCTTAACCCCAACATCCAGCTTGTCCAGCCAGCGCTGTGGGATTGCCTCTACACCATATAGCGCACCAGCCAACATGCCGACAATTGCCCCTGTAGTGTCTGCATCTTCACCACAATTAACGGTGGCTACTACACAGTCTTCAAAATTATCTGAGTTAAAAAAATGGTGCAATACCGTTTGCATCGTATCTACAATGTATCCACTGGCGCGACCAGGATAAGGGGAAAACCTAAACTGCGGATGTACTTTAACCAGAGTGTTAGCAAATTTTAGACAGGCTTCCACCCCCTGCCCAGCCAGTAACGCATGCACCATACGTCCTAATGTTAGCGTAGCCGCATCAGATAGCGGATGATAATGAGTAATATGCGCTTGCTCAAGCGCTGCCTGCTCGAACGCAGCGTCATCTCCAAAAGTAGCAAGGGCGATAGGCAAAATACGCATGGCGGCACCATTGCCACCATCACTCTCGTTAGGTAATCCGTGTAGCGTACCATCTAGCATGTAACGACGAATACCACGGCGACAGGTATTGCCGACATCTATCGGGTAATGTTTTAACCATGTAACTAAATGTGCTGCAGCGATATCTGCATCCCAAGCCCCTGCCTGTATCCAGGCTCGCCCTAGGTAGAGGGACATTTCCGTGTCGTCAGTAATTTGCCCTGGCTTTAGTTTTAGCCAGCCGCCGCCAGTCATTTCACGATGCGTACCACGCTGTGCAATTTCACGTTTAGTGAGAAACTCTACTGGCGCACCCAAGGCGTCGCCAACAGCCAACCCATAATAAGCACCCAGTGCTTTAGAATATAACGTATTGTAATCTAGCAAATTAGGCATAACTCGCTTTCACTGAGTAATAGCCGCCAAGGGCTAACACCTCGCCTTCACCTGTCAATAGTGGCTTACATAGCAAATCAGGAAAGAAAAGTAACTTTACAACGGGCACCTTTACTTCGAGTATCCAATCACCAAACTCATCAGCGCGTTCACGCGAAGTGGTAAATGACACAAGATTATTCATCCGTACCACACTTTGACCTTTCACCAGCTTAGTCTCAGTCATCGTCGCTTCATCATAACTATTAACACCTCGCCATAAGGTTATCCAATCACGAGCTGGAAACCCAAATCTATGAATCACAAACTGGCAATATTCATACAGTAAATCCAATTGCATATGAATACTGTTACTGTGAAAACGGCTGGAATACTTTTCCTCCATATAGCGCACCCATACATCTGACGGGTATTGTTGCAATGCTGCTTTATGAAATGTGGGCGTTAAACCAAAACGGCTTTCCACCCAGCCCTTGAGTACCGCACCTTGCTGACCATTGGCATCAAAACCCCAGCCCTCTAACAATTTGATATAACTAGGACGAAAACGACGTATTTCAGCATGTTCGATTTCATACTCACTAGGATTTAATTGAAAAACAATATCTAAATACCGACGAAATTTCTCTGCGCAATCAGCGCGGCTACTAGCAGCTTCTAACAAACGAAATAAGCCTCGATGTGTTTCACGCGCGCCAGCGATTCTTAATCTTTGCGGAAAATCGTTAAATTCAGTGGATGCAATTAGCCATGTTGGTATTCCAACCAGATTAGTTGAGTACCAATTTTGCGGATTACTGTACTTATTGGTTTCTGAATTCACTTTAAATTCTTACATCAGGAACTCCAACCAAACCCAAACGGGTCGGAGTTTCACTATTAAACTGGACGGTTTTCGTTTGGATTACGTACAGGACCCATCAGTGCTAGGCCTTCTTCATAAGTTATCACTGGGTAGTTAGCTGTAAATTTCAATGCTTTATCTGCAATCACATCTAACTTAGCTGCGGTATCAAGCTTTTTGAGGTCACCTTTTTCCAAACGCAATAACTCTAGCAACTCGTTGTACACCGTTGCTTCATCTAACGGCAGAATAAAGAACGTCGCGCCGCCCATATGTACCTGATACTTTTTCAGCAAGTCAATATTGTTGCAAAAAATGAAGTACTTGCCATCTGGCTGCAAAGTATCCCCCAAGGCATCAACTAGCATATTGAGGTAGCCAAAAGATAATAAATAGCCCGTAAAAAATGGAATGCCTTTTTCACCTGCATTGGCAATTGCCATTACTTGTGCTGATGACACTTCTGGTGGACGGGCCTCATCGGCTAATTGTTCTGCAAATTTAATCGCGACTTCACCGCGAAAGCCAAAGCGGCCAGGTACTTTAGTCGCTTCTTTTAATACTGGGTTTGTCAGGCGTTTTTCAGCATCTAGTCTGGCAAATGCGGTTTGATCTATCGTGGTCATGTGTTAGTACTCCTTGTATCGTTGCGTATAAAATCTGCGGTTTTAAAAAATGCTTGCTGAAGTTGTTGTCGCAGCATCGCATCGGTAACTACATCTTCCATCGCGCGTTGCATGCACTGCATCCAAGTGTCACGCTCAGCCTCGCCGATGGAAAAATGAAGATGTTTTTGGCGTAAACGTGGGTGTCCACGCTCTGCCGAATAGACTTTTGGGCCACCCAACCACTCCACCAGAAACTTAACCAGCACTTGTCTGGTATGGCTAAGGTCAGGCTCATGCATAGCACGAATATGACTCGCCTCTGGCAGCGTATCCATATAGTGATAAAACCTGTCCACCAGTTTGATAATCTGTGCTTCCCCACCGATTGTTTCAAAGTGTGGATTGCTCATTATCTGGGTCACAGGCTTGAGTGCTGCGTATGGATTATGGTTATCAGCGTTCATTCAAATGTCCAAAATTTAAGTGGCCAAGATTTAAGACTTCTTGACTGCGTGGCCACCAAAACCATTACGCATCATTGAGAGTAATTTGTAACTGTAGCCAGTAGCATCCTGGCTTCTGAAACGAGCTTGCAATGCCGACGTGAGTACTGGCGTGGCCACACCTTGCTCTACAGCCTCCATCACCGTCCAGCGCCCTTCACCAGAGTCCGCTACGTAAGGCGCAATGTCTTGAAGTTGTTGGTCGCCTTTCAAGGCATCAGCTGTCAAGTCGAGCAACCAACTGCGCACGACAGAACCATGACGCCATAATTCGGTGATTTCTGCGAGGTCAAGTTTGAATTCTTCCTTGCCTTTGATCAGGTCTAAGCCTTCAGCCATCGCCTGCATCATGCCGTATTCAATACCGTTATGTATCATTTTAGTAAAGTGGCCAGAGCCAACAGGCCCTACGTGCGCCCAGCCACGGTCATCTGCAGGCGCTAGTGCTTTTAAAATAGGGGTCATGACATCAGCGACTTCTTTGGTTGCACCAACCATCAGACAATAGCCGTTGTCCAAACCCCATACGCCACCTGACGTACCAGAATCCATAAAGCCGATGCCATGTTCAGCCAACATCGCACCGCGGCGTTGACTATCCTTATAGTTAGAGTTGCCACCATCAATAATGATGTCGCCTTTACTTAACATCGGGATCAAGTCTTTGATTTGATTTTCGGTAATGTCACCGGATGGCAACATCATCCAAACGATTTTTTGATCATCTAATTTACTTGCAGCCTCCTTAACTGAAGTAGCAGGAATCAAGCCTTCTTTATTAGCGAGTGTACTAACCGTGTCAGCATTAAAATCAAACCCAACCACTTCAATATTATTACGAAGCAAACGAGTTGCCATGTTGCCGCCCATTTTGCCTAAACCTATCATCGCTAATTTCATACAGCCTCCTTTAACTTTCTTAACTTGTTCTATAGACCGTGCGCACATTGACAGCGCACACCACACTGATAGCTAAGCACTAAGCAAAGGTTGTACCAAGAGATAAAACAAAGCCTAAAAATTAAATTAATTACAATACAATCAATTAGTTATAAAAAAATAATCCGTATATCACTTGTATTAACTGACAGATATACAAGCGTTGTCATTTTGTTCAATACAACACCATATCTACCCCTTTGTCAGGTTTGCGACACGACCGTACAAAGCCAAAAAATCACATAAAAATAAAAATATTTAGTTAAAATTCAATAACTTACAAAAAATAAAAAGCGTTGGCACGCACTTTGCTCTATTCACTTTGCATGACCGACAAACCATCCGGCGCCAGATAATAAGAGTGATAGATAGCGACTCGGAATCGGAGGCCCGGCAGCAAACGGTCTTAAACGAACTTTTAATTTTTTTTAAGGAGTACTGAAATGGCTGCATTACGTCAAATTGCCTTCTACGGCAAAGGTGGTATCGGTAAATCTACGACATCACAAAATACATTAGCCGCTCTGGCTGAAATGGGTCAAAAGATCCTCATCGTTGGCTGCGATCCAAAAGCTGACTCAACTCGTCTGATCTTGCACGCGAAAGCACAAGACACCGTACTTTCACTTGCTGCTGAAGCTGGTAGCGTGGAGGATTTGGAACTCGAAGATGTAATGAAGGTAGGTTATCGCGACATCCGTTGCGTTGAATCTGGTGGTCCAGAACCTGGTGTTGGTTGCGCAGGTCGCGGTGTGATTACTTCTATCAATTTCCTAGAAGAAAATGGTGCTTACGACGGTGCTGACTACGTTTCTTACGACGTATTGGGTGACGTGGTTTGCGGCGGTTTCGCAATGCCGATTCGTGAAAACAAAGCGCAAGAAATTTACATTGTGATGTCTGGTGAAATGATGGCCATGTATGCGGCTAACAACATTTCTAAAGGTGTTCTTAAATATGCAAACTCAGGCGGCGTACGTTTAGGCGGCTTGGTATGTAACGAGCGTCAAACAGATAAAGAGCTTGAACTAGCTGAAGCTTTAGCTGGCATGTTAGGTACTAAATTGATTCACTTTGTACCACGCGACAACATCGTTCAACACGCTGAATTGCGTCGTATGACAGTGTTGGAATACGCACCTGAATCAAAACAAGCTGAAGAGTATCGCCAATTAGCACAAAAAATTCACGCGAATGCTGGCAACGGTACTATCCCAACCCCTATCACGATGGATCAGTTGGAAGACTTGTTGATGGACTTCGGCATTATGAAGAAAGAAGATGAAACTTTAATCGGTAAAGCTGTAGCTTAAGTAGTCAATCTAGCGGGGGCTTATGGCTCTAGGTGTAAACCATAAGCTCCTCGCTGGCCCCTTTTGGAAGTTGTTTCAAAAATTGAGGGGGCTGAGAGTCTGCCAGACTTAAAGATGGTACTTAAAGCGCAAGCAATTTTTGAAACAACTTCATTTTAGATTAGGAGAAAGAAATGAGTTATACAGTTGATTTAGGCGTCAATGGCGCAGAATTAATTGAGGAGGTTCTAAAAGCCTACCCTGAAAAATCTGCCAAACGACGTGCAAAACATTTGACCGTGCATGAAGAAGGTAAATCTGATTGCGACGTTAAATCAAACATTAAGTCATTACCAGGTGTAATGACCATTCGCGGCTGCGCATACGCTGGTTCTAAAGGCGTGGTATGGGGTCCGATTAAAGACATGATCCATATCAGCCACGGTCCTGTTGGTTGTGGTCAATACTCATGGGCTTCACGTCGTAACTACTACATTGGTACAACCGGTATTGATTCATTCGGTACCATGCAGTTTACGTCTGACTTCCAAGAAAAAGACATCGTTTTCGGTGGCGACAAAAAACTTGAAAAAATCATGGATGAAATTCAAGTGTTATTCCCACTCAACAAAGGTATTTCAGTGCAATCTGAATGCCCGATTGGTTTGATTGGTGATGACATTGAAGCTGTCTCCAAGAAAAAATCTAAAGAATACGATGGCAAAACCATTGTGCCAGTACGTTGTGAAGGCTTCCGTGGCGTATCACAATCTTTAGGTCACCACATTGCTAACGATGCGATTCGTGACTTCATTTTCGACAAAACTGATCCAAGCAAAAATGAATTCACAGGCACACCTTATGACGTTGCGATTATCGGCGACTACAACATTGGTGGTGATGCATGGTCTTCACGTATCTTGCTCGAAGAAATGGGCTTACGCGTCATTGCACAATGGTCGGGCGATGGCTCTATTGCTGAGTTGGAAAACTCACCTAAAGCTAAATTGAACATCCTGCACTGCTACCGTTCAATGAACTACATCAGCCGTCACATGGAAGAAAAGTACGGTATACCTTGGGTTGAATACAACTTCTTTGGCCCTTCAAAAATTGAAGAGTCATTGCGCAAAATTGCCAGCTTCTTTGACGATTCAATCAAAGAAAAAACTGAAGCAGTGATTGCGAAATACAAAGCACTAACTGATGCCGTGATTGCTAAATACAAACCACGTCTACAAGGCAAGCGAGTGATGTTGTTTGTTGGCGGCTTGCGCCCACGCCACGTGATTGGTGCTTATGAAGATTTAGGCATGGAAGTCGTTGGTACTGGTTATGAGTTTGGTCATAACGATGACTATCAACGTACCACTCACTACGTTAAAGACGGCACATTGATCTACGACGATGTAACAGGCTACGAGTTTGAGAAATTTGTTGAAGCAATACAACCGGATCTAGTGGGTTCAGGCGTTAAAGAGAAATACGTGTTCCAGAAAATGGGCGTTCCTTTCCGCCAAATGCACAGCTGGGATTACTCAGGCCCATACCACGGCTACGATGGCTTCGCCATCTTCGCTCGCGACATGGATATGGCAATTAACAACCCAGTTTGGGCATTAACTAAAACCCCATGGAAAAAAGTAGCGTAGCCATAGTTAATGGCTAACCCCAGCTTAAAGGAGAAATAAAATGAGCCAGAGTGCTGAAAAAGTATTAGACCACTTCAAACTGTTCCGTGAACCTGAATACACCGAAATGTTCGCGAAGAAGAAGGCTGAATTTGAATATGCAGTGCCAGATGAAGCTTTGCAACACACCATTGAGTGGACCAAGTCTGAAGACTATCGCGAAAAGAACTTTGCCCGTGAAGCCTTAACTGTTAACCCAGCTAAAGCCTGCCAACCATTAGGTGCAGTTTTTGCAGCTAACGGTTTTGAAGGAACATTACCATTTGTGCACGGTTCACAAGGCTGCGTAGCATACTATCGCTCGCACTTCAGCCGTCACTTTAAAGAGCCAACTTCTTGCGTATCTTCATCCATGACTGAAGATGCCGCAGTGTTTGGTGGGTTAAACAACATGGTTGATGGTCTTGCAAACGCTTACAACTTGTACAAGCCAAAGATGATTGCAGTTTCAACGACTTGTATGGCTGAGGTTATCGGTGATGACATCAACGCCTACATCAAAACATCAAAAGAAAAAGGTTCTATTCCTACTGAATTTGATGCACCGTTTGCACACACACCAGCCTTCGTCGGCAGCCATATCACCGGCTACGACAATGCCCTACACGGCGTGTTGACACACTTCTGGGATGGTAAAGCAGGTACTGCACCTAAACTGGAACGCAAACCAAATGAAAGCATCAACTTCATTGGTGGTTTTGATGGCTACGTCGTTGGTAACAACCGTGAAATCAGTCGCATTTTCAAAGAGTTCGATATCGATTTCACCATGTTATGCGACCCTTCAGATGCATGGGATACCCCAACTGACGGTGAGTTCCGTATGTATGACGGCGGCACTTCATTAGTAGATACAGCGAATGCAGTGCACGCTAAAGCAACGATTGCGATGCAAACCATCAGCACAGAAAAAACTGTGAAAATGATTGAAGAGCACGGTCAAGAAGTAGTTCGTCTGCATCACCCAGTTGGTGTAGCGGGTACAGATAAATTGTTGATGGAGTTATCACGCATCACTGGTAAAGACATTCCTGATTCATTGACTAAAGAACGTGGCCGTTTAGTGGATGCGATTGCTGACTCTAGCGCACACATTCACGGCAAAAAGTTTGCCTTGTATGGTGACCCAGACTTAATGTTAGGTCTGACTGCATTCTTGCTTGAGTTAGGTGCTGAACCAGTGACAGTGTTGTCAACCAACGGCGATGACAAATGGGCAGCTAAGGTACAAGAGTTGTTTGATGCCAGCCCATTCGGTAAAGGCTGCAAAGTGTATCCGAAGAAAGACTTATGGCACATGCGTTCACTGTTATTCACTGACCCAGTTGATTTCTTGATTGGTAACACATTCGGTAAATACTTGGATCGTGATACTAAAACACCATTGATCCGTATTGGCTTCCCGATTTTTGATCGCCACCATAAACACCGTTATCCAGTATGGGGCTACCAAGGCGGTATGAATGTGTTAGTCACTATTCTTGATAAGATTTTCGATGTGATGGATGCAGATACCAACGGCATCGGGACTACAGACTACAGTTTCGACATCATTCGTTAACTGGTTAACGTGACCGTTATCAGTCATAAGCTGATAACGGTCACGTACTTAAAAGAGCGAATCTCTAAAGGAAATAGTATGGCAAACGTAACATTTAGCTCCCCCAAGATGAAAAAAGACATCACCGTGTATGCAACGGCTGGTGATTGCAGCACATTGTTAGCATTAGCAAAAGAACACAAAGTTCCAGTGGAATTTGAATGCGAAAACGGCGAATGTGGTTCTTGTGCAGTAGAAGTCGCAATCTTGGCAAACAAACAGCCGATGGGCATGCATCTGACTGAGAAAGAAAAAACTGTGCTTAAACTCGCAGGCAAGATCACTAAAAAACAGATTGAAGAGTCTGAAACGACTGACCTACCACCGCCATGGCGCTTGGCTTGTCAGTTCATTGTTCGCAATGAAGATATTCTCGTTAAGTTTTAAGCGCTAAAGTTAAGTTGTACCTGTAATACGTTTTAATCACTATGCAATTCAATCGCTTACCACCTCATTGAGTGAGGTAAATAACGGATTCGGAACTTGCGATTAAAGCTTGTAGCAAATACCCCTCTGTTTTGGTAGTTGCTTGATTATCCCCTTCGGATTAAATCCGAATTTAAAGCCTCCCTCGTGGAGGCTTCTTTTTATCCTAAGTTTTACAATTGATTGTCTTACAATTGATTTAGATCAGTAGATCACAGATTAATCCAGTCAAAACCACTTGTTTGTAACGGGTGATTACCAGAGTGACTCCGTTTCTTTCATGTATTTTACGAAACGTTCGACTCTTTGAATATCAGCTTAGCTCACTTTCGATTACATCCATAAGTAGGTAGTCAATGCACCAATGCCATCGATCAACGATACGGTTTCATGATATTGCGAATTTTACCGGCTTCATAAAATGGCACGCTTACTATCATCAATATCCCGCCATTATCTATTTTGTTTTTATAGTGCTTTAGATCGGTGTTAAACAAATTAACGCCTAGCATGGCTGAACCTAGCATCACAAAAACAACACCTCCAAGAATGGTAACGGCCAGTACAATAGACCAATGTGAATCGGTGTACCACAACGGTGACTTTGTTACCCAAGGTGGAAATTTCAGCACATACAAGCCAGCCAGCAACCCTAATCCAGCTCCAATTAGAATGCCACGCTCACCTTCGTGGATGATATTGGTTGTCTCTATCGCACTGGCCACGGGTAGCTTGCCAAGATTCATGTCTGGGTTAGACAAAAAATGGATTTGGCTATCTTTAACCCTGGCAAGCAACAACTTGTCAAAAGCGTTATTTGCCGTTTTTATATCCGGCAGCATGAACTTTAATTTAAGCTTCATTGCGTGTTTACCCTTTTACAAAATAGTGGTTAAGCAAAGGTACTTAAGGCTATATCAGGCATCTGACCAATTAATAGAATTAAATTACCACAGGCTTTGCCGGTGGCTTATTTGGTGAGCGCCTCAAAGGCGCCAATAAACCCTTTGTGCCTGCCTCAAAGCGGCTGGATTGCACTTGCACCCCTTCCCCATCTCAGGGGGAAGGTTGGGATGGGGGTACAAACTGCTGAATGTCGCTGAATTTTGACTTCACTTTATATGACCGTCGTATAGGTAAAATCTTGGTAAGTCCCCGGCAGAGCTAGGGTTTACCTTGTTAAATTAAATATTTGCTATTTCATCAGAAGCCAGCGCTTAGTGCGAGGTTCTAAGTTATTTCACTCAAGGGCGCTCCAATTTTATAAGATATATCTCGTATGTAGGCGCGCAATTTATTAACAGCACTTGCCGGTTTACCGGCTTAGTGTTGGTTATCAGTTTTCTCTGATTGCGCACCTACAGAACCATGCCTTTATTTATGTGAGCCACTAAAATCTAATCAAAAATCTAAATCCGCACAAGCTGCTTTACGTGCAGAAGAGATGGATTAGCGCCGGGCAAAAACAGCTCTACAATCATGCCCAGTATGGCAATAACCAATGCGGCTAGGAATGCGGCACCTATTCCAGACAGATTAAACCCTCGAATCAATGATGCAATCAGCATGATTAGCAAGCCATTGAGGAGCAGCAGCACAAGCCCTAGAATCAACTGTGAAGTATGAATCGGCACCCATTGCAGCAAGGGGCGCAAGATAATGTTAGAGACGCACAACAGCAATGCAGAAGCCAGCAGCGCCAGCACGCCGGAAAACGCCATGCCCTTAAGTAAGCTGCTCGTTATCCAAAGCGCCAGCGCCATCACGGCTACATGAATCAATAAAGTTTGTATATGGAATGTCATCTTAACCACCTTAAAACTCAAAACAAAAAAATACCCGCCGATAAAGCGGGTAAAAGGAAATAGCGGATCTAGGTAATCAGCTATAACTCAAAACCAACTAGAATTCAAAGCCCGCCTGCACCCAAAGCCTAGGTGACCGCTCTGACGAGGCCGGCTCAGACAAAGGTGTACCTCCCTGTGTGCGCCATGCCAGATAACCATCAACCCTGATTTTTTTAAATACCTCAGCATTCACACCAAAACCAGCGCCGGCAATCGTGCGTGTATTATCACCAACAGCATATTGATTGTGATTAATTTTGACATGCCCATAATCGTAGAACACCACCCCTTGCAGCTGCGGCATAAAGCGATGGCGCAACTCAAGATTCAAAAGAGAACCCTCGTCACCACTACCTTCGCCCTGCGGGTATGCACGAACACCGTAAGAACCGCCCAAGCTGAATTTATCAGAGGAGTTCAGGTTGTCGCCAGCCCATTGGCCTGATATTGAGGCTGATAGTGTATTGTTATCGGTCACACGCTGCAATCGATTGAACGTGTAACCCACCTTAGTAAAGTCACCATTACTACGCGCAGTAGCTTCATCTATCACACGTTGCACAGCATCCATACTTAAATGACCCAATGTCCAACTGACATCAAACGAAGTTTGACCGGCACCATTAAATCCATCTTGATAATTACCAGTCAAGCCTAAAGTGCCAGATTGCACTGATTTTTTATTATCCGTATTGGTACTGTCGATAAAGTCTTTAAGATTTTTATCTTCATAGGTCATTGCACCAACCAGTGACCCGTTCTGACTCATGATAAATGGATAGGTGGTGAACAAGCTGGCACTCGTCGCAGTACCATGGGCATCTAGAGACTTAAACTCGCGCCCCAGTTGATAGTCTATTCGTGCTAACGCAGCACCTACCCGCAAACCATCACCGCCGATAGGCAACTGATAAGCGGCTCGCCCGTAAACCATGTCGCGATCACTGCCGATAACACGCGCGGTCAGTTGATCGCCAATCTTGAGTGGGCTGTTAATGGCTATTGCTGCATTAACGCGATATTCGCCAGTGTAACGGTTACCATAGTTATCAACTTGTACGGATCCGTTATAGGGCGCAGTTGATGTGGTTTCTATCAGCAAGTCAGAAGTGCCGACACTAGCACCCGGCTGCAATACTGCACGCAAGCTGGACATCCCGATTGAATCACGCAATAGCAGTAATTTGCGATCCATAGGTGATTGCTTTGCCGAGACTTTTTCCAGATGGCCATGGATGCGCTTATCAGACACTCTGGAGGTATTATTAAGTGTGATTTGATCAACCTTACCCTCCAGCACTGCAATCTCTAATACCCCATCTTTAATATCCTGAGCAGGGAGATAAGCACTCGACAGAAAATAGCCATGCTTGCGGTAATGTGTAGAAATCCGTGCAGCAGCTAATTCCAACTCTGTGAGGGAATGTGTTCCCCCAACCATATCAGCAACTAATGCCTCTAGCACAGCAGCAGAATACACGGTGCTGCCAGTCACATGAATCGCCTTTACCGGGATTTGCGTATTATCCACAACACTAGGCGCAGTCGATGCCCCACCTTCAGTATCTAAGGGTGGAATCGCTTTCGGCTTTTTAATTTCCCTATTTTGTTCCTGCTGCAACTCGCGTGTAGTTTGCCCGGCATCGGGCGCTTGGCCTGCGCCAGCACTCAGCGATGCGATACTACCCAGTAGCAATAATAAAACTTGTTGTGATGTTTTGCGCGCGATCAATTCACTTCCCCTAATTTAACAATACGCGGTAATTTTGCAATTTGTAATTCATTATATTCATGGGTTTTGTCAATCCGATTATCTGGGTATCGAATACCATCATTCAACAACGTCACTGTTAGCTCATTACTGGCGATTAATTCAGCGCTTGTTTTGTCTGGATTCAAAGCTGAGTCTTCAAGTGCCAATGCACCAGTATCGTTAAGCTCGAATGAAGCTGCCGCAGTAATTGCAAACCTCTGATCCGACAACTTAACATATGAATCACTAGCAACACAGCTGTTACCAGATCCACGTTTAGTGTTGTTAACACTAACAACACTACTACCAGTATTCACATTGATTGCACCTGTATAGCCATCTTTGTAAGGCGGAGTATCAACGATAGTCTCAGGCTTAATCGTCAATGTTCCATCCACATAAGTCAGGTTGTAATTAGATGAATTAAAACCAGAGGGCGTGATTAAGTAACTACCGAGACCAATCGCCCCCTGACTACTACCCCCGTAAGTCAAGCTGCCAGATAGAACGGCACTAGTCTCACCATTCACAAAGCCGTTATAGCTCACGCCATTGCCACCGCCGTACGCCAGACCATTATAAGTTGTACTGGCATCGCCAGCGGTAATTGTAAGGGGTGCCGGTGTAATGGTGATAGCGTTTGCAGCTGCAAAATTAACATCATAACCAAGCTGGTTAGAGTACAGCAGTGCATAGTTGCCAGCATTTAGTGCATTACTTTCAAATAAATGCTGCGTACCTAGCTGGTTTGAAAAGTTTGGCTTTGTCGTGGTTGGGTCAACGCTATAACTAACCCCCAAATTAGATGCCGTATGTACTAAACCATCATATTGATAACTCCCACTGCCACTGAGCGTTGCGGTAATTGGGGTAAGAAAATGACGCAATAAAGGCGCTGTGCTGCCATTATAGATACGCCATGTTTTACCCGTACCGCCAATATCGTCGATATTCCAGGCGCTATAGGTAGCCGCCGCTTTCATTTCTGCGGTGGTTTTGCCGGTGCCGCCTGCACTGGTTAACTGGCCGCTGGTTTGTGTATCCCAGTAGCTATCAGCAACCGTGCCGGTGTTAGTACCCACTAATCCACCCAAGCCTGAGCTGCCACTGACTGCACCTGTAGCATAGGTACGGGTGATGCTGCCACCTGCATTATCACCCACCAAACCACCAACCATGGTACTACCACCGCCACCTGTGGCACCAGTTGCATAGGCATCAGTAATCACGCCGGCGTTCAGCCCGACTAGGCCGCCCACATTGGTGCCGTCGGCGCTGGTTACATTGCCCATGGCAAAGCTTTCGGTAATATTGCTTGCCGCACCAGATTCGCCTACCAGTCCGCCGAGATAGCTGCGGCCAGAGATATCCTGCATGTAATAGCTACGTAACACGGTACCGTCGGAGATGCTGCCCACCAGACCGCCCACATAATCAGAGGTGCTGGCCGTCACGACGCCGGCCGTGCTGTTTGTGATGTTGAGCGTGCCGGCGTATTTCCACCCGACCAAGCCGCCGACGTGTTGGCCGCCGTCCAGGCCGGTCACCGAACCTGCCGTACCACTGGCATTCACATTATTGTTGACATTGGTGAGATTGCCGTAATCAAGGCCGACCAGCCCGCCTACAGAATACCAGCCAGTTACGTTGCCGGTGGCGTAATTGCCCGTGCCATCGCTACCAGTGAGATCGAGGGTGGTCGAACTGCTATAAGCACCTATCAGCCCGCCTACGCCACCTCTAGCGAAGCCTAGAAGAACAGTAGCAGTACCAGTTACATTGCCCGTGGCATAATTTTGCCCAGTCAGCATGCCAGCGCCCCAGACATGACCAACCAAACCGCCAGTGTGCTGCTCGCCAGTAACATCCCCCGTGGCATAGCTGCCATCCATAGTGCCGGATAAATTACCGGCTAAACCACCCGTATCCCCTACGCCGTAGACGTTGCCCCTTGCATGGCTATTGCTGACGCTGCCCACACTACCAAACACATTGCCAACCAGACCACCGACATAGGTATTGCCGACAACATCGCTCGTGGTATAGCTATTGCTGATGCTCCCATTATCCATATAGCCAACCAGACCGCCCGTATTATACTGGCCGGTGATTGATCCGCTTTCCAGCCCGACGTTACTGATTTTGGCATTACCGCCGTCGCCGAAAAGTCCTACTTTATCAGTGGCAGGGCGGTTTATATACAAATTATTCACCGTATGGCCCAGGCCATTAAAGTTACCGGTGAATATGCTAATTGGTGCAAAGCCCAGACCGGCATTCCAGCCGCTGGTGGCGCTGGCATCAATATTACTGCCCAGCACATAGCGCCCGGCAAGGCCGCCGTTGATGCCTTGTAGATCTAAGCCTGTCATACTGCCTGCCGCACCTAGACTGTCAATCACGGTATAGCCCAGCCCGCCCATGCTGATGATACCAGCGCCGGAACGGCCGGGGAGATCAATACGCCCCTTGAAGGTGCCACCCGGGTTAAAGCCCATTTTAACAGTACCGCCTGCCACTGCTGCATCAGCACCGTTGGCTGTGGCGGGGTTGAGGTCCAGTGTCGAGGTGCCTGAGGCCGTCATGACGGCGTTAACGTTGATGTCACGCGCAGCAGTCAGCGTAAGGTTATTGGCACTCCATGATACGGCGTCATTCACAAAAATATCGCCATTGCCTGCCGTGCCACCACCGCTACTTAGGATGCTCACGTTACCTAAACCAAGGTTGGTTGAGAGTGTTGCGCCGGTAATATCACCGCCAGCGCCAATGGTGTAATCCTGCGGGTCGATTAGCCATGTACCATTTTGATAAGTGCCACCGTCAACATTGGCGGCTAGGGTGGTGACGTGTGTGCCGTTAGCCACTTTGACATGCGCGGCGGAGGTTTCAATAAAACCGCCATTACCGCCATCTGGCGCGCTGGCATCCAGCGTGCCACCTACATTAACAGTGCCGGTTTGCATGTCGCCCATCAACTTGATGACGCCATCGTGATTTTGTACGGTGCGGGCGCGGATGATGCCGGTGTTATTCACTACAGAGGTGGTTAAGGCGTCTGCCGCTTTGCCTGACATGAATACTTGGCCACCATCTGCTTGTATCAGGTGTTTATTTTCTACCAAGCCATTGACTGTACCTTTGTCGATGTTGTATTCAACCAGTGCGCCGTTATTCAGTGTGAGAGTGATTTGATCGCCAGAGGCGAGTACTGCCTTGCCCAGCGTGGCACTAATAATGCCTTCATTGCGTACTTCTGGCGCCAATAATGCAATATAGCCGCCTTCAGCGGCAGTGAGGTTGCCCTTGTTAATAACAGAGCCGGCACCAGCCCTATTATAGAACGTGATATTGCCAGCCATGAAGTCATCGCTGCTGATATCGAGGCTGGTAGCTACCAAGCCGCCCACATTAACTTGCGCACCCGTGCCAAACAATACGCCATTGGGGTTGCTTACAAACAGCTGGCCTTTGGCATTGATGCTGCCGAGTATGTTACTGGGGTTTTGCCCCCAGACACGAATCAAGGCTAAGTCAGTTGCCAAGTTCTGATTAATGGTGAAAGTTTCACCCACACCTACACCAAAGCCTTGGGCGTTAATGGCAAGACGAGAGGAGTTCTGCTGCACAAGGTTAGGATTAACGATAACCCCTTGCCCGCCGACAATGACTCCGCCGTCAAGCCCGGCTAGTGCCAGTGTGGGCAACATGGCCATCACAATCGCTGCCAGTTTTCGCTTCGTTGTAGACTTACCTCTACCTTTGGCGGTTTCCGCAACGGCTACCCAGCAATTATTTACTTGGCTCCAAACTAGGCGGTAAATACGGTTTAATGTCGCGTGTTTTTTCATGGTTAATTTCCTATAACTTTCCTATAACTAAAGTGCCGCTTGAAATTTAAGGTAGGACACTTGAATATCGTTAATTTTTACGGCTTTTGCTACAAATCAATGGGTAAAAGTTATATAAAGGCACGGCATCATATAACAATTCCCGTTTTTTAATAGTGGTTAATTTGGCGGTCATTTGAATCTAAAAAGTGCCTTTACGATTTCTTCCACATAAGTGCCTATTACAAAGCTAGCAAGTAAGAACAGTGCGATGACGCAAAGAGTAATCCATCCTTGTTTCAGCATATCCTTATTCCTTTACTCATACTCACATCCATAAACACGCGATACGTCATCACCCAATAAATGAATAATTTCATCATGCGTACGGTCGATCAACTCAGGTAGCAACTCAAGCTGGTTACGCCGTTTCTGGAGCTCGGCAAATAAATATTGCAAGATGCCAACATCCATTTGTGCTTGCTTCATATTCGCGATTAGCTGCATTCCAAGGTTCGTCAGCGCAACAAAAATTACCCCACTGATGCTCTTGTTTTCGTCAATCGTTGAGACAATTTCAGCCAAATTATCAAGACTAGTAATATTCATGGTTTGATTTTTATATCTTCGTGAATTAGTCATAATCAACTCTTTGCAAAAAAATCTGCCTAATACGTTAAGGTCAGGGCATCAAAAAATTAAATCACTCTCAGAGGAAAGTAAACTTTCACCTACCCCTGAAGTATCTGCACCCACAAGGCTTACCTTGATAAAACCGGATGAACTACCCCAAATAGAATCCAGTCGCCAAACGTACTGAGGAAATGTTGAGCTTTCTTTTACATTCTGAATTGCTGCATTTAAAGCTTCTGAAATATC
>Ga0172380_10003833_pt1 | contig 20120 bp, 20 predicted proteins | sample Leawe162metaG_FD_119747 | JGI IMG/M metagenome (GOLD analysis project Ga0172380, IMG submission 119747) | Leachate microbial communities from a municipal landfill in Southern Ontario, Canada - Leachate well 162 metaG | ecosystem: Engineered > Solid waste > Landfill > Unclassified | place... | reverse complement strand
CTCAAGCGCGGAGAGCGAGAAGAGCTCCTCCGACGGGCCTGTCTTCCTCTCGTGGAATATGCCCCTATTGTGGGAGAAGTCATTTATGGGGATGGTCGGGGGCATACTCTGGGATATCCGACGGCAAATATCGCCATTTCAAACTCAAACCTGCCTGATGAAGTCTTCTCGTGTCGGGTGAAGCTCGGCGATGAGACTTTTTTATGAGCAGGAACGTACAATCCAAACAAGAAAGTGGTTTTCCGTCATTCCAGCCAAGCGAAGCGCGAGGTGGAATCTAAATGAGAGCCTAATGTTTCTGAAACCGGGGATGGATTCCACCTCGCGTCTTCGTTAAACTCAGACTTGGCTGGAATGACGGACGATTCCCGCGGCGTCTTCGAGGTCCATATTCTCGGATTTGATCGGGATATCTATGGACAGACACTCCATATCGAAATCATGGATTCTATCCGTCCCAATCGTACATTTGCCTCTCTCGAAGAGCTGAAAGCACAGATTGCCAAGGACGTCAATCATGTCCGTGCACATTGGTCACAGATACTCCGTGTTAAAGAGATGAGTTAAAAAAGAAGAAATAAGAAAGTAGGAATTGGATTTTAACTCCCCCTTGGATTTTCACCAGAAAATCAGAGGGGGCGGAACAATAAGGCCAAAAATGGGGGTGTCAATCCCGGCTGCACACCCCCTCATAAACGAGGGGGAGTTACTGCAGATGCAGAACAAAAAAGAAACGGTAACAAACTCCCCCTCATCCCGAGGGGGCGGAACAATAAGGCCAAAAATGGTGGTGTCGTATCTTCGCCACACTCGACACTGCTCCTCTCTTTTTCGGAAAAAATTCTTTCCAGTCACATCTGATTTCATCTATTGAAAGAGGAAAAGTGAACGTTCGACATGTCGACAGTCTCACAGTAAAACCATGGGATTGAGGCATTGTCCCCCCGTCATTCCAGCCAAGAGAGCTTGCGAACGCGAGGTGGAATCTCATTCCTGACGGCGTTCTAGTACTTTTGGTGGTCCGCCTAGGCGGATACTGTAAAACCAAAACCCCCTTCTTGAAGGGGGAAAAGAACAATAAGAATAATGACAGGGGGATTTATTCAAACACACATTCCCTTCACGGCTCACTGTAGAAAATGTATCTCATAAATCCCCTTGCTCGCCTTAGCGGACACCCCCTTCAAGAAGGTGATTATTTAAAATAATAAATCCTCCGCCCTTCGGCAAGCTCAGGGCACCTCCTTCAAAAAGGAGGCCTTGTAACCAAACTCCCCCTTACTACAGTGAGGGGGCGGAACAAGGAGGATGAAAATGGGGGTGTCTGACAAATCGTGTACTTTGTATTGAAAATCAGGACATACAGAATATACTCTCCCTATGCTTGCCTTTATTACCTGTCTTCGTCATCCCACGACCGTCCAATCGATGCCCATGATGCTCGCACTCCTGGAGCGCACGCTCAGGACGATCGAAGCACAAACCAACCAAGACTTTACGATCACCATCGTCTGCCACGAGATACCTACCCTGTCTCGCGCCTACCCTCATGTCGAATTTCTCATCGTCGATATCCCTCCTCCTGCGCAGGATTTTGCCCACATCGTCGCTGATTTGGAATTGGTACGACTGGATAAAGGGAGGAAATACCTCGCGGGGCTCTATCATGTTCGTCCTCGTCATCCCAGCCATGTGATGTTTTTTGATGCAGATGATTGCCTCTCCCCCCATATCGTCGAAACAGTAGTATCGTGACCAAAAAATCAGTCTTGGTACGTCGGCGAGGGCTATATCTATGCCGAATGATCGAACTGGATTGTCCACAGAAAGCACGACTTTCACATGCACTGTGGCACCTGTTATATCTTTGATGAGCGATTTTACGCAGATCTGCCCGCTGATAGCTCGGAAATCTCGGAGGAATGGATGAAAAATAATCTCTGAAGTCACCGACTGGTCCACCCTTACCTTCATGAAAAAGGCATCGTCCTGAAGCAGATCCCCTATCCTGCAGTCACCTACATTATAAACACTGGCGAGAACCACAGTGGCCTCACAGGCTATGCTCGTTGGGTCAGTCGCCGCCCAGGCATCATCCGCTGGATACGCTTTCTCCTCAAAATAGGATCCTTTCGCCGTCTCTCGGATAAGGTGAAGAGAGAATTTCAATTGGCTGAACTCTAAGCTCCCGTCATCCTGAACTTGTTTCAGGATCCATATCGTTCCTGGCGGCCTTTTCGTACTTTTGGTGGCAAAAGTACTGCAAAACCACTGAAAGGAAATAAACTCGCTCTCCGGTTTTTCATCTCTCTTCTGTTATTCAGGACGCTCAAACAGTATTTCCTCTCAGACTCTCATCTCAGAATAGCAAGAATAAAATCCTTCTTTCTTCTTTATTCTTTCTTATTTCTTCTTTCAAAAAGTAATGACTACCAATCTTGTCCACTGTCCACTCACATGTCCACTTCAGTCTACAAGCCAAAAAACCGAGCATTCTCGACGAAAACACTCGACAGAAAATCGACAATTGAGACAGAGATACTTGACAGTTTTTTGGTTCGTCTGGCGGTCGTTGTCGATGTAGAAAGAGAGAAAACCCCCGTGAACACATATTTTATACAATAAACCGCATTTCGGAACGTGTTGTCCAATGTGAATTTTTGTCTTCAAAGAGCGTCATTTTGCTGTACACTGACACAGAGAGAAAACCGCTTCCAGAAAGGTACGGACAGGGTGCCGAAGTGGTGACGGAAGTGGCGAGTTTTGTGAAGAATGCCTGAAACAGCCTGTCTCGCCCTTGCAATGACCACGTTCTACCATACTATGGTCCCACGATTGTTCGTGTACATTTTTGACGTTGGCGTTCCTCGAAAACGCGCTTCCCGTCTGCAGAAATGAAATAAAAAAATCACCACTTTTTTCTTCTGTTTGCCCACTCTCGATATACTGTAGAGCGCAAAGAGAGCATTTCCTACGGCGTGTAACGTGTCTCCGTGTGTTCGTCCGCGAAAATAGATACGCACAATTTTATTTTTTTATTTTTCTCTTATGAGACAGACATTACGACAAATCGTCGCAGTTCTTGCTCTTGGAGGTATCGCTCTGAGTCTCGTACCAAATGCACTTGCTGCAACGTACACAGACCTCTCAGCTGCCAACAAGCTTGCTGCGTCTGAATTCATCGTCGATCAATCAGCTACTCCAGCTGCTTATCGTCTTGGTGATACACTCCTTCGTCAAGAAGGAATCAAAGTAGCTGGTCGTGCGCTTAATATCGTTCCAGCGGATCTCGATCCTACTGAACCATGTTCTAGCCGTTACACGGATGTAACAGAAAAATGGGTTTGCCAAGTTACTGAGCGTGCTGCTAAAGCAGGTCTTACAGTAACTGTTGGTAAATTCCGCCCACATGACACACTTTCAAAATACGAGGCTATGGCTCTCGCGTTCCGTTCTGCTTGTACACCTACTCCTAACGGAGGTACTGTTGCAGGACTCGGAGCTCAAGCTGCAGATGCTGGTATTATCACGACAGCCGCTGGCTGGAATGGTACTGCTGCTGCAACTCGTGGAGAATTCTTCAGATATGTAGCTTCTGCTATGGAAGATTCTCTGTGTGGTGATACTACTGATGAGGACGTTCTCTGCTCACTCTTCCCAGACCTCTGCGAAGATGGTGGTACTCCTCCAACTCCTACTACTGGTGATGTAGAAGTAAATCTCTCAAATGAAACTCCAGCTGGAAGAACTCTTCCTAGAGGAGCTAACGGTGTACTCGTAGCGAGCTACGATTTCACTGCTGGTTCTGAGGACGCTCTCGTTTCTGCTGTTAAGCTCAAAAGAGAGGGTGTTTCTGATGATGCTGATGTTACAAACTTTACTGTTCTCGTTAACGGTGTCCGCGTTACTGATTCAAAGGATGAAAATTCTGATGATGAAGTTACACTCACACTCAAGAATGGTGGAGTAACAGTGGATGCAGGTGAAACAGTGACTCTCGATGTTATAGTCGATATTATTGCTCCTCTTGATCTTAACAGTGATGGAGACTATGCTGATGCTGGTGAAACTGCTGGTTCTACTGTAGGTGCAGAAATCTCTGTTGCATTAGTGGCTGTTACAACAGCTGGTGATGTTGCGGGTCTCCCAGTTGTGGGTGAAACCTTTAGAGTAGGTACTGCTACAGCTCCTGCTATTGAAATCCTGACTGATGGTTCAGTTTCTGCTCCAGAACTCGGAGAAGTAGGTGCAGACCTCTTCCGATTTAAGGTCAAGAACACTAACTCAAATGAAACTGTTTCTCTTAACGGTATTACTTTTGAGCAGACAGGTGGAATCGATGAAACATCAGAGCTTGTTAATTACAAACTTATGAAGGGTTCAGAAGTACTCGCTACTGTAGATTCTACGGATTCTAAGTACGTTGCTTTCGTTCTCGAGGAACCTCTTACTATTACTTCAGGGAACAATGTTGCCCTCAAGGTAGTCGCTGATGTCGTCGGTGGTGCTGGCAAGACGATTGTCTTTGGTATCGATCAAAAACTCGATGTCATGGCTTCATCTGCTCGATACGGTAGTGGTACTGCTGTGACACTTACTGCAAGTTCATTTGCAAGTGTTACAGTTAAGGCAGGTGCTATCTCTCTTGTAAAGACTGACGCCACTCTGACGAAGGTACGAGAAGACAAGGACTCTATCGTCCTCGGTAGTCTCGATATCGTAGCAGGGCAAGAGAGTCTTGATGTCAAAAAGATCGCTTTTGCAGTTGCTGCAAGTGCGGGTAATGTTGGTACTTATCTTGATAATGTCCAACTTCGACGAGTATCAGATGGAGCTCGATATGATCTTACAGGAACTGCTAATGCAGGAACTGTAGAGTTCAGCGATTCTTCATTTGATTATTCACTCGCAGTAGGTTCAAATAAATTTGAAGTTATTGCTGATACTATCGCTACTATTGCTAACTTTGATACTGTTAACCTCACACTTTCTATGGTTGCTGATAGCACCTTAGGTGGAACTGACGGTTACCTTGTTATCGAAGAAACTGGTGATGACACAGCTGTGACTGATATCACTCCTTCATCCCTTACATGGAAGAAGATAGAAGGTTCTGAGTCTGGTGCTACAGTTTCTGTACTTCCACTCTCTGATCTGACGAAGGTACGAGGGGCTCAAAATGTAACTGCTATGCAATTTGAAATCAAAGCTGATGAGTCTAGTGCTCTCTTAATTGATGAAATCAAAGCAAGCATTATCGCTGACTCTGGTGGTGCTGACATCGCTGCTACAAATCAAATGGTCTCTCAGGTTGCTCTCTACGAGGGAACAACAACTTCTGGCACACCACTTGATACGGTTTCAGGATCAAATCTTGCTGCCGGTCTAGCAACATTCGATTCCTTCGAAGTTGATGTTCCTGCAAACGGTAAGAAAACATTCACGGTTACTATCTCATTCGTAGATGGTACTGCTGCTGCTACAAATAGTACATACGGTGTCTCAATCGCAGGTGCAAATATATCTGCTACTGATGATGAAAACGACGATGTAACTATTTCTGCAGGTCCTTATGTTTCTGCTCGTGATATTACTGTCACAAATGTAGGTGACTTAACACTTACTCCTGATGCTAATAATGCTGATAATCAAGATGCTAAAAATGTACTCTCTGGAGTATCCACAAAGGTATTCTCTGTAGATGTCCAAGCTACAAACGAAGCTATTGATGTCGGTAAAGTAGACTTTACATATTCTGCTGGTGCTGGAAACCTTTCTGCTGCTGGTGCTCGTGCTGAGCTTTATCTCGGCGACACTCTCGTAGGAACGGCTCCAAACTCTGATATTACAGCTACTCATATTATCTTCGGTGGTACGAATGCTGGTGAACTCACTCAGCTGATTGTTCCTCAGGAAACAAAAGAGCTGAAACTCGTGATCGTAAGTGAACCAATCGGTTATGAAAAAGTAGGTACAGTCGTGACGGGTGTTGACATCACAAATGTCGCTACAACACTTGCTACTGGAGTTAGCTCTGGTCGTGATGTAGCAAATGACAGTGTGAGCGTTGCGACATCTTCTGCTCTCTTTGCAGTTGTCCCAACTGTTATTACTCCTTCATCTGTGGCTACTCTCAGCAATAGCTCTGCTTCTGCTAAGGTTAAACTCACAGCTGCGTCTGGACTCAATACACTCACTGGTTCAAATGATGCTCCTACAGCGAGCGTTGACTCTCTCACATTCTCTATGCCAGGTGCAGTCGGTGTTGCGGCTACTGATTACGTCCTCTACGAGGAAGGTAAATCAGGTGACCAAATCATCGGTTCAGCTTCTGGATCAAATGTAGTGTTTGATTTCAACAATGGTGTAACTGCTACAAGAACAGTTACAGTAGGTGCTGCTCCAGCTAACGCTGAGACAATGACTATTGGTACCTGTGTCGTTACATTTACTACTACTGCTGGTTCAACAGTAGATGAATTAAACTGTACTGACAATGCTGCCACTATTGATACAAATACTGGTGCTGGTGATGTGGCTCGATCTGCAGCTGATGTTTCAGCTATTGTCGACACATTAACTAACGTTGGTAGCTCTGTTGGACTTCTTACTCTTACTGCTGGTGCAGCGAATACAACTGTATTTACTGCTTCTAGCGCTGTTACTGGAACTATCGTCTTCACTGATGGTACAACTGGTGATGTAACTGCTACGAATACTGTTGGTCATACTGTATTTGCTAATAGCGACTTTAGTGATAACAAGACTTATGTTATTGTTCCTACTATTGCTACTGGTGAAACTGCTTCACTCACTCTTCTTGAGTCAGGTGTTCAGTATGATGTGACTGGTTTGGTAAACGATCTCGTTACAAGTCTCCCAAATGAGCTTGATTTCGGTACTCGTACTATTAACTAATTCATTAGTTATTAGGTCATAGTTTCTCGAAACTTAAAATCGAACATCAAACCCCTTTCCTCACAGAGAGGGGTTTTTTGGTGCATTCGAGTCCGGACGCAGTTTAATCCCGGCGTTCGACATGCTCACGCTCTGAGGCTCTCGAAGAGGATTGATGATGCCTTAATCCCGGGATTACTCGGGGAGCTTGCATCTGTTGTTCTTTTGGTATACTTTCTCTATGCCATACCGTGAACTCGATCAATGAATCTATCATGTCTACAATCGTGGATTTGAGAAGCAGTAACCCGTCATTCCAGCCAAGTGAGCTTGCGAACGCGAGGTGGAATCTTAAAATAGAAGTATGACCAAATATCCTTGTGTGTACATTTTGGCATCAAAGCCTCATGGAGTCCTGTATATTGGGGTGACAGCTAATATACTTCGTCGTGGATATGAACACCAAAATGAACTCTATGAATGATTTACAAAGAAATATCATATTCATAGATTGGTATATTTTGAAAATCATGAAACTTTTGCAGAAGCATTTGTACGAGAGTCCAATCTGAAAGCATGGAAGCGAGAGTGGAAAATTGAACTCATTGAAAAGGAGAATCCTGAGTGGAGGGATCTGTATGACAATCTTGTTTAAGATTCCACCTCGCGCTTCGCTTGGCTGGAATGACGGGCTCGCTGTATGTCCTATGTCTGCTACAACGCTATCAAGCATGAACTCGTGACGGATATCCGTGATTGGCCTTGGACGGCACTTCGTAGATAAAAGAGAAGAAAGAAAAGAGAAGAAATAAGGATTATTTAAAAAATATTCCGCCTTTTTTATCTTTTATCTTTTATCTTTTCTTTTGAGTAGCCCAGAAGGGTGAGTATGTGGATATCGATGAGGAATAGCCACTGGAATTAACCCCGGGATTGAAGGCAGCCCAAATCCCGGGGTTTTCCAGCGTGCTTGATTTTTTCTCAGAAAAAGTATACTGTAAAAGTAAAATTATTTTTTACTTCCGTTCTATGGCTAAAATTCTCGACAAAGACAACAACACCATTCTGGTGAAATTTACTATTTCTGAATATCAGAAAATAGCGGATTCATGAATTTTGACAGATATTGAAGAGAATATCGGTGATTATGAGTTTGTCTTTGACACTCCTGTGACTGCTGCTGAACTCCTCAAATCTTTCTAGCTATGGTTGAAGCATGGAAAAAATACATCGACAAGCATCCATTTAAAAAAGAATTAGAAAAGATCATTTCAGATATTGCAGCAAATAATCTCGCTCAATACCAGATAACGCCTCTTGCAGGACTCAGCGGATACTTCCGCATCAGAAAAGGGAAAATCAGAATTGTTTTTATCAAAAAAGAGTCTTGAAACGAGATAAAAGCAGTGGATACAAGAGGTGACATCTATAAATCATTCTAAAAAATCAAACATCAGACCCCTTTCCTTCCTTCTTCGTTTCCATTCTTCACTCTTCGAGCTTCGAAGGACAAGAAAACTACGAAGGACAAGTCGGAGAGGGGGTTTTTGGTGCGCAGATGGAGACCGGTCTTTGGCTGCCCGCGAACTAAGACCGGTCTCGTCCCGATGTTGCATCTTGTTTTTTCTGCTGGTCGAGTATAATGACTCTATGATTCCACACTTTCGCACATCCTCTACAGAGACTCTATCACCTACCGAAGCAAAAGAACTTCAAGATATTCTTGCTGCGGGCGATTTTGTTGAGCTCGATTTTGCAAAAGAATTTGAAAAAATAGGCGCTGAACTCACAAATCAAAAAAATACCCCATCAACGTATGTATAAAGTCGTCATAGTACGCCAAGCACAGAAATATCTCGAAAAAATCGATACAGTGTTGCGATTTCGCATTCTCCAATCTCTCTATGGTTATGCAGAAACAGGAGATAATGCTCAGGTCGTCAAGATGCAAGGGATGGAGTGAATCTACCGCATGAGAATTGGTGACTACAGAATCATATTTGAGAAAAACGATATTATCCGACTTATTTCTGTCCTCAAGATCTGACCTCGCGGAGATGTATACAAATAAATATCCAGTTTAACCCCGAGGGTAACCCCGGGATTGATGTTGCCTAAATCCCGGGGTTTATTTCCCAGATATTTGCAATCCATCTGAAACCATGCTAGAATACGAGTGATTACTCTCTCACTCTGTTTCTATGTCTCTCAAACCAATTCTCGCCAGTATGACGCTCTGCGTCTTTTTGACTTCATTTTGCCTCGCTGAAGGCACTGCGAGTGGCCCAGGCAAGAGTATCCCTCTGGATGCAGTGACGACTGCAGAGGAGCCTCTCGTGCTCGACAGTGCTCCAGCGGAGCCTGTTGTCGTCCCTACTCTCTCAGATATCATTGTCACGCCGACGGCAGACAGTGCTGAGATGACTTTTTCAACCAATACTTCCACGTATGCCACGATAGAGTATGGACGTACTACGGAATACGAAAATGCTCTGAATACGGAGACCATGATGGAGTATATGGAGACCATAGCAGGGCTGTCAGCCTGTCAGACATATCAGTATCGGGTCCATGTCGTCGATGCGGATGACGCTACTCTTGATGCATCTTCTCTTGGGACATTTACGACCAAGGGGTGTGTGGTAAAAAAATCCATTCCAGCTCCAACGCCAGTTGTTCAGCCTTCAGTGGCTCCGATAATTGAAATATCCGCCACTCCAGAAAGTGAGATGCTCGCACTGCCTCTGGAATCAGAAATTTCGCTCAATGCTGCTCCCTCAGAGGAAGAAGTAAATGGTGATACTCTGGAAGCTCTTCCAGACTCTCCGAGAGCACCAATACTTGTCTCGGAACCAATCGAGGCACCAGAAAATCGCGCAACACAAAATGCACTCGCACTCCTCGGGTTGCTTCTCCTCGTCGGAGGATTGATAGTGGTACGTAGAAAATCAAAATAATTCCCGTCATTCCAGCCAAGGACGATAGTCCGTGAGGTGGAATCCATCCCCGTGATTCCGTCATCCTGAACTCGTTTCAGGATCCATTTCTAGGGCTTCATTTTCGTACTTTTGATGGCAAAAGTACTGCAAAACCACCGAAAGCACATAAACTCGCTCTCCAATTCGGCAACTTTCTTCTGTTATTCGCGACGCTCAAACAGTATGTGCTCTCGGACTCTCGTTTCAGAGCGGCAAGAAATGTATAGTCCGTCATCCTGAACTCGATTCAGGATCCAGGTCAACTTATTCCTTATTCTACAGGACCGTTTAATTCACCTGGATTCCGTGTCAAGCACGGAATGACGGGATCGGATGGATCCTCGGGTCTGTGTTTTCCCCGTTACAGTATAAATATCGGTGATGGATCCCCGCCTTCGCGGGGATGACGGAATTAGGACTCTCGTTTCAGAGCGGCAAGAGAGAATATTATTTTAGCCTTTTAATAGACGTATTTGAAGATAAGCGGGACATCTGTTTTTTAGCTTCTTCGTATAAAATTTTCTCCCTCTGTTCCCGAGGAATTCATCCATCAATAAGCATAGCATTGATTGTTTCCATGTTAGACATAACCACCAGCTGTTCGACAGAGGCATAGTCTCTCTGATTGCCACTTTTCTTTTCTGGATTATTTTTCTTCCAGGCTAGTGCGGTTTCATGGAAAACAATCATATTAAGCATATCCGCCTCACTTGCATAGACCATAAAACCGGGCTTGAAGGTTTTAGGAATAATATTTTCCTTGATAGCATCGGTATGAGTTTTATAGTTTATGCTTGCCAAAACTCTTTTTATATCCCAACCATTTTCCAGTCTTTCAGCTTCCTCTGCCTTGAGCCTTTGGAACTCTTTTATAATAAAAAGTTTTAGACCTGGCGAAATCCATGCCGCAAACTCTAGAGCAATATCTATATGTGCAAATGTACCTCAAAAATATCTACCTGCTTTTACTTCTATGCCTTTTGCGTTTGTTGCCTTGATCCACTTAGTGGGTGACATGAGAAAGCGATTTGTTCCAGCCTCACTTTTAAACCCCTCGAATTCGAGGGGTTTAAAATCGGGGTTGTTTAAAATTTCCCAAAGTCATAAAAACTCGACAGTATCTTTTGTCCGCATCCAGTTTTCTATTGATTTATCAGGTGCTTCAGAGAATTTTTTTGCCAGATCTGTCAGAGAGATGTAGTCCTTCTTATAATTAAAGGTGATTTCCTGTCAATGAACGGTAATTTTTGTATCTTTTGGAGGCATAAGAATATAATATAGATGACACTATCTTACTCTGATATAAAAATGTGCAAGTAACTTCGATTCTTTTGCACTTTGTATTCTGTATTTTGTACTTTGTATTGGGTAGAAACGTAAGTGAAAATATACGAGTTGACTTATTATTTTTTTTCATATTATCTTGGTATTCTCTAATTATTCTTATGCTCGCAAAACTCAAAAAACGTAAACGACTCCGTACGCACGGATTCCTCAAGCGATCTGTGTCTGCAAACGGACGCAATGTCCTCAAGCGCCGTCGTCAAAAAGGTCGTCATGAGCTGACACCGTCATACCCTATTCGTCTGAAATCAGTCAAAGGAAATCCAAAATTTCACATCATCGCTAAATCATAATTACCTACCATGATCGCGAGTAAATATAGACTCCGTGATTACGAGGTAGGGAGGGTCTTCAAACGGTGAAGGCCCTTTTTTTGACGTCTGTGGGCACTCCATGTGTTGCCAGATACGCGGTATCAGGGTTTTCGTATGGCACTGAGTATCTCACGTAAGCACGATAAACGCTCCGTCTGGCGCAATCGCTACCGCCGTGTGATGTACGATGCCTTGCTTCCCTTCCTCAAGGCTGGTATGGCAGAACAGCAAAAAAAATCATCTCTCAACGATCCCGTCTTCGACTCTGAGGTCTGACGCCCCCAGGGACTCAGACTCGAACGAGAGCGATCTAGTCGAGGGGCACAAGGACTTCTGTGTATTTTTGTGCTGAAAAAAGGACTCAAACTCACGGATCCCGTCGTGCAAGAATCGATGGTGGCAGATGCGATTCAGCTCTTTGAGAAAGCCATGAAATAGAATTAATTCCCGTCATTCTCGTGCTTGACACGAGAATCCAGGTCATCAAACCATTCCATTTAAAGGTACTTCGTGAGTAAATATCCTGGATCCCGGGTCGCGTACGGCAAAAGCCTCACTTGCCCGGGATGACGGAAAGGCCTTGTTTTTCCCCATTTTTCCCTATGATATCACCTATGAAATCATCTAAAAAAATTCTCTTCGCGGTCTATATCCTCTTCCTCGTCTTTTTGACGATCAATATGTTGAATAAGCCGGCGCCAGTAGCACCAGTCCCCGTGCGTATTGTCACGGATGCGAGCGCCTATGTTCTCCCAAAGATCCCCGTTATCTCACTCGCAAATGATACGGAAGCAGTGATTACGGTCGATACCTGTCGTGATATGGCTCTCGTGGTCAATGGCATCAAAACCCCCAATAGCCTCGAGGGGCTTTGCCGTGTCATCGATGTGCCTGCGAAAACAAAAACACCCCTTATCGGACAGTCAAAAGAAGATATTATTCTGCTGCAAAAAGCATTTTCTACCCTGACAGAAAAGGCGACACTCAGATTCGACTACACGAGCCCAGATGCGGTGGTCTCAGAAGTGACCGTATCAGTCGCAAAAGCAGGATGGTTCCGTCTCTTTTTCCGTACGGTCTTCTATAATCCCGTCTACAATCTCCTCGCGGCATTGATCCTGATCTTCCCAGGCTACAGTCTCGGATTCGCTATCGTGGCTATCACGATCGTGATTCGTCTGATACTCCTCGTACCGCAGCAGCATATGCTCGTCTCTCAGAGACGGATGCAGGTCATCCAGCCAAAGATAAAGGCTATCCAAGAAACACACAAAGGCGACCAGGCAACGATCGGTATGAAGATGATGGAGCTCTATAAAAAAGAAGGCGTCAATCCTCTGGGATCCCTCTTGCCGATATTTATCCAGATCCCTATCCTGATCGTCCTCTACCAGGTCGTCCTCAATATCGGACTCCCTGTCAATCTCGCGCATCTCTATGATTTTGCATGGCTTCAGAATTTCCGAAATATCACACCAAATCCCTATTTTTATGGTTTGCATCTTGAGAAAAGCGGAGGGACTGCGGGTATTATCTTGGGTCTCTCTACTGGAGGACTGCAATTTATCCAGATGTGGCTCGCACAGCGTAAAACGCTTCGTCAAATCCAGGAATCGGGCGTCGTCGCAAAGAAAAAAGATGATGGGATGCCAGATATGCAGAATATGCAAAAGATGATGGTCTATATTTTCCCTGCGATGGCAGCGTGGTTTGCCTACAAATTTCCAGCAGGAGTTGGTCTCTACTGGCTCATTGGTACTATATTTATGATTGCACAGCAGTGGGTAGCGAACCGACAGGCAGAATCGAAGAAGATAGTTATCAAGGACAAAAAAGGACAGATTATCAACTAAAATTTTCTACAAGAGCAGAAAGAAGAGAGCAAAAAGCAAAAAGAAGGAATCCGCCAGAGCGGACAGGTTATTGGTTCAGATAACGAATTAAACGAATTAAACGAATTAAACCTTTCCCTATGTCTCTCCTTCCCTTCACCATTATCTTTTTCCTCTGAGGGTGCATAGGGAGTTTTTCCGCAGTTTTGCTCGAAAACTCTTCTCCAGATCGTTCTTTTTGGACAGGACGAAGCCTGTGCTTCGGATGTAAAAAACCATTGGCTTGGTACGAGCTTATCCCACTCGTTTCCTACACATTGCAGAAAGGAAAATGCCGTCTCTGTCGCTCTGTAATCCCAGCGTGGATATGGTATATGGAGTGGTATATGGCATTTCTGTGGATGATAGCAGCGATGGTACTCACGCTGGAGGGGTTGAGCCCTCTCTCTGTCGCGATACATATTATTATCCTGACAGGACTGTCACTCCTTGTGATAGAGGATATGCGGTCGCGGATGATTTCGGACAAGCGAAGTATGCCCTTGATAGCGATTATCTTTGCGATATTTGTATTCCTCGCATATGTACCTATGCCGACGCTTCTTCCAGAAACGAGTTATGCTATTTTGTGAGCATTTTTTGGGATGATGTTTTATATGGTCCAGATGATAGTTCCGGCAGCATCGGAAGTGATACATCGCCGTAAGTACGAACAACTTTTTGATATTTTTATGGCACCATTTGTCTTTCCTCTCTGGATGCTCGTGAAGGCTTTTTTCTGAGAAAAAAAAGCCGATAGACTCTTCCCATCCCTGCAAGTATTTGATTCGCTCCCAACATGGGTCGGAGGAGGCGATATCAGACTCGGACTCATCGTCTGAGCGATTGTTGGCCCCTATAATTTTTTGTATGTTATTATGTATGGCTATTCCCTCGGAACGCTCTATTTTCTCCTGAAGCTGTATATCTTTCGAGAAAAGATGGAAACAATGCCCGTGGCTCCCCTCCTTTTTTTCGGCGTCTGCGTCGTATGGTGGCTTCGGATTTTCTTGTAAAATAAACAGTCAGAGGCTATAAACTATATCATAATATACAATACAAAACGCACAAGGCACAAAGGGAGAGAAAAAGTTGCAAGTGGAAAAAAAGAAGGGTACTATGCGTCATATGCCTTCCAAAACTTCCTCTCACACCGATGCGCTGAATAATTCTCTTCAAGCGCTTCAAGAACTGATCAACAATGCAGAGAAATCTCTCTGTCATGCCAAAAACCTTATCGGGCATCTCGCGCCAAAACTTCCCAAGAAATCCGCTCTTCTCGAAGAAGAAGCTTCTGGGCATGTGTATAAGCATGGCGTCGACCAGGTCATCGAAGGAGTCTTCGATGGTCAATGTATGATCGGTGCTGACAAAAAAACCTACCCAGTTCCTGCGAACTATGCGAGTAAATCAAAAATAGTCGAAGGGAGTAAACTGAAATGCACGATCAAAGGAGACGGCTCCCTGCAGTACAAAATTATCAAGGAAGGTGCCTTTATCACCAGCACAGGAACTATTATCCGTGATGGTGATCACTTTATCGTGGTCTCTCAAGATGGTATGTACCAGCTCCTCCCCGCCTCTGTCACCTATATTCAGGCAAAGGTCGGCGATCGCGTGGCTATCCGTATTCCAAAAAGTGATAAACCAAGCTACGCAACTATCGAAGCTCGTATTCCTGCGGAAGTAGGACTCGCTGTGGCGTAAAAAAGCTTCCCGTCATTCTCGTACTTGATACGAGAATCCAGGACATCAAACGAATCCAATTTCTGGCGGCCTTCTTGTACTTTTTCCAGAAAAAGTACCAAAACTGTTCAGGGGACAAAAACTCGCTATTTTCTCTTTTGCATCACACTATCTGCATTCATCCCGCTCAAACAGTTTGTCCCCCGAAACCCCATTTCTGGAGTGCAACAAAAAAACTGTGACAAACTCCCTCTTATTTCTGAGAGCCTGTCTGCAGAAGGAGGGGGCGGAACAATAAGAATAAAGATGGGGGGTGTTTAAATCTCCATTCTCAGCTCATCGATAGTTCCCGCTCCCAAGAGGAGTAGGAGGGCGCCAGTTTCTTCCGCATCCACTTCCTGGAGCTTTCGTTTCGCATTTTCGAGGGTGCCAACATATTCACACGGGGAGGATCGTGCTATCATGGTGGCGAGCACCCGGGCATCAATCATATCACGGCGTTCATCGATATCACGAGCAGCATAGATATCAGAGACATACGTCATATCGGCGTCAGAGAAACTGCCTGAGAATTCCTCTCGTAACTCATACGTTCGAGAGTATTGGTGTGGCTCAAAGAAGACAATGATTTTTCGCTCTGGATACGCTTCTCGGAGTGCTCACAGAGTCGCAATAATCTCTGTGGGATGGTGGCCATAGTCACTCATTACGAGATTCTTACGAGCCGTCGTTTTGACTACCTCCATCCGTCTCCAGCTTCACGGGTATTTGGAGAGTGATTCTGTGGCCAGCTGGGGATCTATAGCGAGGACCTGACTGGTCACGTAAGCGAGACTTGCATCGAGCCGGGTATGATGTCATGGCACGAGGAGCTTTGGGAGTGTGTAGGTGTATTTCCCAGGCACCAGGGCACCATAGTCATCGCCTGTTACTTCAAAATGGTTATCATGTACGAGAATGAGTGTTTGTTTTTGACTCCACCTTGCTAGCGAGGGGGTAGGGGGTGTGCCGCCATCCGTGATTGACACCCCCATTTTCTTTCCTGTTGTTCCGCCCCCTCATTCTAAGGGGGAGTTCGAACTAACTCTTCCTTCTTTCTGCTCTTTGCTCTTTGCTCTTTTATCTTGAAAATTTTGGTATTCACTTGCGAGTATCACCACACACCTCGACTGCTCCATAAACTTTTGAAATGATGCAAAATACGCAGTTTCTGTTTTGAAAAAATCGAGATGGTCAGGGTCAATATTGGTGATGACCCCGATGTCAGCGCGGTAGCGGAGGAAGGCATTACGGTATTCACACGCTTCGATGACCATGATATCACCCCCCTCGATACAGATGTTTTTCCCTCCAAACGCCTTCACGAGTGTCCCCGTGATGGTCGTCGCTGGGGACTGGTTATCGTGGAGAAGTGTTCCGATCATTGCGCTCGTCGTCGATTTGCCATGAGCTCCTGCGACCGCTATTTTGATGGGAAAGGTATGAAAGACTTCTGCGAGTGCCTCAGGATAGGAGAGGAGTGGGGTATGGTAAAATTGTGCCACCTTGATTTCGGGAATATGATCAGCTCGTACACCATCCAGCCCCAATGTTTCATCATCGATAATCGCTTCAGTATAGATGATTTTGGTCGTTTCTCGGTCGATAGCCATAGCGCCATTTGCGACGATTTCTATGCCCTCTAGTGCGAGAGTATCGAGGAGAGGAGAGTGTCCGAGATTTGTTCCAGTAACGCGATACCCCTGTGCAAAATAGTATCGGGCGAGAGCAGATATCCCGATCCCACCTATGCCGATACAGTGGATGTGTTTCCTATGGTGCATAGAGAGAAGAGGGTTATGAAACCATCTGAGTGACCTGAGAGAGGGATTTTAAATGGGGGACAATCATCACAGAGAGAACAAAAGACTGATAATTTCTTTACAGTATAAGAATAAAATGTGATAATACAAAAAAGCCCTACGAGATTTTTATTCTGTCTCGTAGGGGTATATTTTTTTGAAACTTCCTGATTTCCTATTTCAAAAACTCTGGGTTCATCAGCATAGTTGGATCAAAATCAAGTTTTGGAAGTTGTGGGTTCATTTCCTCAAGAGCTTTGAGGATGATTTCACTGACGACGAGATAACGGAACCACTTTTTTTCTCCAGGTACGATATACCAAGGCGCTTCTTCTGTAGAACAATTCTCAAGTGCTTTTTCAAATGCCTCCATATACTCATCCCAATATTTGCGTTCTTCCAGGTCTCCTGCATTGAATTTCCAGGCCTTTTCAGGTTTTTGGAGGCGATGCTTGAAGCGCTCGAGCTGGTATTCTGGAGAGATATGGAGCATAATTTTGACTATTTTGACATTGTCATCGATCAGGAGGGATTCGAAATTGTTGATATGTTTGTAGCGTTTTTTGAGTTGCTCTTTTGGTACGAGATCGTGCACTTTTGCGATAATGATATCCTCGTAATGTGAGCGATTAAAGATCTTGATTTTGCCTTTTCGTGGCGCTTCCTGATGGATTCTCCAGAGGAAATCATGAGAAAGTTCAGCAGAATTTGGTGTTTTAAATGACACGACACCACATCCTTGAGGATTAATCCCTTGTGTGACCATCTTGATAGTCGAATCTTTCCCCGCAGCGTCCATAGCCTGGAGGACGACGAGAAGCGATTGCTTGTGTTCGGCATAAAGTGTATCCTGGAGTTCGATAATTTTCGCACGATTTTCTTCCAGTTTTTTCATAGCGAGTTCTTCGAACCAGTTGCCAGCATGATCTGTTTTGATCTTTTTGAGATTCACCTTTTGTCCTGGTTTAACACGGAAATCGTCGATATTAAGATGAGGTTTGCCCATAGGAGAGATTAAAAAAATAATTATACCACGCAATAATAGCCTATTTTCTCGTGCAATGCAAGTGTTTTGTGTCCTAAACCCCCTTCTTGAAGGGGGAAAAGAAAATCAGAATAAAGAAAGGGGGATTTATTCAGATACAAATTCCAATTCCAGGCTTCATTTTCGTACTTTTGATGGCAAAAGTACTACAAAAACACCATTACCGTCATTCTCGTGCTCGACACGAGAATCCTGGTGATAACGCATACTGATTCGTATTGGTACTTTTGATTGCAAAAGTACCCAAAACAATTTAGGACAGCAAAACTCGCTATAGTCTGAATTCAAGAGCATGCTTGATGCATCCCGCTCAAACAGTTGCTGTCCTAAAGACCCTTTTCTGTTTGTGGGCGAGAGTAGAAAGATGCAACAGTTTAAACAAACTAAACCAATAAAACCAATAAAACATCGTATCCTTGCCTTGCGACTTCTATCAAAATCCTTATAATCCTCATAACAAAATATTTTATGAAACGAATGATCACGGGCATCAAGCCCACAGGCACTTTCCCGCATATCGGTAATCTCCTCGGAGCGATGCTGCCATTGCGTGATAATGCTGCAAAATACGATACCGCACTTTTTATCCCCGATTTGCACGCTCTGACGAGTATCAAAGATGGAAAAACATTGCACGAAAATACGAGAAATGCTCTCATCGCCTATCTCGCGGTGCTTGGTCGCGATACCAAAGTTACGATTTTTCGCCAATCAGATATTCAGGGCATCCCAAAACTGGCATGGATTCTCTCCTGTTTTACGCCGTACTCCCTCATGCTCCGGGCACATACTTTCAAGGATGCAGAAACGAAAAAGGACGATCTCAATATGGGCACTTTCAACTACCCCATCTTGATGGCAGCGGACATTCTCGGTTATGATATCGATGTCGTACCCGTCGGAAAAGATCAGCTGCAACACCTCGAGATGGCCCGCGATATCGCTCGCTACGTCAACCATCATTTTAAAGCAGAGATATTTATCGAACCAAAGGCGATTATCGATGATGCTGTCGCGACGATTCCTGGACTCGATGGTCGCAAGATGAGCAAATCCTACAATAATACTATTAGTATGTTTGAGTCTTCCGCTGATCTGAAGAAAAAGATTGCCACAATCCCGACAGATTCCCTTCCTCTCGAAGCACCAAAAAATCCTGATACCTGCAATGTATTCCTCCTGATAAAAACCTTTGGAGAACACGATGAAGTCGAGGCAATCCGAGCAAAATATTTGGCGGGAAATTATGGCTACTGACATGCCAAGCAATATTTGCACGTGATTCTGGATCGATTTATTACCCCCTACCGAGATGCGTATGAAGAGCTTTCAAAACTCTCAGATGAAGAACTCTTTGAACCAATTCGACGGGGAAATATTATGATGGAGAAGCGGCTCGATGACATTCTCAAAAGAGTCGGGGGATATATCGGTATATAATCGTTTTATATCCATGCCACACAAAGTATCACTTCTCTCTCTCCTAAAATATACAATTTCCAGGGTAGGATGCTCGATTTTTTTGATGTTCTTTGGCGTCCAGGAGCAGGCGAAAAAAAATGCTCAAAAGATTCTCTACAAAACAGAAAAACTCCATTTTTCCTACGTGCCTTCGGCACTTCGTGGAACGCATCTCCTCTTCTTGACAGACCCCCATATTGGTGGAAATATCGATGATGTCGCGGCACAGGTTTCTGTCGATATCCATACGGTGCTCAAATTTGCTAATATACAAAAGACTATTATCCTGCATGGTGGGGACTTTGTCTGTGGTGGACACGAGAACAATATGACCTCAGAAAAAAACTTTCTCGATGTCGCTCCACATCTTTTTTGTGGGCTGACAAAATATCCGCAGTTTGGCGTTATTGGTAATCATGATCATAAAAATAAGCATTTTGAAGCCATCAGACACCACCTCGAAAAGACACACAAAATCACTTTTCTCGAAAAACCAGAAGACACGGAAATCGTCTATATCGAAGACGCCTCCATTTCTATTCACTGTATCCATACGCTGGCAACACTCTTACATAATCATACAAAAACTGAGAGAGATAAGATCCTTGATGCCTCTATCACAACGCTGAATACTTCTGATACGGATTTTCACGTAGTGTTGCTCCATAACCCTGATGGTCTGG
>Ga0172380_10003832_pt1 | contig 20120 bp, 16 predicted proteins | sample Leawe162metaG_FD_119747 | JGI IMG/M metagenome (GOLD analysis project Ga0172380, IMG submission 119747) | Leachate microbial communities from a municipal landfill in Southern Ontario, Canada - Leachate well 162 metaG | ecosystem: Engineered > Solid waste > Landfill > Unclassified | place... | reverse complement strand
CCCGCTGAAGCGGTATTGCCTACTTATGAAGAATTCAAACTTCCAGAAAATTATTCTGCCGATCCAGAATCTCTTGGCGAGTTTACTAAATTACTTGGCGAACTCGAAACTGCATCGGGCAAACTAGATCATGCTGGTTATCAGGAAGCCGGTCAGAAGTTAATTGACCTTGGCACAAAAACTGTTCAGCAGTCCATTGAGCGCCTGAACGAATATTATACGCAGTTTCATGAGAACCAGAAAAAAGAATGGTTTGAATCTTTCAAAAAAGATCCTGAAATGGGCGGCGAAAAATTGCAAGAGACCGTAAGTGTGCTGCGTTCGTCTGTTGAGCAATATGGCGGCACCCCTGAGCAGGTTGCTGAATTCCGAAAAATTATGAAAGATACTGGTGTAGGCAATCACCCAGCCGTTACACGCATTCTTTTTAATATGCAGCAAAAAATCAATAAGTATGAAACCGAGGCCGATAATGGCAACGGTGGCAGCAATCGCATTGTTCCCGGTGCGAAACCTGCCCCTACTAAAGTGAAAAGCTACCAGCAGTTTTATGGTGGGAGTGGCTCATGAGCGCGGCTATAAAATTAGTTGGAAATAAAAATTGCAATACTTGTGGGTTTGACAAGGATTTTTCTGACTTCAATAAAGATAGAACGCATAAGGATGGATTAAAGTCACTTTGTCGTCAATGCGAAAAAACGCGCAACAGAACAAGGCGTCAAAAATCATTTGATAGTGCCGAGTCTCGCGCTGAGTATCTTGAGAAAAAGAGAAAGTTTAACAAGACGCAGAAATATTACGATGGATATTTCATGAAGCGCTTTGGCATTACATATACAGATGTCAAAGCGATGTTTGATGCTCAATATGGGCGTTGCGCAAATAAGGCGTGCGGCAAGAATCTGGGATTTTATCATGAAAACGAGGATGGACGTGCTAGTTCAAATCGGGCTTGCGTAGACCACGATCACAACACTGGTAAGGTTCGCGCTCTTTTGTGTATGCCGTGCAATACCATTCTAGGGACACTAGAAACAAAGGAAAATATTGTTCTTGGGTTGCTTGATTATGCTTACAAATTTAATCCTACCAAAGATAATAGACTTTTTGAATTAACTCGTAACCTGTTGAATAAGGAGAAATAAAATGGCAACAAGTGGCCTTCCAAATATAGTAGATTGGGCGAGGAGCGTAGATCCGACAGGAAATCCAGCGCACATTGCACAGCTCCTTAGCCAGTGCAACCAAATGCTGAAAGACATGATTTGGCAAGAAGCCAATATGCCTCTTGGCCACAAAATTACCGTAGGCGTGTCGTTGCCACAAGGCACATTCCGCGCTGCGAACATCGGTGTGGCGTTCAGCAAAGCGCTTAATGCTCAAATGCAATTTGGTATTGCGGAGTTAGTGAGCTATTCGGGCGTTGATCGTTCTATTGCAGAACTCTGGGGCAACATCCAAAAATATCGCTATCAACAAGATATGGCGCATATTGAAGGCATGAGCCAACAAGTTTCCGGCGCTCTGATTTACTCTAATGAAGGCACCAATCCAGGTCAAATGACTGGCTTTGCTCCTTTGTATAACACCGTGAATCCGGCAACTGCTTATAACGCAACCAACGTAATTGATGGTGGCGGCACAGGTAGCTCGAATTCTTCGATTTATTATGTGAATTGGGGTGATACGACTACTTATGGTATTTTCCCTAAAGGCACACCTTCTGGCATCGTGTATGAAGATAAAGGCGATATTCGCGCTCTTTACGATGCTTCTGGCAATCAATTCGAGGGATACACTTCGTTCTTCCGCATTAAATTCGGTCTGTGCGTGAATGACTGGCGCTATAACGTTCGTATTGCGAACCTTGATACGACTACCGCTGGTCTTGCTGGTACTTCACCACCAGATCTGTTCGTATTGCTGTCGAAGGCTATGGGTAAAATCCCAGCATCTTCGCGCCGCGTATTTAATGCCGATGAGACAGATGATCCGACTGATCCTAAACCGGGTACTATGCCTGTGCTGTACGTTAATCGTACAATTCAGGAATATTTGGATATTCAAGCAATTCGTGACAAAAACGTATTGATTTCGTTGCGTGACTATGCTGGTCAACCAGTGGTGGGCTTCCGCGATATTCCTATCCGTATCGTTGACCAATTGCTGACTAACGAAACTCGCGTAGTATAATTTTTTAAGGAGTAACCAAAATGTTTTTAGACGCTCTCGTACAACTTTCTACTGCGCAGGCAATTACCGTAACGGCGGCATCCACTGCTATTTATGACGTAACTGGCGCAGGCTCTGGTAACGCTCCTAATATGATTGGTGGTATCACCTCATCGGGAAACGCCCTTATCGGCTTTGATATTGGTGCTGGCGATGGCATGGCGATTCCTGAAGTATATGTGGATGTTTCGACCGCTTTCGTTTCTGGTGGTGGCGCTACCCTGCAAATTCAATTGCAGGCGGCACCGGATAACGGAAGCAATGCTCCAGGCTCATATGTCACCATTTATGAGAGTGCTCTTCTGACTGCTGCACAGCTTACCGCTGCCGCAAACGTTCAGTTTCAGGTTCCTCCTGTACCTTCGACGATTTTTGGTGAAGCAATGCCGCGTTTCTACCGCCTGAATTATGTGGTGGCTACTAGCACATTCTCTGCTGGTGCTGTAAATGCGAATATCGTTCTGAACCCGTCGAATGCTACGAAAATTCAGAACTATCCTTCTAACTTTATCGCGTAAGGGAACTAGAATATGGCTCAAGTTATGCAACAACTCGGCGCTCTTAGCCTTAATCCCCCTAGCGAAAAACGCATGCCGAAGGTAAAAGAAGATCGTGCAGCGTATTTGGTGGGTGGCAAAGGGTTCTTTAACGAGAAAGATAAATTACTTATGCCAGGTCAGGCCACTTATTTTGATGGTGAACCTAATGTCGATTTGATCCCGCTGAATAAAATGGCGTATGATAATATGCAGAAGTTCCTTGATAAACTGGACGCGCTTGGCATGAAAAAAGCCAAACGTGATAATAAGGAATATATCCCGATGCCGCGTCAATCATGGTCAGAAAATGGTGTTGTGGATGATATTCCAATGCCAGATTCGGTTATGGGTGTGCGTAAAGACGGGCCGGATGATACTATTCGCTAGGGGTTTATATGAAGAAGTGGGTGAAAGTAGGAACTGAAATTAATCAACCTGATTTGGGTTCCGATAAATCTACTGCTGCATATTCTCGTCATTATGATACGGATTCGGAAAAGCAGGTGCAATTAACCGAGCAATTGGTGTCGATGACTAAAGCGCACAACAGCAATTCGGCTTCTAACAAATCCATTCGCAATGGTTTTTACGGAGTGAAAGAATAAATATGGCTAAAAAACATTCGATGTATGATGAAAATCCCCGCATGGAGCATGACGGTGAGGGAAACGTAAAAGTTAAGCGTGATGCCAAAAAAGAATCTTCGGCTGGCGATACCGGAGAGCCTGATGGTGAGGGGCTTGATAAGCTCATAGAGGATCATAAAAAGGCTAAAGAAGCATACGAAAAATCAGAATCCAGCTTATTTGGCCGGATTAAAAAATCTGAAAAAGGAGCTAAATAATGGCATTGCAAGGTAATGAAGTTTTGTATGTAAATGGCGTATCGCAGACTGGCGATTTAGCTGCCACTCTTGAGCAAACCACCACTGGCGCGATTGCTGCTCTTGCTGATTTGTCCACCAATCCTCCTGTAGTCAATACGGCTATCAGCACTGTTGGTGCGGGAACGCTGACTGCCGCTGGACTGGTTGGCGGTATTATCACCCGTACTGGCCCTGTTGCTGCGTTTACCGATACCACGGCAACCGCAGTTCAGATTGTTGCCGCGCTTTTGGCCTATGTCGAAGATAGCACCTTCTTTGTTTATATTCGCAACACGACTCCATTCGCGCAGACGCTTGCCGCTGGAGTTGGCGTTACACTTACAGGAAGTCTTATTGTGCCGCCTAATTCCGAAGGCACTTATTTGATGACGATTAATAGCGCTACGGCGGTTACATTGCTTCATGTTTCCACGGTTTCATTGAGTACGAAAGCACTTGAAATTATTACCACCCTCAGCACTGTTGGTGCTGGCACCATTACCGCAGGCGGTATTGCCGGTGGCATCACTTCGCGAACAGGCTCACAAAGCGGCACTCCATTCACCGATACCACGGCAACTGCAGATTTAATTATTGCCGCACAACCGAATGTTCGCATAGGTGATTCATGGGAATATACTTATCAGAATACCACAAATGCCGTGGCAACCTTGACTGGCGGTACTGGCGTTACCGTATCTGGTATTACGGCTGTAAATGCTGGTGACGTAGCGCGCTATCTTGTGACTTATACTGCGGCATCTACCATTACCATGGTTGGGTTTATGGCTTCGCAAAGCTCGTCTGCGTCCGATCCTTCGGTTGTATTGGCTGGCTCCACATCCGGCACAACGACCCTAATTGCCTCCGCTATTGCTGGTTCTACCATCCAAACATTACCGGCTGTAACTGGCGTTGTGGCAAGCACGACTGGCACTAATCTTTATGTAGCGGATTTGAAACGCACATCTGCCTCTGTTACAAAAAATGCAAGTGCGGCATATGCTAACGTAACAGGATTATCCTTCACGGTTGTCCCTGGTACTTATGCAGTTCGAGCCTATTTGCCAAGCACCGTAGCAAGCGGTACTGGCGGTATTAAGTACGCCTTCAATTATACCACTGCTGTAATTACATCTATGCAGGTAACTGGCTCTGGTTATACGGTGACAGGTGTGGCGGTTCAGCAAACAACTACCACTACAACCCAAACAGATTTATTTACTCAGGCTGCTGTGGTTATTCTTACCGAAATCGAAGGTACAATGGTAGTCGGAACGGGCGGTACTGTTGATATTCAAATGGCACAGAATACGTCAAACGGCTCTGATACTATCGCATTAATTGGTGGTTACGCTGAGTTCATTCGTATCGCATAGGAATTTATCATGATCGGTAAAATGATTGACATGGCGAAGAGCAAGGAGGAGATGGAAAAAGATTCATCCCCTATTCTTGCTGGCGGTCAGGAAAAATATCCGTATGGTCTGCGTATTTATCTGACGCATGAAGAATTGGAAAAGCTAGGCGTTGATTATTCCGATTGGGAAGTTGGCGCTACCTTCCATCTTTTTGCCTTAGCCAAGGTCACTTCTATTTCTCAAAATGAAACCGAGGATGGCGCGAATTGCAATGTGTCGCTCCAACTGACGCATTTGGCCGGTGAATCCGAAGATGCTGAAAATCGTGAAATGAAATCGGGAGAAGCCGATTTAGGTAAGCACGGATATTTAAGATACGGTAAGTAGGGGAGGCTACAGTGTCCTCTCAAAATCAAGTGAGTTGCGTCAACCTTTCCCTCCTAAGTATTGGGGCCAGGGCGCAGGTTTCAAGTATTAATCCCAGCGATGGCTCTGCCGCCGCCGACGCTGCTAGCACTCTTTTTTCGTTTACATTCGAGCAGTTGGCGCGCACGACCCAATGGGGGTGCCTCAATAAGCAGGCGACACTCACGCTGATTCAAGCGGCGCAAGGCACACCAGAAAATCCTACGGGGTCATCACTACCGCTTCCACAACAACCGTGGCTGTACGCTTATCTTTATCCTGTCGATTGCCTTGCATTACAATATATTCAATGTCCAATTTTACCAACCGCAGGAAGCGGCATACCGCAAACTACAATTAATAATGCGGTAACGCCATGGATTAATGGACGCGATGCGGCAATTCCTTATCAGATTGGTTATACGACTGATAGCAATGGCGCGCCACTTCAAATTGTGCTGACCAATCAGCAGCAGGCAGTTGCCAATTATACGGTCAATCAGCAAAATCCCCAATCATGGGATGCTTTATTTACCAGCGCATTTATCGCTTCCCTTGCGGCGTATCTGGTTCCTGCGCTTTCTCTGGATAAATCATTGATGACGACGCAGATTGCGATTGCGGAGAGAATCATTAAGCAGGCACAAGCGCAAGATGGCAATGAAGGGGTTACGGTTATGGATCATCTGCCCGATTTTATTCGCGCAAGACAAGGTGCCAGTGGATACTTGGGGTATAATGGTGTAGGCTATCAAGCATACGGAAATATGCCTTGGCCATGTTGATGGAGAATTTAAATGAAAATACGCGACATTCCTTCTCAGGATTTTCTTAAAAGCATCTTGGATTACAATCCTTGCACTGGTTTTTTCTATTGGAAAACTAGAAATGATATTGCCACTATTCAGAACAGCCGATGGAGCGGGAAAAAAGCCGGAGCAAAAGGAAAAAAATCAATACGAATTATCATAAATGATGTGCAATATTCAGCACACCGTCTTGCATGGGTTTACATGTATGGCGATATTTTAAATGAAAATATACAAATAGATCATCGCAACAATAATTGTCATGACAATAGGATTGATAACCTTAGAGAAGCAAGCCATTCCCAAAATTGCTCCAATGCAAGGAAATGGTTAAAAAAGAAATTACCCAAAGGTGTAAGCACCCAGCCTAATGATGTATCTCGTTTTAGAGCAAGAATACAGGTTGGAAAGAAGGTGGTTCATTTAGGGACATTTGGAAGTCCAGAAGAAGCCCATGCCGCTTATTGTGAAGCCGCCAAGAAATATCACGGCGAATTTGCAAGGGCGGCGTAATGACATTTCCAACTATTCAAACATCCTTCGTATCAGGTGAATTAGCGCCAAGCATCTTTGGCCGCGTTGATAAGCCGCAGTATAAAAATGGTGCATCGACCATGCGTAATTGTTTCGTGCGCTATACAGGCGGGTCATCCAGTCGTGCAGGATTCGCTTATGTGGGAATGTGCAAACAAGGCGCGCCTAATTCTGGCGGCACGTCCACCACAAATCCTCCGCGTGATATAAGTTTTCAATACAGCATTGATGAAGGCTTTGCACTTGAATTTGGCGATTTATATATGCGTGTTAAATATCGCGGCGCATATGTGACAGAAACAGCAAAGAATGTTGTGTCTGTCACCAATGCCGACCCACTCGTGATGACGATAACCGCACACGGTTATTCCAATGGCGACTGGATTTATATCTCTGGCATGGCAGGGATGACTGAATTGAATGGCCTGACATGGATTGTTACCAATGTCACGGCAGATACCTTCCGCCTCACTGATTTATTTGGCAACGTAGTCGATTCCACAAATTTCGGCACTTATACATCAGGGGGTACTGCCGCAAGAATTTATACGGTAGTAGCACCTTATGCGGCGATAGATTTGCCATATTTGAAATTTACGCAATCCGCTAATGTCATGACATTGTGTTGCTGGAATCAGCAGACTTTTACGGAATACCCCCCTTATGAGCTTGTGCGCAATGGTGCGACAAACTGGGTATTTACGGAAGTAGCTTTTTCCGTTGTTATTAATCCGCCATCTTTGGTTACGGCAACAGTCACCAGTTCGACTACGGAAAATACATGGTATAGCTATGTTGTTACTTCTGTGGATGAGGATGGCAATGAAAGTATTGCATCTGATGCAGCAGATGTGCTGAATAACAATATTTCCATCAATGCAGGCACAAATACTATTCAATTCAGCCATGTTCCGAGCGCCGTCAGTTATAATATCTATGCTGCAACCCCTATTTTTACAACGACGCCTTTTGATAATCCGGGTTTTGTGGGTGTTCAGTATGGTTTGCTTGGCTCGTCATTCGGTCAGCAATTTATTGATACCAATATTATCGCTGACTTCACGCGTACCCCGCCGATTCATAAAGACCCGTTTGCACGAGGTGCCATTGTGGATGTTATTCCTACGGCTGGTGGCTCTGGTTTGACTCAGGCGGATGTGCAATACTTAATTACCACATCTACAGGCTCCGGCTTTTCCGGTATTCCTATCGTCCAGAATGGCAATCTTGTCGGGTTTGAAATCTATAATGGTGGTCAGGATTATGCTGATACCGATACGATGACCATACTTTCGGGTGGGGTTGCAGCAACAGGTGATTATACTTTTACTGGCAATCCCACGGATGGGCAGACTATTATTCTAAACGGTGTAACATGGACATTCAAAACGACCATATCGGGTGTGTCACAAACCAAGATAGGATCAACCCTTGTCCAAACGCTGAATTGGCTTGCTGCTGACCTCGCAACATCGAATAACGCATCCCTTACTGTTGCTCTATACTCTATCTCGGCGGGCACCGTTTTAGATATTGTATATGGAGCATTGGGAACGGCTGGCAATGCTTATACATTAGCAGCGGGCACTTATGGCGGATCAGTAAGTGGCGCGACTCTTTCTGGTGGCACCAATGGCACTACTTCGGCAGGTGCCACTGTTTCTATTTCTGTAGGCGCGAAGACGGGAACCCATCCTGGCACTGTGCAATATTTTCAGCAACGGTTGGTGTACGCCAATACTATTAATCAGCCTGACACCTATTTCATGAGCCGTCCGGGGTTGTATAATAATTTTGATAGCTCTATTCCCGTTGTCAGTTCTGATGCGATTATCGGTGCGCCATGGGGTGTGCAAATTAATGGCATTCAATTTATGGTGCCGACCATTAGCGGTTTGCTAACTATGACCGGCAACGGCGTATGGCTGGTAAGTGGCGGCAGCACGGTAGCGATTACGCCATCCAATCAGGATGCGCAGGCTCAGGCGCAAATCGGCTGCTCTGCTCTTGTGCCACCCCTTTATGTAAACTTGCATGTTCTTTATGTGCAGGCGAAAAACAGCATTGTGCGCGATGTGGCGTATAATTTTATCAACAATGTGTTTCAGGGTACGGACATTACCGTTTTTGCCAATCATCTTTTTATTGGTTATACACTTAGACAATGGGCTTATGCGGAAGAGCCGTTCAAGTTTGTTTGGGCGGTTCGCAATGATGGCAGGCTTCTTTCGCTGACTTATGTTAAAGAGCAGGAAATTCAGGGATGGTCACGCCATGATACCAATGGGCTTTTTGTCGGTGTTTGCTCGGTAATTGAACCTCCTGTTGATGCTATTTATGTTATTACAAAAAGATATATTACAGGCGAAGGGGAATGGGTATATTATTCCGAGCGCATGGATAATCGGGAGTGGGAAGAGGTAGAGGATTGTTTCTGCGTGGATGCTGGGCTTACACTGCCAATGACTTATCCTGCGGCGACTCTTACTCCAGAATCGGCGGATGGTACTAATAATATATCCAGCACAATTGTGATTAACGGCGGTTCAGGATATACAGCACCCACCGCATCAGCAATTGATTCATCTGGCGTTGGAAGCGGCGCGACATTTTCTGTGTCATTATCGGGTGGAGTTATTACTGCCGTTACCCCTATAGTGCAGGGTACGGATTATACAGCGGGTATAACGTCTATTATTATTACTGATAGCACAGGAAGCGGCGCTGTTGTGCAGCCCGTTATTACTAATTATGTCACATTCAGCGCTTCGTCTTCTGTATTTACATCGGGTAATATCGGAGATATTCTTCGTGTCGATGGAGGCAAAGCGACAATAATAAGCCAGACCGGCACGGCGTGCGTTGCGAATATTACAGAACCGCTTACCAATACACTGCCCAACGATCCTGATAATGCGCCGATTCCCGCTACATCCGGCAATTGGTCAGTCTCTACTCCCGTTACCACAATAAGCGGCCTTAATCATTTAGAAGGTATGACGGTAACAGGGCTTGCTGATGGCGGTGTTATTGTGCCTACGGTGGTAGAAAATGGCGCAATTGAACTACAGAATGAAGCAAGCGCGGTAGTCGTGGGCTTACCATTTGTGGCGCAAATTCAGACCATGTATTTAGACCCTCCATCATCTATGACAATGCAGGGGCAGCGGAAAGATATTCAAAGTGCGTCGGTGCGATTGGAAAAAAGTCGTGGTGTGCAGGTGGGTACGAATCAGCCAGATGCTTCGGTGCAGCCAAATAATGCTACAATACCGTGGACTTCGATGAAAGAAATAAAAGAGCGCAATGCTTTGATAACCGCAGGCTCGGCAATTCCCTTATATACCGGCGATAGCTATATTCTTGTGCCAGGTGATTGGAATACCAAGGGGCAGCTCGCAGCTCAGCAGATTTATCCGCTGCCCATGACCCTTTTGGCCGCAGTTGTCAACTTTACGGGGGGTGATAATCCGGGATGACCTCACCAGAAATAACAATACTGGATACGACCGCTGCACATATCCGCGAGATGGTGAATGTGATGCACGAACAAACAGCGCAGACCGCGCATAATATGGGATATACGCCAAAGAAATTGCTTTGGCACTCCTACAAGCAATCCTTCATGTGCAAGTCAGTGTTTATCAATGGAAAAATAGGTGCCATTTTTGGAATAAGTGGTGTATTATATGGCGAAACAGGCCAACCTTGGCTTGTTATGAGTGATGAGGTAAATGATTACCCTTTCAAGGTGGCGTTTATTTATCGCAAGGAATTGGAGAAATTTCAGTCTATGTTTCCTGTGCTTGAAGATTATGTGGATGAAACGAATGAAAAAGCTATTCGCTTGCTGGAGCTTATGAAATTTAATGTGAGCAAGAATACGATTCCGCTGGGTGGTGTTAATTTGCGTAGAGCGGAAAGGAGAGTGTAATATGGGTCTTGAGACAATGGCTCTTGTGGCTACTATCGGCAGCACCGCTATGAGTGCGGTCGGTGCAATCCAGCAAGGCAATGCCGCAAAAGCGGCTGCTGGGTACAATGCTCAGGTTGCGGCGCAAAACGCTCAAATCCAAAAACAGAATGCCGAATTTGCCGGTGCGCAGGGGGAGCAGAATGTAGCGGCGGCGCAAGCAGAAACACGCGCCAAGCTGGCGGCGATTGAAGCCAATCAGGGGGCAAGCGGCGTTAGACTGGATAGTGGATCATTCAGCGATGTGCGACAATCTGAAGCAAAACTAGGTATGCTGAATGCTCTTAACATACGTTCCGATGCGGCTCGTCGTGCTTATGGATTCCAAGGTGATGCGATGAATTATACGGCGCAAGCAGGGCTTGAAAAGGCTAAGGGTAAAACTGCGAAAACAGCGGGGTATTTGAATGCCGCAACTACAGTATTGGGCGGGGCGGCGGATTCATTTGGCGCATATGATTCATATCTCAATAGGACAAGCACGATAAATACAAGAGAGATGTATGGTCCAACCTATATGTCTAATTGATCGGGTAATATTACATGGCCAGCACTAAAGACTTATAAAGGAATGGCGTATAGATGATTAACAAAAACAGTATTACTCAAGAAACCTTGCGTTCTATTTTGGATTATAATCCAGAAACGGGAATTTTTATTTGGAAAGCTAAGGATGAAAGCTTGCCATGCTACCATAATTCTATCCGTGGATGGAATAAAAAGTATGCTGGTCATGAAGCGGGAAATATCATGAATACTGGATATAGGGCTATAGTAATTGACTATGAGGACTACTTAGCGCACAGATTGGCGTGGCTTTATGTTTATGGGTATTTTCCGAAAGAATGCATTGACCATATAGATCTAGATAGAGGAAACAATAAAATAATAAATTTAAGAGAAGCGACTCGTAGAAATAACAATTGTAATATGGGGATTAGCAAGAAGAATACATCTGGATTCAAAGGTGTTTATTGGAATGTGGCAGCAAAAAAATGGCAGGCATATATTTCTGTTAATAATAAATCTAAATATCTTGGTGTTTATAAGAACAAAGAAGATGCGTATAAGGCATTTTGCGACGCTGCCAAAAAATACCACGGTGAATTTGCGAGGGTGGCGTAATGGCGGGTACATCTGATATTTATGGGCCGATGGGTAGCGTTCCCAAGCAGCAGGAAGTATCTGGCAGCGGATTGCGCCCGTTTTCCGTGCGCGCTGATGCTAATGATTTTGGTGCGCAAATTGGTGCTGAGATGCAAAATCTTGGGGCAACTGGAGCGAAGATCGGCGCTCGATTCAGGGATGCGGCGCAAAAAGAACAGGATATGATTAATGAGACAATCGCCACCGATGCTGAAATAAAATATGCAAGCGAATTGGCGCAGCTTTCTGCGGGCTATCAGTCGCTATCGGGATTGTCGGCAAAAGGCGCGCTTCCTAAATATACGCAAGATGTTTCGGCATTGCGGCAAAAATATGCAGAAACGTTGCCTGAAAATATCCGCCCGATGTTTGACGTGCTTGCCAATCGTCATGCAAAAAGCTCTTTGATTGATGCCAATAAATATGCTGCCATGCAGGTTATTGAGGCTGACAGAAAAAGCGCTGCTAATAGTGTGGCTATGGCTGTAACCCGTGCTGGTTATATTCCTGTAGCGCGTGATGATTATCGTTTCGGTGAAACGCTTGGCGATATTCATGCCAATGTGGCGCGGCAATTTGCTGATTCGCCGGGACTTGAGCAGAATGAAAACGGATATTTTAAGTTTTCTGATACACCGGAAGCTAAGGAAACTGAAAAAGCATACGGCAAAGCTTTGGATGAAGCGATTGGCAATGCTTGGCAAACTCGATTCCAAACGCTTGCCGATCAAGATCCTATTGGTGCATATGAGAAATATGAACAGGAAAAGCAAGAAATTCCATCTCAATTTCAGATTTCCCTTGATGCCTTCTTTTATCCTCGTGTGCGCGATGCTTATGCTGACGGAATAGCGGGAACCACACTGGCTAAGGCGAATGAGGGCTATAGTGAGGCATATGCTCAAACTGGGAAATTATCGCCTGTTGATGTGATTATGAAAAATGAATTGCATGCTGATGGCACCATTAGAGTTCATGCTGATGGGGATGGACAGGCTATTGGCGGTATCAATTCCGAGGCGTTTCCTGAGCAGTTTGCAGAAGCAAGCCAGATATTGCGCGATGATGGGCAGGGTGCCGCCAAAGAATATATCAAGAATTTTTATAAAAAAGATATTGAAGGTCGCGGCATTGATAAACTGCCTTCCGATGTACAGGATGTGGTGGCTGATGGTGTTGTCAACCATTGGGGTGGATTCCAAAAAGAACTGCTTGACGCGGCTAAAAACGGCGCTTCCCGTCAGCAATTAATTGATATGCGCCGCAATGAATATGCGCGGTTAGTGGCAACAGGTGAAAAGAAATATACAGACGCGGCGCAAGGCTGGGAAAAGCGGCTTAGTAAATTTGAGGGATCGTCGTTAGTTGAGCGTCCAGCTGGATCTGTGCGCCCCCCTACCAATGCAGATTATTATAAAGAAAATTACGAACAGATATTGAGTGATGCGCGCAGGACAGCGGAAGGTCAATATCCGGGCGATGAAAAATTCGCAGAATTAGCAGAAAAAAAGGCTAAAGATTATATTGATGGCGTGATTTCTCAGCAGGATAAATCGTATAGCTTATCATCGAAAAAACTATATCAGGCAACAACTGGCGCGCTTACCAAGGGTCAGCGCCCTACTAGCATGGATGCTATCAAGGCCATTAGCCCTGAAATGAAATCTCTGGTAGATGATGTGATGATGAATCAGCCGCAAGTTTATAATACGGTGGATAAACTTTTGCGCACCGAAGCCAATGCAAGAAAGCCAAAACTTCCCGCTGAGGAACAGAATCAAATATACACAGAAATATTTGATGAGGTTTCACAATGGCAATTAAGCATTAAAAGTGGAAAATCGGTTATTGGAAAAGAAGGCGCTAAGGGCGCGATTGATGACGGCGACATATCATCCCTTGCAGATTTAATGCGAATTCAGCAGCGCATCATGGATGAATCCAATCGAGGCGTTACCGGATTGAAGCCCCTTATGAACAAGGTCACGCCTGCTATTCTTGGTTTGGTTGCTAAGGAGCAGGGATATGATGATGATGGTTGGTCTATTACTCGTGAGGTTCTGGAGCCATATGATGCTGGCTATCAAGTGATTCAGGATTATTTGAAGAAACAAGATAAAGAAAAAGATTTACCGCTTAAAAGCAAAATGCTTTCGGGATTTGTACGCATGGCCGATGCTATTCCCGCAGAAATACAGAAAAATCCTGTAGAATATAAAAAAGCATTGGCGGCTACGGCTAATTTCGTGATTACCGATGTGGTAAACAATAAAGTCCCGGCCACCAGAAGTTTGTCAGATACTCCTAATTTTGCTTACAAAGACGGTGAATTAGTTGAGGGGTTGCATGGGAAAAGGGATTTGAAGCCAGACACAAAGATCAATGATTTGGAAGTGAAAATGCAAGTCGATTCTAGCGGCAATAAAGCCAAGGTTTATTTTCGTGATGGCAAAAGAGTGAAGGCAGAGATTTTAGATAAAGATGGAAACGTAGCTAAAGAAATGTTGTTCTAATGGCTGACCCGGCATTTGATTTTGAATCAGCGTCTGATATTCAGGAAGATGATTTTCAGGATGCGCCTGATATTGCGCCTCAGCCAGAAGCGTCTTTTGACTTTGATAATGCAATAACTGTCGGCAATCTTACTGAAACAGCCTTTTTTGATAAACAAAATTCGGTGGTTGAATTGCCTGCCGGTGGGTTCCAGCGCATCAAAGCTATTACCAGCGGTGCCTATGCTCGTGGCGATGCAGGAAGGGAAATGGGAGAATTATATTTCCAGCAGCTTATAGGTAATGACACCCCAGAAGTACAGGGTGCTATCAATTCATTGCGGGAAAAGGCAAATGTAGAATTTGGTGGGCTTGGAACAGTTGAGGATATTGTGCGTGCCGGTATTGAGCAGACACCGCAACTCATGGGGCTTTTAGAGCGCGGCACTCGCAGGGGTTTGCAAGGTGCGCTGGCGGGCGGAGCAATAGGTGTGGCAGGTGGCCCGGCCTCCCCTGTAACTGTTCCAGGTGGCGCACTTGCAGGTGGTGGTGTTGGTGTAACATTTGGCATTGCTGAGCATTCCTTTATCCAGAATGCTGGCGAATCTTATGGCTACATGAGCGAATTGCTTGATAAGGAAGGCGTACAATTAGAAGCAAAAAACCTTGCGCGCATGGGTGCGGTGCTTTCTGGCGCAGTAAACGCTGGGTTGGATACGGTTTCTTTTGGGATGCTGTCAAAGGTTTTGCTAGGTAAAAATCTTGCGCTTGATGCATTGAGGGAAACAGGCGCAAAATCTATTGTTATCCCGAAAACAAAAGAAGCTATTGGAAAATTTATTGTTGAATTAGGGAAGGCGATTGCCGTAGAAGCGGTAACGGAGGGTGTGCAGGAGGGTGTAAAATCGTATAGCGGTGAAATTGTCAAGCATCTATCCGATCAAGAATTTGATAGCCTTACGGGTGAGCAGATATTTAAAGCGATGGGTGATGCTTCGGCAGAGGCAGCGAAGGCAACGCTGGCAATTGGTGGTGCTGGTGGCGGTATAAAGGGTGGCTATGCTTTAGGCAAGAAATCTGCGGGTGGTAAGGATGATACTGCTGTTCCCGTAGAAATCATGACCGAAGAAGATGCGATTAAGCAAGGGATGAGCGAGCAGGCGCAAGTTGAAGGCGAGCCGCTGAAAATAACGATTCCGAATATAAAAGACGCGTATCAGAAGCCTGTTGTAGAGTTTGATAATCCGGGTGGAGAGTGGCTTGAGAACAAGCAAAAATGGGCAGAAGAAGATTATGCCAAAGGACAGAAAGTATCTGGCCCTGTTACCGGATATACAAGAGTAGTGGATTTCCCCGTTTCAGAAGCCATTAAAATTAATGGTGCGAACAATGAAACGCCCGTTAAGGGAACGCCTAAATTTGATAATTTGATGGAATCAGTGGAAAGGGATGGATTCAACGATGATAGCCCTATTCTTATTGGCATCAATCATCGCGGCGAACCATATATTTTAGAGGGAAATAATCGTGCTGCTGTCGCCAATGCTGTTGGCAAAGATACCATTAAAGCCGAAATAAAATATTACGCAGGCGGCGAAACAAAAGATGGTGCCTTAACACCCAAAAAGCTCGAAGAACTTGTTTCCGGTAAAAAAGAAGGTGCCACGCAAAACACCCCTGAATCACAAATCGAATGGCTAGATAAATCCGCTACCCGTTTTGATGAGATGGCGGCTGATGCTGAAAAAGCTGGCGATACAGAAGCGGCCAATAACGCCAAAACATTGGCTGCTGGCAGGCGCAAACAATCTGCTGAAATAGCCGAAAAATTGCAAATTGAATCCGCTAAACGTGCGAATGAAGCAATCACGCCAATTATGGAGCAGGAGAAAAAAGCGCAGCAAGAGAAGATTGCAAATATTCAATCTGAAACTGACGATATATCCATGAACCTATTGCGTGAAGTTACGGCGCTGCAAGAGGATAAATCTATCGTTGATCCTGAGCTTCATGGAATGCTTGAAAATACTAGGGCATTATTGCAAGAGCAGCGCGAAACTACAAAACCAATTGGTTTAACCGCTTTTATTAAAAGCAAGGGCGGCATCAGCGATATTAGTAGGGAATCCCGCAAGGATATGTTCGGCGAGCAGTCAAGCAGTGTCTATGGCGCGGGTGGTGAATTGCAAAATATGGGTATGAAGAACCGCGCAAAAGACGGTGCGCGTAATGATAAAACAGGAATCGGACTGGATACGGCGCGGGAATTGGCGGTGGAAGCTGGCTATATTGATGCGGATGCTACGATTGCTGACTTCCTTGTCGCGCTTGAAAATGATTTTAAATATCCCAATTCAGTAATAGCAGAAATGGATATGGGAACCCAATCCCGCCTAGATGAAATTGACAATACGCTGGCAAAATTAGATGAGGCTTTGGACAGGGGCGGCTATGGCACTTATTCCCGCGAGCGGCTTGGTGATTTACGACGCAGGGTTGCAGAAAATAAAAAACTTGACAAGGCTACTGCGCGTGAAATGAAAAAGCGCGAGGGTGAGCTGCATCGTCTTGCGGCGGATAAGAAACTTGCTGAGCAATCGCCACCGAAGATTCTTGCTGATAAGATGACAACATTCTTACAAGGACTTCGCAAAGGCACCTATCTTGGCCGTTATGAGGCGCTGGATGTGCAGAACCAGATAATTGATATGATCGAGCAATCAGGGCTTGAAGCAGAAGATAGGGCGAAATTTATTCGTACCATTAAAAACACGCAGACCATTGAGCAGTTACAAAATAAATTACCGGAAATTATTGAGCGGGTGGAAAGACTGGCTGATACGGCCAGGCGGCGTTCTCTTGTCTCCAAAATTAAGTCATCACTGGAAACGGCACGAAAAAGCAACATCATTGCTGTCGATTTTGTCAATCGTATCGAAGATATGGTGAATGAAATAGATACGCAGGGTCGTACTGACAAAACCATTAATTCCTTGCAAAAAACATTGGATTATTTGCAGCGCAATCCTGATGCGGATATGCCAAAGCGTGTATTGAATAAACTTGAGATACTGAATAAGAAGCCATTGGAGGATGTGACAACTGAAGAATTGCAGGATATTGCCAATGGTATTGATGACCTTATAAAAAAAGGCAAACTGAAATTTGAATTGCTGCAAAACAAGAAAGAACGCTTGAAGCAAAAGCGCATTGAGTTGCTGCAAAAATCATCCGTTCCCATCAATGAAATAGGCATGGCGAATCGAAATATCGGTGAGCGACTCACTTTGATGGACGGCGCTAAAAACAAATTCCGTGAATATCAGAATAAAGCGAAGCGTGTAGGGGTTGCTACCAATCCTATGGATGTGTTTTTTGATATGATGGATGGCGGTAAAAAATATCTTGGCGAAAACTATCGTATTTTCAAAAAGACCATAGATGAATCTTTTTCGCGCTATCTTGATTTGCGCGAATCGGCTACGAGGGATGTGAAAAATCTAGCTGATAAACTGGATTTGAACGATCTGAATTTTGAGAAAATTGGTGCATGGGCGGTATTGCAGCAGGAAGGTGGAGAGAAGAAATTATTGGATTCTGGTGTTACGCAGGAGGAGATAGATAGACTTCAATTGGATGACAAAGAATTACAGATGTATCAACTCATGCGTGAAAAGCTGGACGAGCAGCTTCCTGCTATACAGAAAGTAATGCGCGAAGTTTATAATATGGATGTGGAAGCGGTGAGCGATTATTTCCCATTCATGACCGATCACGATGCGATGTCGGGCGTTGAAATTCAGGATCAGTTTGGCCCAAATACCCCATCTATTGCTAAGAAGAAAAATGTTGAAAAAGGCATGACTATAAGCCGCACGCTGGGTAGCCAGAAGGTGCGCATTGATGCAATGGGCGTGTTTTTGCGACACATGGATAATGCCACATACCTGATTGAGATGGGAAAAGATATTAAAGATCTGGGCGATGTAGCGCAAAGCAAGGAATATAAGGAAGCCGCTGGCGACCTTGGGCAGCAGATGGTTGTTGAATGGATCAATCTTCTAGCACGCAAGGGCAATCTGCCAGGACGTATTGCAATAGTGGATACACTCAGGCGCAATGTTGGTGCGGCCATGCTTGGGTTTAAGCTATCAACTGTTATGATTCAGGTGACGGCGCTTGCAGATGGCGCTTCACTGGTTGGCGGGAATTATGTGGCGCAAGGTTCTTATAATATAGGAACAAGCCGTGAATGGCGGCAATTTATTCTAAATAATTTCCCTGAAGTAAGAGAGCGCGTCGGTGACGATCAGGCATATCTTGATGGCGGGCCAGAAGGTATTGTAAAAAATATTCGTGAAGCTGGATATTGGGCGCTTAAAGAAATTGATGCTTTGGTTGCATCCTCTGTTGCTGCCGGTGCATATATACGCGCAGTAGAATCGCGTGGCGGTGAAGTTGATTTTAGCAAACCTGATGCTGACGCGATAACGGAAGCGCAGATGATGATGAGGAGAACGCAATCATCACCATTTGCAAAAGATTCTCCGGCTTTATTTACGCAAGGGAGGATGTCGGGCAATGTATCGCTGGATAAGGCGATTCTGCAATTCCAATCATTCATGTTCAATCGCTGGTCACTTATTAAGCATGATATGTGGGAGTTAGGAATTAAACAGGGTGATATGGCGCGCGCCATGAATGTCGCTACATGGCTTATCATTGCCAATATTGCAGAGATGGGACTGCGTCGTGGCGCAGAAGAGATAGTCTCCGCAATAACGGGTGATGACGAAGATCGCGATGAAGATGAGATAACCCAGAAAGCTATTTTGACAACACTTAATAATGTTCCGTTTGTTTCTCAGGCAGTCAGCACCTTTGAATATGGTGGCGTACCCGTTCCATCGGTGGGTATGCTTTATCGTATTGGCAATGAATTACGTTGGGTTGCCCAATCCGAAGATGAAGATAAGCGTATGCAGCATGCACTAAGCGCAATTGGATTGATAGCAGGAACGACTTATGGACTTCCCGGAACGATTCAAGCGGAAAGCATTATGCGTAAATCTCTAAAAGACGAATAAGCACAGTGACGCACTATTGCGCACCATCATGGACAATAGCCTTATCCATTTGATATTTAATATGAATATGGTAATATACGAGCAGTAATTTTTTGCTCGGAGCACACCTTGACAATCGCTACAACATCCTCGTCGATTATTGTCTCTGGCACCGGAGCGCAATTCACCTTCGATTTCCCATTTGTGGGCGATTCAGCGGATAATATTTCTGTTTATTATATTGATGCTGATGGTGTTCAAACGCTGCTTTCTCCAAGCCAATACACGCTGGTTTTGAACGCTGCCGCTACCAACCAATTATGGTCTGTGGGCGGTTCTGTCACTTATCCGCTTAGCGGCTCTGCTATCGCTGTCGGCACGTTCTTGCAGATACAGCGCACTATTCCGCTTACTCAGCAAATAACCGTGCGTAATCAGGGAAATTATTATGCGCAGGTCACAGAGCAAGCATTGGATTTGCTGGAGATGCAGATACAACAAGTCAGTGCGCGCACTGGGCAACAACGCGGGGTCTGGGCAACGGATACCAAATATAATTTTGGTGACATTATTCAGGATGGTGCAAACGGCAATGATACCGGAAATTATTATACTTGCATTATTACCAACGTATCAGGGGTTTGGGCAACGGACTTGGCCAACGGATATTGGTCGCTTACATTTAATGTTCAGGAGGT
>Ga0172380_10003831_pt1 | contig 20122 bp, 39 predicted proteins | sample Leawe162metaG_FD_119747 | JGI IMG/M metagenome (GOLD analysis project Ga0172380, IMG submission 119747) | Leachate microbial communities from a municipal landfill in Southern Ontario, Canada - Leachate well 162 metaG | ecosystem: Engineered > Solid waste > Landfill > Unclassified | place... | reverse complement strand
CAGTATGGAAGCAGCAATTTTACTCACGGCTTCGCCGTAGGTTTTGACCACGGCTTAAATCAACCGTCATTTATTGATAATCTTAGTGGAGAAGAAAAAATTCAAGGAGACTTAGGTAAAGCTAATGGTGTCTATATTTATCTGCAATTAAAAGAGATGGGCGAAATCAACTAATATATTGCTGGATTCTAGTAGCGTAGTTTAAAACGATTGTCCTAACAACCTAAAAAATAAAGTAGACAATCTTGAACTTTAACAAACTAGTTCGTATTGCACGAAACACCAAAGAAGTAATTGATACGAAACAAAAACACTTCAGTTTTATTTTGCTTAAGAACAACATTATTAGTTTCGGCTGGAATCAATCGTGGAAGACACATCCTTTAGCGGCACGTTTCAATCATCGGTTCAATAATATTCACAGCGAAATTTCAGCAATCAAGAATATGCAGAAGAATTGGGCACTTCTAACAAAGTGTCGTCTTGTTAATATAAGAATTAGGTCGAACGGAGAACTAGGATTGTCTAAACCTTGTCGCTATTGTCTTAAGGCTATTATTGATTTTGACATTAGAGAGGTCTACTACTCGAATGAAAACGGTGATTTTGACTTACTTAAGTAGGAGATAATAATGAAACACAGAATTTTGAAGTATCCAATTGGCTTTCTTGAGAAACAAACTATTAAGTTGCCCAAAGGAGCTAAGATTGAGCGTTGCGAAGTTATGGAAGGTATTCCAGCTATTTGGGCATTAGTAGATGAAGACGAAAAAGAAACAGAAGACAGACACATTGAATGTTATAAGACTGGTGCAGTATTTACAGAGCCGGTTTCTGAGTTAGTGAGAATAGGGACTTTAACTATCTTTATTCAGCAAGAGTTAATGTTGTATTCCTATGAGAGAATAGCCAAAAACAAAAGAGACAAAGTTATAGAAGCTAGCCAAAAAGAATGGAAACGTCAGTTTGGTTTCGATATGAACCCACCAATTTCTCTAGGAACAGATTAATGTACGGACAACTACCGGCAATAATACGAGAAGGTATTTATCCAGACGATAGAGACAAGAAAGAATTCCTTTCCTATCAATATTTGCCCATTAAACTCGCCGGTCAATATGATTGCGTCATGGAAGAAAGGCTTCATGGCTTTTGGCTCATAATTGATGCAGCACTTAATGATTTCTTTGCCTTTCGCGGCCATAAAGAATACGTAGAATCATTTTTCGTCTACGCAACAATCAAAAGACGATTTGTTTCTCCTGATTGTCCGATGAACCGCGAAGGCTATCATTCAGATGGGTTTGGAACGGAAGACATTAACTATGTCTGGTGTGACAAATTTCCAACAATCTACAATTATACTCCTTTTAGATTAAGTAGCGATGAATATCTATCAATGCAGCAGATGGAAATTCAGGCAGATAAATATAAGGAACAGAAATACAAAGAGAATTCTTTGCTAAGACTGAACCAGTATTGCATTCACAAAGTTGCTCCAATTACATATTCTACAGTAAGAACCTTCGTAAAAATTAGCTTTAGCCGCGACAAATATAACCTACTAGGAAATAGTCATAATTACTTGCTTGATTATAAATGGAACATGAAACCAAGGAAACTAGACAGAAATATTCCCTGCCAGTAAATTCGCTTGACAGGCTACGCCGTTGTGATATACTCGTAGTTATGAGGTTACACATGACACATAAATTCCTTTGATTTGGGAGGCTGCGATGGTTCCTTTAGATTCTCAGTATTTCTCTGACCAAGATTTACGAATTCTAGGTATCTTAATAAATAAGTACCAAAATGAAACTATTAAAAGTCTCGAAGTGTGTGACCCTAAAGTTCGCACCCGCCGCCATCAATTCGTTGGAGATTTAGAGAAACTAAAACTGAAGGTAACTAAGACTATTGTTGTGTCCAAGTAAGGCGAAAATCATGGCTGCCAAAGTTTCACTTGTCAACCCATCTAGTTTCGACCTACACATAGGTTACACTTGTCCTAATTGTGACACCGAGAATTTTGTATTTTTGGAAACAGCCAAAACAGACGATTCCATAAAGTGTCATTCTTGTAGCAACACCTTTGTAATCAACAAAATTAAAACAGTGTTGTTTGAACCTACGCTAGTAGTTGAAGATACTAAACAATTTGTTAAGGGACTTACTAAACTTGATATTGCGAAAGTTTTTCAAGTTATGCAAAGTAATGGGTTTACTAAGAAAGACTGTGAAACAAGTGTAGTCAAAGCCGTAACTATGAAGCCAAAAAGTCTAAAAGAACTTATTAGAATGTCAATTGTGTGTGCGGGAGAATAACTATGTGTCTCATTGTTGATAATTCTATTGCTAATTTAGATGAGCTTTGTGACGGCAAGGATTATTTTATTGCATATAAAGACCTAAATTTCTATTATGGTAAACTAACTACGAGCATAGCTTCATATAACTTCGAGTACAATAAAGGCTGGACGCAAGCTATTGGAGACTTGAGCAAAAAATTTAATGACCATATATATGAAGGAGCCTTACACTGTCTTTTGAACAAAGAGGCGGTAATTAAATACTATAAACACTATCCCATCCATCAATTCACAAGATTAGTAGAAGTTAGAGTCTATAAGAAAGATTTTGTTGCATTTGGTATTGGGCTTGGCGTTGAAGGAGTAGCGGCTAAGAAAGTATTTATTACAGCGGCAGAATATACAAAGGTTTGTCGTGCGGATTATCAGAAGCCAGAGTGGCTTTAAATAATAATTTAGCTTGATTGGAAAAATCATGTCTGCTATTAGACCACAATCCCTAAAAGGTTTCGTTGGACAAAAAGAAGCTGTAGACATACTACAGATAGCTATTAGTTCGTGTCAACAACGTAATGAAGCTTTACCGCATATCCTTCTGAATGGTGGGCCGGGGTTGGGCAAAACTTCCCTTGCTAATGCTATTGCTAATGATTTAAATGTTCCAATACAAATAGCAAATGGCGGTGCCCTTGGAGGTATAAAGGCTATTCTTCCTTATCTAATGAAGATTCCAGAACTAGGCCCAAACTCGATTTTATTTATTGATGAAGTGCATCGAATTCCGACTAAATTAGAGGAGTTCCTGTATCCGGTCATGGAAGATTTTACTGTTTGTATTTCTAATGAACTGGAAATGTTTGAAGACCTACCTCCGTTTACACTATTAGCAGCAACAACTGAAGCTGGCTCAATTTCACAGCCTTTGTATGACAGATTTAAGTACAAGATACCTTTGCGATACTATGAAGATAGTGACATGGAACTTATTATTCAAGAGTTTGCAGAAAAAATTGATTTGCGGCTAGACCTTGACGCGGTAAAAAAAGTCGCTAAAATATCGAGAGGTACACCACGAGTTGCAATCGGTTATACTGAGTGGATTAGAGACTTTTGTTTGAGTCAAAATATTCAAAGTGCAACAAAGGAAGTAGTTGAGACTTCTTTAGCCATATTAAATGTAGACGAAGAAGGCTTGACTGAAGACGATAGGTTATACTTAGAAAAGCTTGATTTTATTCAGAATAAAGTTGATAAGGGACGCCCTGTTGGAATAAAGCGGCTGTCAACTGCCTTGTCTATGTCGGAAGAGACTCTGATAAATCGAGTGGAACCCTATTTAGTTAGGCTTGGAAAGATTTATAAAGGTAGTGAAGGGCGGTCAATTATTAAGAGGAAACCTGAAGTAAAAACGGCTTAGTCGGCAGAAAAAACACATATCAAATAATACTATAAATAATAATTTTAAACCGTTACGACATAAAGACTTACGATTTGTAGTGGCAGGAAAAAATTGTAGCCCATTTATTAAGGAACTTATTATGAGTATGAAAGTTAAGTTTAGCGGCGAACAATCATTTAAGCAACAGTTTAAGTTTCGTCAGATAGTTAATAATAACAAGCCGGGAGTATTTGATGTTACTTTATATGGACAGGTCTATAAATTAGTATTTTTGCCATATCAATCTAATGAACCAAATAGCTTTAATGCTATGGTATTTAGAGGAAATGGTGAAATCCAACACGTTTTCAGACACCGAGATTATTTAAATAAACAGGAAAATTATAGTATAGATTGGTCTAGTGATACTCTTGTATTTACTAAGTCCGATTCCGAGTTTGTTTTAACCGTCAAGAATTAGCCGCAAAGGAAAAGAAATGATTACTACAAAGATTACTGAAGTACCGAAAGAAGACAAAGTAAAGAGTTTTAGTTACAAAGAGATTTATGCAAATAAATTAGGTGGAACATATGCTGTTAATCAAGCGGGCTATGAAAAATGGAATGCCACGTTCCTATTTAATAACAATGGAGAATGCGTCCTATTCATAACTGAAAACGGCGGTATATTTAGAGCATTTTTTACACAACAAGAACTAAGTAATAAAAATATTGGATGGGGCAAAGGCGACTGTAAATATGTTCCGGTAAATAAGACTTTGACTTTAGAAGTAACTTCTGACTAAACTACAAACAAAGAAAGAAATTCTCTATGAGAGGCCAAAAAATTTGTTCGTCGTGTAAAAAACCAAATGGGCCTAGAGCTTTTTTTTGCAAATACTGTAAGACTCCTTATGAAACAAGAACTACACCTGGACCAATACCGTATTTAAAACGTATTACAGAAAATGAAAAGCCTTCGGACTATGATTCATTCAACTGGGAAATGTTAGTGCCGGGTGATTTTATCGTAGTCAAGGGAGGCCCCTATCATCTTTCTTATGACGAGCATGGGCAAGAGGTACGGCTGCCAATGGGTGAAAAAGGGCTATTTAAAGTATTGCGGCTTGAGCAAAACGGTATTTTAGCCTATCCTAAAGGCAAGAAACACGAGTGTCACGGTCTGCACTTCATCTATATGGGTGAAGAAACTGATTGTGCCGCTGGAATTATTAAGGTGCCGCATAGAGTTAGGAAAGCAAAACTAAAGAAGAACGTGGTGCTTTGACAAGCACGTTAAACTAACGAGATAATATACTACAAATAATAAAGGAAACATCAAAGTGTCAAAAAAGTTCTACAAGATTTGCAAAGTGACGCTAGACGGCAAGTATCGGTCTATGTTTAATGCTAGTCTAGGCAAATACAGCTTAGAGTATAAACTACACACAAAGACTGTGCCGCTAGTCGGTAAAATCTTTATTTTAGACAATATTGAGCAAGTCTTAATTGAAGCCTACGGTTGTTGGGCACCTAATAGAGAAGAAGTCGTGTTTGAAGTAGAGGCTGAAAATCCACAAAAAGTAGTAGAAAAAATTTGTCTTCCAAATACTTACAGAAGCGAACCTTCTTTATTACCAAAATTTTGGGCGGGAGAAAAACTTGGCTACTGCGAATCTCCTAAAGGTACTTATTTGGCCGCTAGTGTGACACCAATTAGACAGATGACTTTGAAAGAACTGCGAACTTTATATGAAGCAAATAAAAAAGAACATATTGACTACGCTAATAACAACTAACAATAAACAAAAGAAAAGGAACAATAAAGTGCCCTATATTTCTCAAGAAGACCGCCAGCATATTGACTATCAATTACAAATGTTATCTGAAGCAGCAAGAGGAGATTCTACTTTTGCGGTTTCTCTTGTTGACTTATCACGAATATTACAAACTGTTCCTTCTGGGAAGGTCAAGGGTGCTTTTAATTACTTCACATCGCGGCTATTCTTACAGACGTTTCTTCATAGTGGCTATACAGAAACATCGGATTCTTTGGCCGTATTTACTGATATGGAAGCAGAACTTCGTAGACGACTAATGGAAAAAATTGAAGACGGGGCCATATCTAAAAATGGAGATTTACCAGAATTAGTTCAACATAAAGTTGACTTGAAGCCTATTCAAGTTGATATTAAGGAATCGTTGGCTGATAAGCCTCCCAAATTCTTCTATAAGATTTGTCGCAAGAAAGATAATAAATACTATAGTTTCAATTTTACTCCTCTTGCTCATCACTTGGAAGTAGGAGTTTGTTTAGAATATAAAATTGGAGAGCCTACTTTTCCAGTAATTAGTGGTAGTAAATTAATGTTGTTTGATACAAAAGAAAATGCTAAAAAATATCTAGATACCTTTCATTATATTTATCATCACGAATATGTAATATTTAAAGTTTCAGCTAGTCGTGTTACACAGCCAAGACGAATAGTATCGTATGTAAATGAATCTAAAGTGTTGCAATTCTGGAAAGAAAAAACAATAGCTCGACAGGCTCCTAGTGTGTACGTAGCAGAGCCGCCGAAGGGAACTTTATATGCCGACAGTATTACTTTATTGGAGGAGGTTAAATAGTGGGAAGACTTAAAAATTCAACAATTTATCAAATCGGCAGCATGGACTATGATAGAGAAGGAGGAAAGGTCTGGCGTAAAGACATTACTCCTTTCCTAGAGAATCTCGGCATAGTAGTTCTAAACCCCTATGAAAAACCGCTACAAGATAGTGATGGATTAGAAGATGATGACAATCATTTAAATGTAGTCAAAGCTATAGAAGCAAAAAACTACGATGAAGTCACTAGACTAATGAAAGTAGTTCGGCATATTGACCTTAGAATGGTTGATAAAGCAGACTTTTTAATAGTAAATATAGACTGGACTAAAAGACCTTGCGGCACGCTGAGAGAAATATTCGAGGCAGGACGTTCTCAGAAGCCTATTATATTTCATTTAGAACAATCAAAACAAGAACAACCCCCGTGGATGTTTGCAGAAACTGACCATAATTTGTGGTTTGAACAATGGCAAGACCTAAAAGACTACATTTTACATATAGATAGTGCTGAAACAGTTGATAAACTAGGCCGCTGGGTCTTTTTTAAGTAGTGAACACTATGTTTAAAAAACACTTATGTACTTTTTGTTGCATATTATTTGCTTTAGCGGCTTTTTCTTGGGCTATTCCATATCCAGGCAAAACAAGTCGATATGATTTTGGAGCAACCAAAGAACAGAAACAATTAGTAAAAGATAAGATTAAAGAATCAGTACAAAAACTAAAGGAATTTTAAAGTGTTATTTAAAGCTATTCAATTTGCTAAACTAAAACATGCTGGTCAAACTCGTAAGTATACGAATGAACCTTATCATAATCATCCTCTTAGAGTTGCTGCTATTGTTTCTGGTCTACCTACTGCCACTGAGGAACAAATAGCGGCGGCTGTTTTGCACGATACTTTAGAGTATACCCAAACGACAAATAGAGAGTTAGAGATAGAGTTAGAGATAGAATTTGGAATCAATATTTGTAATATGGTTGTTAATTTAACTAACGTGTATACTAGTAAGAACTACACAAAACTAAATAGAACACAAAGAAAAGAAGAAGAAAATATTAGACTCGCGGCAATACCTTACAACTGCAAAGAAATTAAACTTGCTGACAGGCTAGACAACATTAGAGACTTCCGTTTCTGTCCTGATGGGAATTTCGTCAAAAAATACACACAAGAGACATTTCAACTACTTAAGTATTTGGATATGGGCCAGCACCCTTTATCGGTTGAAATAGAAAAACTTCTTTATGGATTTAAAAACCTCTAACAAAACAAAAAGCGAATTTATCAGGAGTAAATAGTGGCAGCAGAACCGCATGTGATTTATATCGGCTACGACAAGCGAGAACAAGCCGCGTATAATGTGGCTAAATATTCTATCGAGAAACACACTGATTATCCAGTAAGAATCATTCCACTCATTAAACAAGATTTAATTGAGCGTAAGATTTATCGTCGTGGCGTTGACCCTATGGCGTCCACTGACTTTACTTTCCTACAATTCTATATTCCGCTACTTCAACATTATGAAGGAACAGCTCTATTTATTGACTGCGATTTTGTTATTACAAGAGATATTAATGAACTCTTTTGTTTGGCAGAAAAAAATGTAGCCGCTAGCGTGGTTCAGCACAACTACGTTCCTCGTAATTCACTTAAAATGGATGGTAAGGTACAGGCTCCTCTACCTAGAAAGAATTGGGCTTCTTGTTTGTTGTGGAATTGTGGTCATCCTTCTAATAGGAGGCTAGATTCAGACTTTTTAAATACTTCAGATGCTGGAGTTTTGTACCGTTTTGAATGGCTTAAAGATGAAGAAATAGGCTCTCTGCCGGTAGATTGGAACTTTTTAGTTGGCGAGTATGAGTTAGCAGACTATGGTTTTTCAGAACAGAATTTACCGGGCATTTTGCACTATACTTTAGGAGGCCCTTGGTTTGAGCATTTAAAGGATTGTCCACTAGCTAGTGTATGGAATAAATATTATAAAGAAGAATGCTTCCGTCATCAAAACGAACATAAAACCTTTTAGGAGTTGGAAATGAGCAAGAAATATTTTGCCGCAATGTCTTTGTGTTTATTTGTCGTATGTCTTGTTGGTTGTGCCGACACTAAATTTCATACACTTCGCTATGGTCAACAAGTGAAAGTACACAATTATACTCATAATGGAGATTTCTATGAAGGGGCTACTGGAATAGTTCAATCTCCTGCTGGTGACGAAGGATATTATGTAGAATTTAGTGGTGGCGAATTATTACCTATACGGGAAAAGTTTTTAGTGCCAGTTGAGGAGAATAAGTAATGTCAATTAAAGAACAATTAGTGGCGGCAGTAAAAAATTGCCCGCTAGACAAGAAGCCCTATGACCATTTTTATATGCCTTCAGTATTCTCTCAGGAAAACTATTCCCGCCTAATATTTTCTCTGCCAGAGCGTAGCTCCTACGAACAGTTTTTACATCCAGACGCCAAAGTATCCGAATATGAATCTACTCGGCTACGCTTTCCTTTAGTTTCTGAAAACTTGGCGAAAGTCCCTGAAGGAAGTAGGGACTTTTGGCAAGAGGTCATTAAAGCGGCTACTTCTCCTGATTTGCAACTAGCTATATTCACAAAGCTAAAAGATGACCTAGAAGAACGCTTTAAAATGCCTATTATGAAGATTCCAGCATCTCCATCGGCATTTTTGTTTAAAGATGTTACTGGCTACAAGATTAGCCCACATTCTGATTCTCCTAAGAAAGCCGTAACATTTCAGTTATATTTGCCTGAAGATGAATCTAACGTAGACGTAGGCACAGTAGTCTACACCCACGATAAGAAGGATAAAAAGAAGTTCAATAAGTTTAAGCAGTTTAGATTCGCTCCTAATACTGGATATGGTTTTGCTGTGACTAAAAAGAGTTGGCACGGGGTTGAACCAATTGGAACACCTGGATTAGAGAGAAACACTCTTATGATTATCTATTACTTGGATGAAGACCATAAGAAATTTGGTTACTAGGCTTGCAGCCAGCTAAAATGGAATTATTATGACAATTGAATCATCAAAGTTTAACGAATCTTTTATTAATGCAAATTATGCTGCTGCTAATTTATTAAGTAATCCATATTATAAGTTCAGCGACCAATTAAAAAGAACTTGTATATTTGCAATTCTTGATTCAATTGGATGGATAGATGACCGTAGATACAACCGTAAATATATTAGTCCTACAGGTGGTTCAATACCAGCTAGTTATATCTTAAGTAAAGACAAGGAATTTAAGGAACGTTTGTTACAATTTTTCTCGTATAGTCATAAATTGTCAGATGCAATTAAAAACGCGGCTATTATGTTTGAAGAACTAGTTACAGTGGAGATAGATAATGAACAGGCTTGATTTTCATATAGATTTAGATGAAGATACTTGTCCTTCTTTAACAGCTATAGTAGAAGAAGGTTCTTTTAATATATGTCAAAATAGTAATAAGTTCCACATTATAGCATATTTAGACCAGAAATATATTCATACAGAATATGGTATGATTGACAGTATATATGAAGCTCTAGATTTAGCCAATCAATGTTACGAAGAATATTTAGCTTCGCAGAAAGCGTAAAATGTTGAATAAGTATGTCTTGTATTATAATACAGAAGGAACTTTAATTAAAAAACTAAAAATAGATTCTTGTGAAGGTGCATTACAAAGATATGAGTATTTAAATAAATTATCTATTATTGAACCTTATGAATTACCATGTCATATTTGCACAGCTTGTCAAACTATGGAATGGGTTGCATTAGGTTATGGCTATGTAAAGATGGACCAAGATAATGAATCCTGAACAACTAGTAGTTGGCATTAGTTACACAAAATCGAAAAAACTTCCACTGGCCGTGTGCGATGCCTTATACGAAGGTGTTAAAAAATGTGGCGATATTCCATTTAAAATAAAAACAAAAAAAGATTTACGCCACTGTGACGTTATTACTCAGTATGGCCCTTGGAACGGTGGTCAAGAAACAATTCGCGGTGATGTTGAAGAGTTTGCCAAAAAGAATAAAATAAGGAAACTCTGCCTAGATATAGGTTTTATTAAGAATCATCGCCTTGACCCAGACAGTCTAGAGGCTTATACTACTATCGGGTATGATGACTTTAAGAACTACGGAGATTACTATTACGATAATCACAACGGTTATTATACTGGTAGTTTAAGTGAATCGAGTCGCTGGAATTCCTTTGGAATCGAAATTAAGCCGTGGCGGCAAGACGGAGAACATATTCTAGTGCTTGGACAGCCGCAGGGATGGTCTACAGCCGCAATCAATATAAATGAGTGGACGAATAGTACCATAAAAAGTTTAAAACAGTATACGGATAGGCCGATTTGGCTACGTCAACATCCTTTGCACAAAAGTAGATTGACTTTAGAGGATAAATCTGTTAGAATAATTGAAGTTGACGAACATCCTCTTGAAAAAGACTTTGAGAATTGTTGGGCGGTAGTTTCTTATAGCTCAAGTGCGGTGATTCCAGCTTTGTTGGCCGGAATACCAATAGTATGCAATAGTAATTTGTCAATCGGTTATCCTTTGGCAGAAAAAAATATAGCCAATATAGAAGCTCCAGAAATGCCTAGAAGAAGAAAGTTTTTCTATGACTTAGCGTATAGTCAGTGGAATTTGAGTGAAATAGCGAGCGGAAATCCTTGGTCTTTTTACAGAAAACATTATAACGATATTTAACGGAGTTTAATGTGGCTAAACCAGATTATTTAGATATGGCAAAATATAAGGAAAAGGGTGCGTACCATTGGAAGTATTATGCGGAAAATTTTAAGAAGTACAAAGAACAGACAGACGAGCTACTAAAGTATTTTCAGCAGCTAGAGCCATTGTCTAATAGTAGTTTTGTTGAAATTGGTTGCGGCGATGGCTTATATGTGGGATTATTGCGAAAACTCGGCTATAATGTAACCGGAGTAGATGCTAATTCTTTAGCGGTTCAACTTGCTGTTAGTCAAGGTTTGGACGACATTTGGCTATCTGATGTTTGTGACTATGAAAGAAAACATGATGTGTGCTTGCTATGGGACTCTTTTGAGCATTTTGATAAGCCTCAACTAGCAGTTTCTAATTTAGACAACATCATTAGTAAGAGGATTTACTTACTTAACCCAACATGGCCTTCCGACAAGTATCACTATGATTTCTACACTACGGAAAAGTTGGAACAATTATTTACTAAGAATTGGGTGCTACAATCAGTAAAGAATTTTCCTCTTAAACATGATAAGAGCCGTTCCAAAGATATGTTAGTATTTGAAAGGAAACATAGTGCTTAAATTTCAAGACCCAATTACAAAGATTAACTACAAGTTTGAAGAATCTAGCGGTATTGCAAAACGCCGTGTCGAGTCTATCTTAACTAAAGAATCTGAAACAATTAAGTGGATACGAACATTTTCTAAGGATGATGTATTCTATGATATTGGAGCTAATATTGGCCTATATACAATTTATGCAGCCCCGCTGGTCCATTCCGTCTATGCTTTTGAGCCGCATGTAGGAAATATGCACGCATTGCTACAGAATGTAGCGGCCAACGGCTATAAAAACGTATATCCATACTGTGTAGCATTGACGGAAGAATTTAGAGAAGAAGGCTACGATGTTTTACCTTTTAACTATGACAAGATGGAAATCGGCTCATCTAATCATCAACTTTCCAACGAAGGCAGACCAGATGCAACAAAGGTAGTTGAATATAAGCCAGCATTTAGTTTAGATGCTCTAATGAACGTAGGCGGAATGGATTCTCCTAATCATATTAAGATTGACGTAGACGGAATTGAACTATCCGTATTAAGTGGAATGACAGGTCTTTTATTTAGCAGTAATAGTCTCAAATCTATTTTGTGTGAGTATAACCCTGGTTCTTCTCGCGGCAAACTAGACGAGTTTATGGCTGGCTATGGATTTAATCTGAAAGAGACTCAATTAACTGCCGCTGGTAAAAAAATGATTGGCAAAATAGATATCGACGATTTAGCCCACAACCGTTTGTACGAGAAAATCTAATGCCAAAAGGCTCTGCGAAGTATAGAATAGCTTTATGTAAGACTAAGCCTACAGATAGAGGCGAATTGTTAATTCAATCTTTTATGCGTGGGATTGAAAAGAATAATGATTCATACTTAATAGTTGATGGCTATAATCAACGTCACATCGAAATGCTAAAACGTTGCGATGTTTTGTTCCAAATTTGCGACTATAATTCAAAAGTTGGTGGCGGTAATAAAGAAAACAACTTTAGAAAGTGGTGCCGCGATAATACTAAACTGACGCATTCAAACCGCCGCCTTATTTTAGACGTTGGCTTTTTTAAGAATCATAGCGATACACCAGATATTAAGCTGGAAGATGCTATGTGGTCAATTGGCTATGATGGAATTAAAGCAGAAGCAAATTTCTACAATGAGAATTCTCCTCCTGATAGATGGAACTCGTTTGGGATTGAACTAAAATCGTGGAGAATTGACGGTGATTATATTCTTGTTTTAGGTCAGAATGAAACAGGAATTAGCACGCAACATATAAATTACGAACAATGGATGAATGAAACAATAGTCACATTAAAAACACTCACCGATAGACCGATTAAACTAATGGCCCATCGACACCAGACTAAATTTCCTCAAGATAAGTCGGTAGAAGTTATCAAAGGCCGCTCTATCTACGAAAATTGTGACAAAGCTTGGGCTGTTGTCGCTAGAACAACTAATGGTGCGGCTGGAGCAATTATTAGCGGAATTCCAGTGTTTACTGAAGATAGAAATTGTATTGCTTATCCTGTATCGAATCACTGTTTGGAAGACATTAATAATCCCAAGACTTTCGACAGAGCGGCTTGGTGCAACGATATTGGTTATAGTCAGTGGAGTATTAGAGAAATTAAAAGAGGAGAATGTTGGTCCCATTTAAGGAAACATTTGTACGAAGAAGATAAAAAGGAAATTGTAACATGAATAACACCTTATATGTAACTTCCTTTAACCATAAAATCTACAAACATAGTGGCAAACATCTACTTGAATCGTTCTCAAAATTCAATATTCAAGCCGACCTGCTAATTGGCTACGAGGATGATATTTCTGCAAATTTAGTTCCATATCTTACCTATGATATTTCAAAAGACCAAATTCTTAAGGATTGGATAGAGAAGTACAAAGATATTATTCCTATTCAATATGGTGGTACTTATCCTACTTGTGGTCGTCCTCATTGTAAAGACCCTAAAGATATTTGGAAGGGACATACTTCAAAGTGTCTTAACGGCGGCTATAATTCAAGAGCCTCTAAGTGGTTCCGTAAACTGATTACTCTAAAAGAGATAATTAACAGCCACTATAGATATGTTGTGTGGATTGATTCGGACTGTCAATTTATTAAGCAACTACCATTCGATGTTATTGACAAGATTTGCAAAGGTTTCGCCTGTTCCTATCACTGGGGTAATTACCGACCAAAGAGAGAACTTCCAATAGAAACAGGACTTGTTGTTTTCGACATGGCTGCTGGCGGCAATCAAGTTATTTTAGATTGGTTTAATTCGTATATTACTGGAGAGTTTAAAAACTATCCTTTGTGGTCAGATTCTCACATGTTAGAAGTAGCAATACAAAAGAGTGGTAAGAATCAAGATTTAATGCACTTGCCCGGTTCACAAGCACATAGGTCAAGAGTTGTAGAATTTGGTCCATTTCAAAAATACATCAAGCATGACAAGGGAACCAATCATAAGGCTGGTGCGACATGACATGGTATGAAATTCAAGGAGTAGATGGAGTTTATAAGATAGTTTCTGATTTAGAATACTACAAGACAGTCAGGATAGTTATTACTAGATATGGAACCTTTTATACTGATATGGAAACTTATGCTGCAATGATTCCTCCTGAATTATCAGCAATAAACGAAACATTTTTCATGTTAAAAAGCTATTCATTTGAAAAAACCGATGAAACATTTACTTGGAAAATAGAATGAAAACTTGTCTAATAACTCTTAGAGATAAAGCAGTCTACGAGCGTAATTTAGCCGATGCCTTGCGGCCTATATCGTCTAAATTTCTAATCATTAGTGCTAAACAATTACAGGAAAAGACTTTAGAGCAATACGATTGGTTTTTTATAATTGGTTGTTCAGGCACTAGACCGCTGTTTGATAGAATAAAATTGGCAGGAAAAAATGTAGTGCTGGTCGATAAAGGATACTGGGAAGGCCGCGAAATACGTTCTCTAGATAATTACTGGAAGTTTAGTGTTAATTCTTTTCATCCTTGTGGTTATGTTGAGAAAGCTAGGAGTTATTTAGATAGAATATGGACTGTTCCTGATAGTAATTTTGAAGAATATAGCGGCTCAAGAGTAATTTACTTCTCATGCTCAAAAAAGTACCATAAATGGTTTAATCAGGATGTAAATACAGTAAATAAAGAAAGTATAGCGGCCATTAAGGAAGTTTACAGCGGTCCTCTATATTTTTTCTGCAAAGATTCTTCTAAGATTAAGCCTCCTAGCGGTACTATTTCCCTTAAGGAGGATAACCCTCTTAAAGATTGCCGTTGCTTAATTACTCACGGCTCTAATTCTATTGTTGGTGCTGTCTCTCATAGCGTCCCATTTATTTGTTTAGGGAATCATCCTTTAAAATCCCTATCAAATAAATTACTGGAAGTTGACTCGCCTCCCAAAAGAGATTATACTAAAGTGAGAGAAATAGAACATCTTATAGCGAATCTTGCCTATTGTCAGTGGCGATTTACAGAATTACAACTACCAGAGTTTTCAGACTATTTACTGGAAAGCAAGGAATTAAATAATGCAGTTTGTTGAAGGATGGTGGCTACCAGATGATGATACTTATTTTGCGGCACTACTTAAAAAAGACAAAGAATATCAAAAGAAACATAGAGATACTTCACTATCCTTTGTAAAGAATTTTAGGACCGCTATTGATATTGGTGCCCACGTAGGATTTTGGTCCAAAGACCTATCAGAACGCTTTAATAGAGTATTCTCCTTTGAGCCGCTAGAAGAACATTGCCTCTGTTTTAGGAAAAATGTAATAAGCGAGAATTGCACTCTAATTTTTTCTGCCCTTGGTGAAAAGGTGGGTTTAGCTCAAATCCGCTTTCCTGGTGTAACTAGTGCTAATGCCAAAATAGGTCAAGGTGGAGTGGAAGTAACAGTAAATACTCTTGATTCTTATGAGAATTTACAAGACATTGACTATATTAAGATTGACGTTGAAGGCTTTGAATTGAATGTTCTAAAGGGTGCAGAACAGACAATTCGTAAACACAAGCCAGTTATTACTTTAGAACAAAAAGATGGTGCGGCAGAGTATGGATTTAAACGCTATGCTGCGAGCGAACTTTTGCAGACTTGGGGCATGAAATTAAAAGGTAGAGTAGTAGACGATTTGATTTACGCATTTGATTAAGTGGGTATAATACTTAGGTTGTTTAGTGGGACTTTGATTCAAAGGAAAAATATGACACAAGAAATACAAAAGAGACGACAAAGTGAACGTTCCAAGCGGCCTAACTGGCAAAGTGTGGGGTCAAACTCAAAGTTTATTCTACAATCCCACTTGTGAAGTACATCTATTAGCGGGTAAAAAAGGCGGCTATTGTTCCAAACATCATCATGTTAATAAATGGAACAGATTTTTTGTAATTAGCGGCCAAATAAAAGTTACAATATACAGGGAAGAAACCTCTGGCTATGAAGACGTAATTATAGTTGGAGCAGGTCAATTTACCGATGTAAAGCCGGGTTTAAAACATCGTTTTGAGGTATTGGAAGACTGTCAATGTATTGAGATTTATTGGACAAACGATTTAGACCCCGTAGACATTGTTCGAGAAGACAACGGGGGAATTAGAAGTGAATAATTTATTGTGTATTCCAGCACGCTTAAATAGTAAGAGATTGCCGGGAAAATGTTTATTAGAAGTAAACGGAAAGTCTTTGCTACAAAGGGCTTATGAAAACTGTAAGAAAGTTGGCATTGATGTTTTAGTTTTTACGGATGGTTCAAGAGAATTAGCACAACATTGTTCCGAGCGAAATATAGAGTTTCTTTCAGTATATAACCAAATCGCACCTGGAGGCAGCTACGCAATTCTTTCTTCTTTAAAATTGCTTCGCTCCTACGATAATTTTGTTAATGTTCAAGCAGACTCTCCAGATATAAATCCAGAAACAATTTACGAAATAGTTAAGAGAACAGAAAAACATCCACATTCAGTAGCAACGGCACATTATACTAGTAATAGTTGGGAAAAACTAGATAAAAGCCATGTTAAATTAGTTTTGAATGACAAAAATAAAGTTCTCTATTTTAGCAGAGAAAATATTCCACATAATGGTCAAACCTATCATGTTCATATTGGAATCTACGGTTTTTCCTATAAATTAGCTAAGTATATATCCAGTCTTAATCTAAATAATCCTTTTGAATCAGAATCACTAGAACAATTACACTGGCTATATCACGACATTCCAGTTTATACTATTCAAAGTAATAAATGTAGTTCTATAAATACTCAGGAAGATTTTGACACTTTTAAACAATTAGTTGAGAGTAAGGAAAAATTAAGTGAAAAAAGTTCTGATGGTTGCAAACGGGCCGCAAACGGAGAAATTGGGTCCGAAGGTAGATAGTTTTGATGGTGACATTCTTCGCTTTAATAATTATGAGACTGTGGGCTATGAAGATTATGTTGGCAGTCGCACCAACTTTTTAGCTCAACGTTCTTGCTCTGACATTAAAAAACGCCCTCTATCAGAAATTGATATGGCGTTTCTTTTTGTAACCTATTGTCCACTTAAAATGGCTATGCGTGGAGCGGCTAATCCCTACTTAAACCATTACTTAAATAAAGCCGTTGTAGTACCTTCTACAGAGTGTGTAAAAACACACGTTAGATGTGGCTATATGGAAAATCTAGTCACAGAAGCTAGAAAATGCTCCATTGGTATTTTAGCTGTAGACTATTTTATTAGACAAGGCTATGAAGTTTATCTTTATGGATGGTATCAAGATACTACAAAACACTACTTCAAGAGACAGCCGCTAGACGATAAGTATCACGATTTCGCTAAAGAACAACAATTAATAGACGAATTTATTAAACAACAAAAATGTTTCATTTGGAAAGGAGATTAATATGGGCCTAATAGAATGGCTAGTATTATCATTGATAATGTCGGCAATGATTATTACATTAATATTCGGTGGATTAGAAGGCTATGAAGAATATCTAAGAATTAAACAAAAATACAAGAAATAATTAAATGTTCATTTGTACCGGAAAAATTACTGTCTATAGAGACTATGTAGTTGCTTATGTAAATAATGATATAGCTCGCTATTACAGACAATTACTGCCTAAATACTTGTATGTAAAGCCGCCAGCCTTTCCCGCCCACGTAACCGTAATTCGTCAGAAAATTGAAACTATTTCTGCGGAAGCTCTTGACTTCCTACGCGGCTGTGATAAGATGGAAGTTCAAATACACAGTGATACAGAGATTAAACGTATCGGCAGCTATTTTTACTTAGACGCTTGGAGTAGAGACATTAGTGACTTAAGAGTTAGCTGTAATCTCCAAAAGTATAGAATTGGTTTTGACCGCTATCATATTACTATAGGAAATACGAAAGGAAATTAAATGCTATTTGAGATTTTCTTATTTACACTAATTGGGATTGGATTAGTCACGCTGGCTATTATGTTCGTTCAAGATAACTAACTATGATTGAAACGATTATTATTTTGGCTTCTTTATTGATTATTATGTGGTGCTTTGGAGTACCATTTAAAAACATATTCAAGTGGACTTATTATGAGAAAAAGGAGAAGAAAAATGACTGATACAACACAAACTACGCAAACAACGGTAGTTGAAACACAACGGTCTACGCTGGCCGAAAAGGTAGCGTGGTACAAGAAGTACAGAGAATATATTATTGGCATTATAGCACTAGTTGCAGGTATTGTAGGCGGAAAATCAGATGAAATCTATAAATTTAGGCCAGTTTCAATTGACAGGGTACAAGTTCTAGAAGAAAAACTAGAAGCCACAAATGTCGTAGTGTCTAACTTGCAACAAATTTTGCTCAATAATGGTCTAAGGTCACAACCAGAAGAACAAAAAGAATCTTGGGTGGCACCAGAAGAATCTCCTACGGAAAATACTCAATCCTCACAAGTTCCACAAATTCAACAAGAGTCGCAACAACCTCCTCAAGAAAAATCAGTTTCGCTAGCTCCTACTGTTAAAGCAGAAAACGGCCAAAAGGAAGAATACCCGCGAGAATTAAAGTGACAGCATTCGACACAATTTGGATAATTACGTTAGTTTTAGGTCTTTTATATCTCTGTTTGGAGGAAAAATTCAATGGCTAAGGCAACACAAAAACCCGTACCACAAAAGAAGCAAGCAAGAGTTAAGGTTCCACCAGTAGCCAATACTAAGGCTAGACTATTTAAGTTTTGGACGCTGGTAAATAAGACTTGGGTAGAACAAGAGCCTATTAAAGCACTAAACCGCGTGGCCGCTACTGAAAGTGTTCGGGCAGGAAAAACACACCGCGAAGGGACATGGAAACTAAGACTTGCCTAGTTATTCGAGTCGGCTTACGAAAGTCGGATGGCAGAAAAAATATAGGCCCTACAGATATAGATTAGGAGAACCGTTGTGAATATTGAAGAGTTAAAGGGAGAGATACTTACTCATATTGATATTGGTGATGATGAAGTAATGCTAACTACTAAGTCTGGTAGAAAGATTAAGATTTATCATAGTCAAGATTGTTGTGAAAGCGTAGGTATTGAAGGAGTAGAAGGAGATTATCATAAACTAATTGGAGAAATCCTTGTAGATGTTTCAGAAGAAATAGCTGGCGATAATCCTCCGTATGAGCATTGTGAAAGCTGGACTTGGACTACTCATAAATTTCGCACCACCAAAGATACGGTAATTGTAAAATGGATTGGAACTTCTAATGGCTATTATAGCGAAACAGTAAGTATTAAAGACATAACTAAATAAGGAGTCTAAAGTGTTGGAATTCATAGTCTTTTGTATATTCTTTTTTACTTTGGTAGCCGCTCTTACTTTACTACTAGTAGGAATATTCTCAATCTCAGAAAAGGATGAAGACAAACTAAGAGAATATGGACGCGAAGTAGAACTTATTCGGGTTAAAGCAAGCGGCTCTAATTTTTTCCTGCACAAAAATGCTTATGAGAATGGACGGGAAATTTACGTAAGTAGCCAAATTAACGATATGTCTGCCTTGTGTAATTATTCTGATTTAAAAAAGATGCCCAAAAAGGAGAATTGGGCTTCTTTTAATAGACAAAATGTGCTGGAGATTTAATTGTGGTCTTAACAAAACCAAAGTTTAATATTGGAGATACTGTAGCGACAAAAAAGATAGGACCACCAGTAATAGGAGAAATAATAGCTATACTACCACCAAATCTAGTATTAGCTCTATGTCCCGGTGCCGAGAATACAATGGAAGCACTATCAGAAATATACTCCACTATTGAAGAAGAATACTGGTATTATATTGAAATCGAGAGCCGTTCAAAGAGCGAATCTTTTGAGGCTTATTCAAAGAGACTACAAGGTGTTTTGACAGAAAGAGAAATAGCGGAAACTTACCGGAACTTACCAACATTTAAACAACTTGGATATCCAGAGTCGGACTTGGAGTTATTATGACTACTGAAATTGATGATAATAAGT
>Ga0172380_10003830_pt1 | contig 20123 bp, 15 predicted proteins | sample Leawe162metaG_FD_119747 | JGI IMG/M metagenome (GOLD analysis project Ga0172380, IMG submission 119747) | Leachate microbial communities from a municipal landfill in Southern Ontario, Canada - Leachate well 162 metaG | ecosystem: Engineered > Solid waste > Landfill > Unclassified | place... | reverse complement strand
GTCGGCGAAGTTCAGGTCCTGCATCGCCTGCACGGCCTGCGGGTTTCGCATCGCGTGCGCGCGCGTCGCCACGGAGATCTCCGCGAGCTGCTCGGTGGTCGTCCCGTACTCGTGCATGTGCCGGTGCGCCACCATCGCGTAGTTCGCGATCAGCGTGGTGCCGTACGGGTTCTCCATGTTCGACTGCCACGAGCCGCCGGCCCGAGGCCCACCCGTGCCGATGGGAATGCGCTGGCTCGCCGCCTTCGACCCGTAGGAGAGCACCGCGACGTTGCAGCGCCCCGCCGCGATGTCGCGCATCGCGTGCGCGGCGTGGAACTCGTAAGAGGTGCCGCCCACGCTGGTGGTGTCGATCACCTTCGGCTTGATGCCCAGGTACGGCGCCAGGCCCAGCCCGCCCCCGCCTTCGCCCTCGCCAGCGTCGTAGAGGCCGTCCACGTCCTTCCAGGACAGTCCGGCATCCTCCAGCGCGCGGCCGATCGACTGCGCCTTGATCTGGAGCGCGGACACGCCCGGGTCCAGCCGCTTCGGCCACTCGTGGATGCCGACGATTGCGGCTGCCCGCTCCTGCGTCGCCACGGTTCACCTCCCTATCGCCGGCGGAGGTCATCCCCGCGCGGCATCACGACCGTCATTGCGGGCGGACTGTAGCGCGGATAACGTCGCTGTGTGCGCATCGCCGTGATCTCTGACACCCACCTCCCCTCGCTCATCCGGACGCCGGATCAGCTCGGGCCTCAGCTCGCGGCGCTTCTCGCCGGGGCCGACCTGATCCTGCACGGCGGCGACGTCGTCCGCCCCTCTGTCCTGGACTGGTGCGAGCAGTTCGCGCCGCTCCTCGTTGCGCGCGGCAACAACGACGTCTTCGACGACCGGCGGATGGCGGCGCGCCAGATCGTGGACATCGAGGGCTGGCGGATCGGGATGGTGCACGAGTTGCGGCCGGAGGAGCGACCGGTCTCCGTCCTGCTGGACGAGGCGCTTGGCGGCGAGCGGGTGGACATCCTCATCGGCGGCGACACGCACATCGAGCGTCTGGACTACCGGGATGGGGTGCTGGTGCTGAACCCCGGCTCGCCCACGCTGCCGCACCACCGCGAGTTCCGCCTGGGCGCCGCCGCGCTGCTGGAGATCACGCCAGGCCGCATCCACGCCGAGATCGTCGCGCTCGGCCACTCCGACCACGGCCTCAACCCCACCGTGCCGAGGCACCTTGAGATCGTCGAGCGGCGCGTCGTGGCCGCCTCGCTGAACGGCGCGATGCTGCCCCTGGAGGGCGCTGCGGGCTAGGTCACGGGCTGGGTCAGCCGTGCGCGTCCCACCGCCCGAGCACCTCGTAGGTGTCGCCGCGCAGCTCGCGGTACTCCACGGCACCGACCGCCACCGCCACGTCGAAGTCGAGCGCGGCTCGTGCCTCGTCGATCAGGTCGAACGGCGCGTGCGCGGCGTTCCTCAGACAGGACACATGCCAGGGCCACGGCCGGAGCGGGGGGAACGCGAGGTGTGTCCCATCGAAGAGGCGGAGACGGGCCTCGTCCAGCGCCTCGGTCTGCATCGCGCGCACGTACAGCGTGCGGTGGCCGTCCCCGAACTGCGCCACCCCGCCGAGGCGGATCGGGATCGGTGAGGCGAACGCGTGCCGCACCTGCCGCTCGAGCATCGCGAGCGCGTTAGGCGTGTCGGCGATCGGCGGGTCGTAGCAGAGCGTGAGGTGGGGCGGGTAGCGCTTCGCCTGCTCCGGGTCATGCGCCAGTCGCCACGCCTGGATCCGGTCGCCCGGTTCACCCTCGACCGGGGCGATGAGGATCCGCCGTCCCTGCTCGCTCATCCAGCGTCCCCCCGGCGCATCACACCAACGATGGCACGAGCATGCTGGGTGCATGATCACGTCGTGTTTGGGCTCGGGCCAGGGGGCTAGACCGCCTCCGGCTCCTCCAGTGCGCAGATGGCTTCCAGGCCACGGAAGCGCCGCCCGCTGTCCATGCCGAAGCCGACCAGCCAGCAGTCATCCACGGTGCGGAACGCGAAGAAGTCCGGCTCCATCGGCACGGCCCGGCGCTGCGGCTTGTCGATCAGCACGCATACCCGCACGGGACCGAGGCCGCGCGCCGTCAGCATGCGCACCAGGGCGGACATGGTCGTGCCGGTATCCAGCAGGTCGTCCACGATCACCACCGGGCCGCTCGGGTCGATCGCGCGGTCGAAGCGTTCCGGGAAGTCGATCGCGGGTGCCTCCAGCACGCCGTCGCCGACGTAGGTGGACGCGAAGATCGGTGCGATGAGCCATTTGCCGGGGGCGGCGCGTTCCAGGGCGGCGGAGAGCGCGGCGGCGGTGTGCAGGCCGCCGGTCAGGACCGGCACGAGATTCACTACCGGTGCGTCGCGGAATGCCTCCGCGATGCGCGCGGCGAGCGCGTCGATGCCGGCGCGCACCTCGTCGCTGCTCCAGAGCACGCGCAGTCGCGGTGTGGAAGGCGCCTCGGTGGCGGGACGGACCTCGGTGCTCACCGCGGACTCCTCACCGGCGCCATCGCGCCGTGTACGGGCCAGGCCCCATTGTAGGCTCGTTCACTCACGCCAGAACGCCCGCCCCAGCGCGCCCGGTGGCTCGCCCTGGAACAGCCGCCCGAAGACGCGCGACCGCGCCGCCAGCCGGCGCACGGCCGGGAGGTTCACCACCACGAGCGTCGCGATCATGAGCGGGAACGGGAGGATCGGGAGCACCTGCGAGAGGTTCGGGAGCGATGGCTGGAGTTTGAGCGCCATCACCTGCAGCAGCCCGAAGAGGTAGCACCCGAGCGCCGCGCGCCCCGGGTGCCAGCCCCCGAAGATCACGATTGCGAGCGCGATCCAGCCGTAGTTCGCGATGTGGCCGTCTGACCACCCCGCCTTCACATCCAGCGAGAACGCCGCCCCGCCGATGCCGACGAGCGCGCCGCCGAGGACCGTGTAGACGTACCGCAGCCGGTTCACCGGGATGCCGCGCGCGAATGCCGCCTCCGGCCGCTCGCCCACGGCCTGGAGTTCCAGGCCTCGGCGGGTGTTGAACATGAACCACATCGAGACGGCGACCAGGATCAGGCTCGCGTAGACCACCGGGTTCTGGTCGAACAGCACGGGACCCAGGCCGGGGATGCCGGACAGCACCGGGATCTCCATCGACGTGATGTACGGCCCGGGCTTCCGCACGTAGTCCTGCCCGAGGAAGGCGGAGAGGTTCGCGCCCAGCAGCGTCAGCACGAACCCGACTGCGATCTGGTTCAGGCGCAGCTCGATGCTGGCGAACGCCACGATCAGCGCGATGAGCGCGGACACGAGCGCGGCGGCGGCGAATCCCAGCGTCACGCTGCCCGTGGTGAAGGCGACCGCGAATCCCACCATCGCGGACAGCAGCATGCTGCCGTCCAGCGAGAGGTTCACCACGCCCGCCTTCTCCGTGATCGTCTCGCCCACCACGGCGAACACCAGCGGCGAGGCGGCGGCCACGATCGTGGCGATGGTCGCGACGCTGATGTCAGGCACGCGCGGCCGCCTCGCGCCGTCGCGCGCGCAGCGCCTGCCAGCCGCCCGCGAGCAGTACGGACAGCACGAGGACGCCCTGGAACACCCCACCGAGCGAAGAGTGCAGGTCCAGGCGCAACTGCAACTGCACGCCGCCCGAGGCGATCATCGCGAAGAACAACGCGATCGGCGCGGCCCACGCCATGCGGAAGCCCGCGAGCAACACCACGAGGATGCCCAGGAACCCGTACCCACCGGACACGGACGGCACGAGCTTGTGGTGCTGGGCGCCCACCAGCACCGCGCCGGCCACGCCGGCGATCGCGCCGCTGAGCAGGAACGCGTACATCAGGTAGCGGTCGGTCGGGATCCCCAGGCGTGCCGCCGCCGCGCGCCCCTGGCCGGTCGCCCTCAGCCGCAGCCCGAAGCGGGTGCCCCGCAGCACGAGGTAGACGGCGACGACCGCGAGCACGCCGAGGCCGACCGCGAGCGGCGAGACGCGCAGCGCCCCCAGCGTCGGGAACCACGCCGCGGCGTCGAACGGCTCCGTGCCGCTTGTCGAGGCGATGCCGGGTCGCTTCCAGGGGCCGAGGACCAGGTAGATGACCGCGCCGGTCGCGACGAAGGTGAGGCCGAGCCCGCCGAAGATCTCGTGCACGCCGCCTCGGACGTTGAGTACGCCCAGGAGCCCCGCCCAGGCGCCGCCGCCGAGGGCCCCGGCGGCGAGCATCGCGCTCAGCACGACGGCAGGCGGGGCGGAGAGTTCGCGCGCCACCCATGAGGCGGCGATGGCGCCGGCGATGATCTGGCCCTCCACGCCGATGTTCCACAGGCCGGCGGTGAAGGTGAGGATCAGCGCCGCACAGGCGAGCGCCAGCGGCGCCCACACCATGAGCGTGTCTCCGATGCGCTGCTGCCCGCCGAGCGAGCCCTGGAGCAGGTGCCGCACGGTCTCGAGCGGCGGCGCGTCCGCGACCCACAGCAGCACGAGGCCGACCGCCAGCGCCACCGGCACTGCGAGCAGCCTCGGCGTCGCGGCGCGCAGCGCCTCCAGCGCGCGGTTCACGCGGCGACCCCGCCGATGAGCAGCCCGAGTTCCTGCACGCTCGTCCGCGCGCCCGGCACCTCGCCGATGATGCGTCCCGCGAAGCAGACCAGGATGCGGTCGCTGTACGTCATCAGCTCTTCGAGGTCGGACGAGGCGAAGACGTACGAGGTACCGTGCTGGCGTCGCTCCAGCAGTTGCTTCCACACCCACGCCGCCGACTCCACGTCGAGGCCGCGTGTGGGGTGTTCCATCAGCACCACGGACGGCACCGGCGGCATCAGCGCGAGCAGCAGCCGCTGTTGGTTGCCGCCCGAGAGCGACTCGGGCACGGAGTCGGGTCGGCCACGGATCGCGTACTGCTCGATGCGTCTCGCCGCCTCGCGCTCCGCCTCGGCCCAGTCGATCGTCGCTCCGCCGTGCTCAGCGGTGAGGGCGACGTGCTCCGTGATCGTGAGGCCGGGTACCAGCCCTTCGCCGATGCGGTCTGCCGGCATGTAGTGGACGCCCGCAGCCAGCCTTGCGCGGTAGTCCGCGCCGGTCACGTCGGTGCCATCGAGGGTGATGCGCCCAGCCGCCGGCACCTGCCCGGCGATCGCGCGCAGCAGGACGCGCTGGCCCGCGCCCTCCAGCCCCGCGATACCAATGACCTCGCCGCGCGCGACCGCCAGCGTCACGTCGTTGATCGAGGCGGATGTCTCGCGGGCGCTCACGCCGTCCAGCCGCAGCCGCGGCGCACCGAGCACTGGCTCCGGGCGCGTGCCGGCCTCCACCGCCCGCCCGAACATCAGCGTCACGAGTTCCTCGGCGGGGACGGGGAGCGTGCGTTCGCCGGCGACGTGACCGTGCTGAAGCACGGTCACGCGCTCGCACAGGTCGGCGACCTCCTCCAATTTGTGCGAGACGAAGATCACCGACATCCCGTCGGCGGCCAGGCGGCGGAGCGTGGCGAAGAGGCGCTGACGTTGCGCCTCCGAGATCGCGGTCGTCGGTTCGTCGAAGATCAGGATGCGCGCGCCCAGCCAGATCAGCCGGGCGATCTCCAGTTGCTGGCGCTCACCGATCGTCAGTGTGGAGGCGACCGCGTCCGGGTCGATCTCGAAGCCGAACTCGGCGCACACCCTGAGCAGCGCGGCGCGTGCCTCGGCGCGACGGAGACGGAGGCCGCCCGGCGCGCCGGCGATGAAGTTGTCCACGGCGGTGAAGGGGAGGAAGACGAGCGGCTCCTGGTGCAGGATGCCGATGCCAGCCGCGATCGCCTCGCGAGGAGAGCGGAGGTCGAGCCGCTGTCCTCGCAGCTCGACCTCGCCTTCGTCAGCGGTGAGGAACCCCGAGAGGATCTTCACCAGGGTCGACTTGCCTGCCCCGTTCTCACCGAGCAGGCCGTGGATCTCGCCCGCTTCGATGCGGAGCGAGATCCCGTCGTTCGCCACGACGCTGCCAAAGCGCTTGCGGATCCCGCGAAGCTCAAGGGCCATGGACAGCGCCGTGACGAACGGGTGTAACTACTCGGCCGCGGATGCCCCCTCGATGCCCTCGAGGAGCTGCTTCATGTACCAGACCTGCTGCGGGGTGGCGGTGGCGCCCTCCGCCAGGAAGGCAGAGCCGTCCTGGAAGTTCAGCGGGCCCGACCACAGGTTCAGCGAACCGTCCGCGAGGCCGGCGATGAACTCGTCGAGCGCGGTCGCGTTCTCCGCCGTGAGGCCGTCACCCTTCAGGAAGCCGATCGCGGAGGTATCCGGGTTGTTGATGTCCGTCCAGTCCGGGGCGAGCCACCGGAACGTCGCCTCGAACGAACCGTCGATGACCGACTGCGCCGTCTCCAGGTAGGCCGGGCCCCAGTTGAAGTACGGCACGCCCAGGCAGACCTCCGGAGCCTGCGAGCAGGCGTCCTCGAAGTCGTACGGGACGGCCCAGACGGTCTTGCCCTCAGCGGCGACCTGGCCGGTGCGGACGATGCCCTCGGTAGTGTCGATGCCGGAGATGATCACGTCCGTGCCGTTGGCGTGGAACTCGTTCACCACCTGCGTCGGGTCCAGCGTGACACCCGGGATGTTGAACCAGAAGCCGATCCACGTGACGTTGAACTGCAGGTCGGCGGCGTCGTTGCCGCGCACCTCCGTCCAGCAGTGACGCGCGCCGAGGAAGGACGAGTTCACCAGCCGGCGCGTCTCGTCGTTGATCAGCGGGCCCAGGTAGGAGATCTGGCCGCTCTCGGATTGCAGGGCCGCGGCGCAGCCGGCAATCATCTTGCCGTACTCCATCTCGCCCATGATGTTGCCCAGGTTCGCGAGGTCGGCTCGGAAGTCCTGGCCGTCCGTCCACGCGTTGTCGCCCGAGGCCCAGATCATCGGGACCTCCGGGTGGGCCGCGGCGGCCTCCAGGATGCCGTCCTTCATGTCGTCGGACGTGGCGAGGATCAGGCCCGCGCCCTGCGCGACCATGTCGTCCACGATCTGCGGGATGGTGACGTTCGGCGAGTCGGCCGGGTTCACCTTATCGATCACGATCAGCTCGGCGCCGAGTGCCTCGGCGGCGTACTGGGCGCCCTCGAAGTGCGCCTGCGACCAGCCGTGGTCGTCGCGCGGGCCGACGAGCAGGAGGCCGATCTTCAGTGGTTCGGTCATGGCGGTGGCGGTCGCCGTCGCCTCGCCGGTGGCAGCAGTGGCCGCGGCCGGGGTCGGGGTTGGCTCTTCGTCGCTCGAACACGCCGCGCCCAGCAGCAGCAGGGCCGGCGCGAGCAATGGCAGGAATGCTCGCCTCATACGCATGGACAGTTCCCTCCGAAGGTGGGCGCCGCGCGCGAGCGCGCACGGTCCGCCGTTCCGCGTGTGTCGTTCAGGACAGGCCGCGAAAGGTGCGTCCGGCAGGGGAGGCGCCGAGCCGCACGGGTTAACGTCCTTAACGTTAGTGAACGTATGTAACACGCTGATGAACTGGCGCTCAACCAGCGTGTTCCGCGGCTACTTCACCCGTATTGGACGTGGCGATCTTGCGGACATAACCGCGCGCCGAACGGCCTCGCCTACGTTCGATTCGGGGCTGCCTCGGTGCCCGGCCGCAGCACGAGGACCGCGACGAGCGCGCCCGCGACGGCGATCGCGACGCCGGTGGCGAGCGCACGGGCGCTCGGCGCGACCATCGCGCCGTAGGCGATGTTGAAGGAGGAGGCGACCAGCATCTGCGTGAAGCCCAGGAGCGCGGAGGCCAGCCCGGCGATCTGCGGGAACGGCACGAGCGCCCCGGCCATCGCGGAGGGGCGTGTGAGCCCGAGGCCGATCGCCGTCAGGAACATCGGCGCGAGGACCGCGGCGACGTGGTGCACGCCGCCCCACGCGAGCGCCGCCATCACGGCCGCTCCGAGGGCGGCGACGAAGACGCCCTGGCGGACGACGCGGTGCGCGGGGACACGGCCAGCCAGGCGGCTGGACCACGTGGCGCCGGCCATGATCCCCATCGCCACGAAGCCGAACGAGAACCCGTACACCTGCGGCCCCAGCCCGAGTTCGTCGATCAGCACGAACGAGGAGGTGGAGATGAAGACGAGCTGGCCGCTGAACATCAGCCCCATCACCAGCGCGTACGCGACGTAGGTGCGGCTCGCGAGCACCGTCCGGTAGTCCGCCAGCAGCCCGCCCAGCCCTCGGGCGGTACCGGCATGCCGGCGGTTCGTCTCCGGGAGCAGCACGCGGTAGCCGGTCGCCAGCAGGGCTCCGGCCACGCTGAGCGTGACGAACACGGAGCGCCACCCGAAGGCGTCATGCAGGAAGCCGCCGGCGATTGGCGCCAGCGCCGGCGCGAGGGGGAGCGCGATCGCCATGTAGGAGAGCACCCGTGCGGCGCGGTCGCGCCCGTACACGTCCAGCACGATCGCCTGCGCCAGCGCCGGGCCGGCGCCCCCGCCCAGGCCCTGCAGGATCCGGCCCGCGATCAGCATCTCCGCCGACTGCGCGCTCAGGGCCACCAGCCCGCCGGCCGTGAAGAGCGCCAACCCGAGGAACATGAGCGGGCGGCGGCCGTACCGGTCGGACATCGGCCCGTAGAAGATCTGGGACCCGGCGAACGAGATGATGAACAGCGTCACCGCCAGTTGCATCGTCGACTCACGGACGCCGAACTCGACCGCCATCGAGGGCATCGAGGGCAGGAACATGTCCACCGTGAGCGGGGCGACGGCGCTCAGCGCGACCAGCAGGATGGCGGCGGGCAGGGCCTCCGCGCGACGACGGTCATGCTCGGTCGTGGGCTCAATCATCGCGGCAGCATAGCCCGACCACGATGCACCTCCCGCGCCGGCGTGTGATGCTGGTGGCCTGATGGACACGCGGCCTACCGACTCGTCTGCCAGGCGGTTCTCGCGCCGTCGCGTGCTCCGCGGCGCGGCGCTGGGCCTTGCCGGCCTGGCCGGCGCGTCACTCCTCGGCTGCGCGAGCGACGAGGGCGGCGTGACCGTGACCGCCGGCACCTCGACGCCAACGGGGACGCCCGAGCCGGCCACGACCGCCGTCGCTCCCCGCTTCGACGGCATGCTGCGTCTGCACCTCGGTGCTCCGCCGGCCTCGCTCGACCCGTACGCCGGCGTCGCGGGCGGCGCGTTCACCTCGCGGACGATCGCGGGGCACCTGTACAGCCGCCTGTTCCGAGTGGCCACGGAGCCGGACCGCGATCCGTGGTCCACGGGCACCGCACCCGATCTCGCCGAGGGCCTTGAGACGCAGGACGGCCAGGTTTGGACGGTCACGCTGCGCGCAGGCGCGCGCTTCCACGACGTGCCGCCGGTCAGCGGCCGCGAAGTCACCGCCGAGGATGTCGTGGCCTCGGTCGAGCGGCTGAAGGCGGTGGACTCCCCCGGCGCGGCGCTCGTCGCCCACTGGTCGCAGGCGCAGGCGGTGGACGACCGCACCGTCCGGTTCACGCTCGCCGTGTCGTCAGCGGCCTTCCCGGACGAACTCGCGGACATCGACCGGCTGCTCGTGCTCCCGCGCGAGGCGCTCGAGGGCGACATCGACATCACCTCGACGCCGGTGGGGTCAGGGCCGTGGGTGCTGGACGAGTTCGATCCGGAGACGAGATTCCGGCTGCGGGCGAACCCGGCCCTCCCGCCAGAGGCGGCGCCGCGGGTGCCGGCCCTGGAGTACGCCTTCCTCGATGACGACGCGGCGCTGGCGCGGTTCCGCGCCGGCGACCTGCACGCGCTGCCGCTGCGCTCGGACGCCGTGCTGCCGCTGCGTGGCGAACAGCGGGACGTGCAGTGGCGCGGGCACGTCTCCCCGTTGCTGTCGTTCCTCTACTTCTCCGGCGAGGACGCCGAGGCGCCCTGGCGCGACGAGCGCTTCCGCCAGGCCGTCTCGCTCCTGCAGGACCGCGAGGCGCTGACCCAGGCCGCGTACAACCTCAGCGCCTTCCGGGACGTGGGGCTGGACGCGCCGGTGCGCTGGAACAACCTGGTGCCGGCCGGCTTCACGCGCTGGTGGCTGGACCCGACCTCCAGCGACCAGCGCGAGAGCGGGCGCTTCTTCGCCCACGACCCCGCCGAGGCGCGGCGGCTGCTTGAGGCCAGCGGCTACGCGGGCGAACCGGTCCCCTTCCTGCTTCCGGCCGAGGTCTACGGCGCTACGTTCGACACCGTCGCGGAGGCGCTCGTCGTGTCGGCGGCGGCGGTCGGCCTGACCCTGGTCCCGCAGCGCCAGGATTTCGCCTCCGAGTACGTGGCGCGGACGTTCCGCGGCGACTTCACGGGGATGGCCTTCGGGTATCAGTCCGCCTTCACGGAGGTCGGCGAGTACTTCACGCGCATGTTCGGCGCGGGCGACACGAACCACGGCCGCGTCCGGGACGCGATCATCGATGACCTCGTGGAGCGGCAGGCGGTCGCGCTGGACGAGGGCGAGCGGCGCTCGCTCATCCACGAGGTCCAGCGGCGGAACGCGGAGCAGATGCACTACGTCCCGTCGCAGGCGGGGACGGGGCTGCTCTGGACGGCGTATCACCCGCAACTGCGCGGCATCCGCCTGACCCGGGGCGCCGGCGCCGGCGCCGAGGTGAACCCGTACCTGTCGTTCGAGGTCTGACGGCCGGCCAGGCGCCCCCGTCCCGCCTCAGCGGCGACGGGCGATGTAGTGCGGGCTGGTGTTGAAGAACACCTCGGCCGCTTCCATGATCGTCTCGGTCAGGCTGGGATGCGGGTGGATGCTCATCCGCAGGTCGTCCAGGCGCGCGCCCATCTCCACCGCCAGCACGCCCTCTGCGATCAGTTCGCCCGCGCCGGGCCCAACGATCCCGACACCCAGCACGCGCTCCGTCCCCGGCTCCACGAGGATCTTCGTGGAGCCGTCCGGGCGGCCGAGCGTGAGGGCGCGGCCGGAGGCCGTCCAGGGGAAGTGCGCGACTTGGACCTCGATGCCGCGCGCACGCGCGTCCTGTTCGGTCAGGCCGCACCAGGCGATCTCCGGGTCGGTGTAGACCACCGCGGGGATCGCCGCCGGCTCCCACGCCGCCGGCTCGCCCGCAATCGCCTCCACGGCCACGCGCGCCTCGTGCGTCGCCTTGTGCGCGAGCATCGGCTCGCCGGCGACGTCGCCGATCGCGAAGATCGAAGGCTCATCGGTGCGGCGCTGATGGTCGACGCGGATGAAGCCGCGTTCGTTCGTGGTGACCGAGGTGTGCTCGAGGCCCAGATCGGCGGAGTTCGGACGGCGGCCCACGGCGACCAGCACGCGGTCGAAGACCCGCGTCGTCTGTTCCTCGACCCCGGCCAGCTCCACCTCGACGCCGCCATCCGCGTGCTCGCGCAGCGCGGTGACGCTCGTCTCCAGCAGCACCGCCTCCAGGCGCCCTTCGAGCGACTTCGCCAGCACGCGCACGAGGTCGGCGTCCGCGCCCGCCAGCAGGGTGCCGGTCGCCTCGACGACCGTCACCTTCGAGCCCAGCGCCGCGTACAGCGTCGCCATCTCCAGACCGATGTACCCGCCGCCCACGATCAGGAGCGTGGCAGGCACCTCGCGCAGTTCGAGCGCGGCGGTGGAGTCCCACACGCGGTCGGAGTCGAGTCGCAAGGCGGCTGGCACCGCCGGGCTGGAGCCGGTCGCGACGATCGCGACGTCGAAGGTCACCTCGGCGAGTTCGCCGTCGTTCTCGACGCGGATGGTGTGTGCGTCCACGAAGCGGCCGAGGCCGTGCACCATCCGTACCCGGCGCGCGCGGGCGAGGGTGCCGAGGCCGCCCGTCAACTTCTCGACGACCCCGTCCTTCCACCCTCGCAGCGCGTCGAGGTCGATGGTGGGCGCACCGAAGTCGATCCCGAAGGCGGCGGCGTGTTCGGCCTCGTGGATCACGCCGGCGGCGTGAAGGAGCGCCTTCGAGGGGATGCAGCCGATGTAGAGGCACACCCCGCCCGGGTTCGCCCGCGGGTCGATGAGCGTGACGTCGAAGCCACGTTCGGCGGCGAGGAAGGCGGCTGGGTAGCCGCCGGGGCCGGCGCCCAGGACGGCGACTCGGAGGCGCTCGGTGGTCACTGCTATCCCTCCAGCGCCATCAGCATGGGGTTCCGGATCGCCTCGACGATCCAGGACATGAAGCGCGCCCCGTCCGCGCCGTCCACCACGCGGTGGTCGAAGCCCAGCGACATCGGCATGATCAGGCGCGGCGTGAAGTTCTTCGTGTCGGCGTCCCAGACGGCGGTACGTTCCGCCCGCCCGAGCCCGAGCACCGCGACCTCCGGCCAGTTGATGATCGGGTCGAAGTAGCCCGTCCCGAGACTGCCGAGGTTCGTGACGGTGAACGTGCTTCCCGTCATCTCCTCCAGCGTCAGCCGGTTCTCCCGCGCCCGCCCCGCGATCTCGTTCAGTTCCACCGAGATCTCGATGATGTTCTTCTCGTCCGCGTTCTCGATCTTCGGGACCACGAGCCCTCGGTCGGTGTCCACGGCGACGCCCAGGTGGATGTACTGCTTCAGCACCAGTTCCTGCGCGTCCACGTCCAGCGACGAGTTCATCTTCGGGTGCGCGCGCAGGGCGGCCGCGACCACCTTCAGCAGCATCACGGAGATCGTGAGGTTGCCCCCGGCCGCCTGCGCACGTCCCTTGAACTGCTGGCGCATCTCCTCCATCGCCGTGATGTCGGCGTGGTGGTAGATGTGCACGTGCGGGATCTCCGCCCACGACTGCGCGAGGTTCCGCGCGACCGTGCGTCGGAGCCGCGTCATCGGCTCACGGGTGACCTCGCCCCAGCGCGTGAAGTCCGGCAGCGCTCGCGCCTCGAACCCGCCGATGGTGTGCGGGACGGCGTCGGCGGGCGCGGCGGCAGCAGCCGCCGGGGAGGGGGCGGGACGCTCGCGCGCCGCGCGTTTCACGTCGTCCTCGGAGATGCGCCCGCCCGGCCCGGAACCGGTGAGGGTCGCGAGATCGACGCCGACCTCGCGTGCGAATTTGCGCACGGAGGGCGACGCGAACACCGGTTGATCGCCGGGTGGCGCCGTGTCCGTAGCAGGCGGCGGCGCGGCGTCGCGATGCGCCTCGGCCGCCACCGGCGCGGGCGCAGGCGCCGCTGCCGGGGCTGCGGGTGAGGTGTCGGGAGCGGGTGAGGGCTGGGCCTCGGTAGCCGCGGGCGCAGCGGTCGGTTCGGTGGTGGCGGGCGCTGGTGGTGCAGCGGTGGGCGCCGGTGCAGCCGCACCCCGCGCCTCGATGGTCACGAGGGCGGCGCCGACCTTGATCGTCTGGCCGGGGGCCACGTGCACCTTCGTCACCACCCCGGCCGTCGTCGAGGGGACGTCCAGCGTCGCCTTCTCGGTCTCGATCTCCAGGATCGGCTGATCCACGGCGACCGTGTCGCCCTCGGCGACCAGCACCTTCAGGACATCGGCCTCGGTGATGTTTTCGCCCAGGCTGGGGAGGGTGATCTCGGCCACGGCTTCGTTCCTCTCGTCCCGCGCGCTACAGCGTCGCCGGGTTCGGTCGTTCCGGGTCGATCTTCAGCGCCTCGGCGGCGCGCAGTGCGAGGCTGACCGGCACCTGCTCCTCCCGCGCGAGGGCGGAGAGCGCCGCGAAGGCGATGTGGCGCGCGTCCACCTCGAAGAAGTCGCGCAGCGCCTCGCGCGTGTCGCTTCGCCCGAAGCCGTCCGTGCCGAGCGCGACCACGCGCGCGTCGATCCACTTCGCGAGGCCGTCCGGGAGCGCCTTCAGGTAGTCGGACGCGGCGACCACCGTCTGGCCGTGGCCCAGTTGCTGGGCGACGAACGGCTCGCGCGCCGGCTCTGCCGGGTGCAGCAGGTTCCAGCGCTCCACCTCGATCGCGTCGCGTCGCAGTTCCGTGAAGGAGGTCACCGACCACACGTCGGAGGCGACCCCGAACTGGTCGGCCAGCAACTCCTGCGCGCGCAACACCTCGTTCAGGATCGCGCCGCTGCCGAGCAGATGGACGCGCGGCTGGCCGGCCTCACCCATCGAGCGGAACCGGTAGATGCCCTTCACGATCCCCTCGCGCACGCCGTCGTCCGCGGGCATCGGCGGCTGGCGGTAGGACTCGTTCGTCACCGTGAGGTAGACGAGCCGCTCCTCCCCCTCCACGAACATGCGGCGGATGCCGTCTTCGATCAGCACGGCGATCTCGTAGGCGAATGCCGGGTCGTAGGCGTGCAGCGTGGGCACGACCGAGGCGAGGACGTGGCTGTGCCCGTCCTGGTGCTGGAGGCCCTCGCCGTTCAGCGTGGTCCGCCCCGCGGTCGCACCCACGAGGAACCCGCGCGTGCGCGCGTCGGACGCGGCCCACACGAGGTCGCCGACGCGCTGGAGGCCGAACATCGAGTAGAAGATGAAGAACGGCAGCGTGGTCACGCCGTAGGTCGCGGCAGACGTGCCAGCCGCGACGAACGAGGAGAACGAGCCGGCCTCGGTGATCCCCTCCTCGATGACCTGGCCGTCCTTCAACTCCTTGTAGAAGAGGAGGTTCTCGCGGTCGACCGGCTCGTACACCTGCCCACTGGACGAGTAGATGCCGAACTCGCGGAAGAATGTCTCCATGCCGAAGGTGCGCGCCTCGTCCGGGACGATGGGCACCACGCGTTTCCCGATCTTCGGGTCGCGCATCATCAGCGCCAGCATGCGCACGAACACCATCGTCGTCGACGCTTCGCGGTCCCCGCTTCCCGCGATGAACTCGGCGAACGGCTCGAAGGAGGGCTCCTCGACGGTGCCGTTCCGGACGCGGCGCTGCGGCAACGATCCGCCGAGGGCGGCGCGCCGGGCGCGGAGGTAGCGCATCTCCGCGCTGTCGGGCGCGGGCCGGTATAGCGGCGCCTCCGCCACCTCCTTGTCCGAGAGGGGCACCTTGAAGCGGTCGCGGAAGCGCAGCAGTTCTTCCACGTTGAGGTGCTTCTGCTGGTGGCTGATGTTGCGGCCCTCGCCCGCCTCGCCCAGGCCGTAGCCCTTGATGGTGCGCGCGAGGATCACGGTCGGTGAGCCGCGATGCGCGGCAGCAGCGGCGTAGGCCGCGTACACCTTTTCGGTGTCGTGCCCGCCCAGTCGCATCCGCCACAGTTGCTCGTCGCTCAGGTGGGCGGCCATGCGCGCCAGCCGCGGGTCGGCGGCCCAGAAGTTCTTCCGGATGTACTCGCCACCAGCGACCGTGTACTTCTGGTACTCGCCGTCCACGATGTCGCCCATGCGGTCGGCCAGCACGCCGTCGGTGTCCTGCGCGAGCAGGGGGTCCCAGTCGCCGCCCCACAGCACCTTGATCACGTTCCAGCCGACGCCGCGGAAGACCGCCTCCAGCTCCTGGATGATCTGGCCGTTGCCACGGACCGGCCCGTCCAGCCGCTGCAGGTTGCAGTTCACGACGAACACGAGGTTGTCCAGGTGCTCGCGCGCCGCCAGCGAGATCGAGCCCAGCGCCTCCGGCTCGTCCGTCTCGCCGTCGCCGAGGAAGCACCAGACCTTCTGGTCTGTCGGCTCCTTCAGCCCGCGCGCTTCGAGGTAGCGCATCATCCGCGCCTGGTAGATCGCCATCAGCGGCCCGAGGCCCATCGACACCGTCGGGAACTGCCAGAAGTCCGGCATCAGCCACGGGTGCGGGTAGGAGGCGAGTCCGTCCGCGGAGAGTTCGCGCCGGAAGGCGTGCAGCTGCGCCGGTGTCAGCCGGCCCTCCAGATAGGCGCGCGCGTAGATGCCGGGCGAGGCGTGCCCCTGCATGTAGATCAGGTCGCCGCCCGACGGGTGGTCGGGGCCGCGCCAGAGGTGGTTGAAGCCCACCTCGTACAACGTGGCCGCCGAGGCGTACGTGGAGATGTGTCCGCCGATGCCCGGGAAGCGGTCGTTCGCCTCGCTCACCATTGCCAGCGCGTTCCAGCGAATGATGCTCTTGAGACGGTCCTCCACCGGAAGGTTGCCCGGATAGGTCGGCTGTTGCGAGAGCGGGATCGTATTTACATAAGGCGTGCGCGAGGTCACCGGCAGGGTGACGCCCAGGCGCTGTGCCGCGATCTGGAGCGTCTCCAGCAGGCCGTGCGCTCGGTCCGCGCCCCTGCTGCGGGTCACGTCCCGGAGCGCCGCGATCCACTCCTGCGTCTCCACCCAGTCGGGTGTCGAGGGGGCTTCGGAGGGGCTGGCCGGTGTGTCGCTCATCGTGACTCCGGGGAGAGGTGCCGTTGCACCCGGGGGCGCGGGAAGAGCGGTCACGCGGAGTCCGAGTGGGTCCGGGCGCGCCGCCGTGCCTCCAGACTACCGCAGCCCTGCTCCCATCGCGTGCCGGGTTTCCACTGACAGCCCTCGTCCCGTTGTTAGACTCGATTGATGACCACCGAGGCTGCCCCGCTCGGCTCGCTCGTTGCCTGCATCCGCGCCACCGGCGTGGCGTACGAGGCGGGGCTGCGCTGGCAGCTCACCACCGCCTCCGCGCTCCGCGCGGGTGAGGGTGGCGAGGCGGTCGCCTTCATCGAGCATGCTCCCGTCTACACGTCCGGCGCGCGCGGCGGGCTCGCCTCGCTCCGCGTCCCGCGCGAGGCGTTGCGCGCCGCCCTGGTGGAGACGGACCGCGGTGGCGACGTCACCTGGCACGGCCCGGGCCAGCTCGTCGGCTACCCCGTGCTGGACCTCCGCGCGCGCGGCCTGCGCGCCGGGGACTACATCCGAGCGCTGGAGCGCGTCATGGTGGAGGCGCTTGCCGCCTTCGACGTGCACGGTGAGGTCGTTGCCGGGCGCCCGGGTGTGTGGGTGGGTGGTGCAAAGGTCGGCGCCATCGGCGTCCGCGTCCGCGATGGGGTCTCGATGCACGGCTTCGCGCTGAACGTCGACCCGGACCTCACGTGGTTCGACGACATCGTCCCGTGCGGCATCGCCGATGCCGGGGTGACCTCGCTCGCCGCGCTGCTTCCGGCGCCGCCCTCAATCGACCGGGTCGTGGAGGTCGTGCGCGGCGTCTGGGAACGGGAGTTCGGCGCGACCCTGATCGGCGCGGAGACGTGGGACGCCCCGACGCGCGCCGCGCAGGCCTGGGCCACGGAGCGGTGGGGATGAGTGCCGCCTCGCCCATCCGCGAGCCGAAGCCAGCCTGGCTGAAGGCGCGGTTCCCCTCCGGCGAGCGCTTCTCACACATCGAGGACCTGCTGCGGACGCAGCGACTGCACACGGTCTGCGAAGAAGCGCGTTGCCCGAACATCGGCGAGTGCTTCAACAGCGGCACCGCCACCTTCATGATCCTCGGCGATATCTGCACACGCGCCTGCGGCTTCTGCGCCGTCACCTCCGGCCGGCCCGAGGCGCTCGACCTGCTGGAGCCGTACCGCCTCGCGAAGGCCGTCGATACGCTCGGCCTGGATTACGCCGTCATCACCTCGGTGAACCGGGACGACGTGCCGGATGGCGGCGCGAGCGTCTTCGCCGCCTGTATCCGCGCGATCCGTCGCCTCCGCCCCGCCTGCGAGGTCGAGGTGCTGATCCCGGACTTCGAGGGCGATGCGGACGCGCTGGCCACGGTGGCGCAGGCGCGCCCGGATGTCCTCAACCACAACATTGAGACGGTGCCGCGCCTGTACGCACGGGCACGCCCGCGCGGCGACTATCAGCGCACGCTGGAGCTGTTCCGCCGCGCCCGCCGGCTGGACGCCTCGATGCCGCTGAAGAGCGGGCTCATGGTCGGCCTCGGCGAAACGGAGGCGGAACTGCACGCCGTGTTCGCCGACCTGCGACAGGCGGGTGTGGACGTGCTCACCGTCGGCCAGTACCTGCGCCCCACGGAGAAGCACCTGCCGGTCGCGCGCTACTGGCACCCGGACGAGTTCGCCGCCCTGAAGGCGCACGCACTCGGCCTCGGCTTTGCGCACGTGGAGGCGGGGCCGCTCGTGCGCTCCTCCTACCACGCGGGCGAGCAGGCGCGCGCCGCGCGAGAGGCCGCGACGCATGGCTGAGCGGCTCGTGATCATCGGTGGCGACGCCGCCGGGATGAGCGCGGCGACGAACGCACGCCGCAGCCGCCCCGCCGCCGACCTGGAGATCGTCGCGTTCGAGCGCTCCGACTGGGTCTCCTTCTCCGCCTGTGGAGAGCCCTACTACGTCTCCGGCGATGTCTCCCCGATCGAGGCGCTGCTCGTACGCTCCGTCGAGGAGTTCGCGAAGTCCGCGATCACCGTGCACAAGCGCCATGAGGTCACCGCGATCGACACCGCCGCGCGCACGGTGACGGTGCGCGACCACCTCGGCGGACGCGAGTTCGTCGTCGACTACGACCACCTGGTCTACGCGACCGGCGCCTCTGCGCGGCGCCTGCCGATCGAGGGCGCCGACCTGCTCGGTGTCCACGAGATGCACGTGCTGGACGACGCGCTGGCCGTGCGGCGCCTCGTGGAGCAGCGCCCGAGGCGTGCCGTGATCGTCGGTGGTGGCTTCGTCGGCGTGGAGATGGCGGAGGCGTTCCTCGCGAACGGCATCGAGACCACGGTCATCGCCGCGGGCGACAGCCTGCTTGAGGGCGCCTTCGACCCCGACTTCGCGGCCCGCATCACGGAGGCCGTCCGCAGCCTCGGCGTCCGCATCGAGACCGGCCACCGCGTCGAGTGCCTGCACGGCGAGGCGGGGCGGGTGACCGCGGTCGGTTGCGGGGACCGCGCCATCCCGGCCGACCTGGTCGTGCTCGCCGCCGGGACCGTCCCCAGCGTGGCGCTCGCCCGCGCGGCCGGGCTGCGCATCGGCGAGAGCGGCGGCGTCTGGGTGGACGACCACCTGCGCACCAGCGAGCCCGGCGTGTGGGCCGCCGGTGACTGCGCGGAGACCACGCATCGCCTGACCCGCCGCCCCCTCAACCTGCACCTGGGCACCATCGCCAACAAGCAGGGGCGGGTCGTCGGGCTGAACATCGGCGGGGCGGACGAAGTGTTCCCGGGCGTCCTGGGCACCGCCATCACGAAGTGCATGGACCTGGAGATGGCCCGCACCGGCCTGACCGAGGCGGAGGCGCGGGACGCCGGCTTCGATGCTGTCGCCGTCACCTTCGAGGCCACGACCGCCGCGGGCTACTGGCCCGCCGCGCGCCCGATGTGGGTGAAGGCGGTCGCCGACCGGGCGAGCCGGCGGATCCTCGGTGCGCAGATCCTGGGTGGCGGGACTGCGGGCAAGCGCATCGACGTGCTGGCGATGGCGATCTGGAACGACATGACCGTGGACGCGCTGCTCAACGTGGATCTGTCCTACGCGCCGCCGGTGTCGGGGGTGTGGGACCCGGTGCTGACCGCCGGGCGGGTCCTGCAGAACGCCCTCGGGCCGGCCACGACCCGCTCGCGATAACGTCCGATGTAACGCGGCGGTCACTTCACGCAGAGTTCTCGCGGCGGCCGTCCAGATTGATGCGCGTAGGTTCGCCCGGCGTATCGTCGATGGCCATGGGTCGTCGCCTCTTCCCGAACGTGTACGAAGGCTGGATCGTCGTCGGGTCGGCGGCCTTCATCATGCTCGCGATGTCCGCGTCGTTCTTCTACGGCTTCGGCACGATCTTCACCGAGGTCATCGACGAGTTCGGCTGGAGCGTGGCCGCCACCTCGCTCGCCTTCTCACTCCGCTCCGAGGTCGGCGGAATCGCCGCCCCCCTCGTGGGCGTGCTGATCGACCGCCTCGGGCCGCGTCGCGTGATGATCGGCGGGCTGCTCGTCTCCGCTGCCGGCATCGTGATCATGTCGCTCATCCAGGAGATCTGGCACTTCTACGTCGCCATGCTCGTGATCGCCGTGGGCTCTTCCGCCGCCGGTGGCCAGGTCGGCCTTGTTGCCGTTGCGACCTGGTTCGAGGAGCGCCGCGCTCGCGCGATGTCGTTCATGACGATCGGCGGCGGCCTCGGCGGGCTCCTCGTCGTGGGCATCGCGGCGATGGTCGAGATGCTGGGCTGGCGCGTGGCGCTCCAGGTGATCGGCGCGTTCATGGCGACGGTCGGCGTGTTTGTCGCGCTCAACATCCGCGACCGGCCCCGCAACCACCCGCAGCCGATGGACGGCATCCGCTATGCGGACGACGACATCATCCCTGAGCCGGCGGTGCGCTGGGGCATCCCCGTGCGCACGGTGCTCAAGTCCCGCCCGTTCCTGTTCCTGGCGATCGGCATG
>Ga0172380_10003829_pt1 | contig 20124 bp, 22 predicted proteins | sample Leawe162metaG_FD_119747 | JGI IMG/M metagenome (GOLD analysis project Ga0172380, IMG submission 119747) | Leachate microbial communities from a municipal landfill in Southern Ontario, Canada - Leachate well 162 metaG | ecosystem: Engineered > Solid waste > Landfill > Unclassified | place... | reverse complement strand
GGACGGGTTATGGCGATAGATCCGGTTTTGATGGATGGTTCCATGGAACCAGAGACTACAATAAAAGATTTGGCAAAATTATTAAAAGGTAAAACCGGAGAAATTACAACAAAAAGTAAAATTAAAATACCGGCAAAAGAAAGCCATTCAATGGTTTTTAAAATTATTTTAAGCATCTAAGAGTTTGCAGAATTAGTATTCTGCAAACTATAGAACCTTAAAACTACGGTGCTACCTGAGTACCAGTAAGTACAAAGGTTATATTGGTAAGCGATTTACCGGCAATTTCGGCACTAGTAGCGGCGGGATCTACCTGAAAATAAGCGATGTATTCTCTGGAAGCATTATTGGCCAATGGATTGTTGGGTAAACTGATAGCAGCGTTATTCCATTGAGCTAAGGTAAGCCAACCAGTAGTAAAAGACGAATTGCTAGCATCATCGATTTTGAGCCATAATTTGGGACTCAAATCTCCCCAATCCCCACCGGCACTGGTAAGCTGACCGGTAATATCAAGGTCAATGATTGAAGCACTGACATTTTTTACAAAGAAATTGTCATTCATTTGATAACCAGGAAAGATATTGGGGATGTTTACACCAATATTGGGAGCATTATCGTCATAATTCGTACCGTCACCGGAAATTTTGATATCGGCACTACCGGCGGAAACAGAAATACCAGCTACGGTGGCGGTGTCAAAAAATAAAGCATAGGCAGTACCGGATACTACACCGATAGTTAAGGCGATTGCCAAAAAACTAAATATAATTTTTTTCAAAAATATTCACCTCCTTTTAAATAAAATACTAAGCTTAGGTAAGATTGATCAAACTAGGGTAATTTTTATTACAGAAACTACATGATAGATATTAAAGTTTCTAAGTAAAATTACGAAAAGAATTTAGTAACAGTCAGGTAATACTTAGCGTCGGAAGAGTTTTTTGAAGCTGGAGTTGGTGAAAAATATTTTTAGAAATATAAATCCAAGAAAAATTCCGGTTAGATCAATAAGAGTATCGGTGAATTTGCCATGACGACCGGGTACAAATAATTGATGAATTTCATCGGTGATGGAATAAAGATTGGAAATAATGATACTTTGAGAAAATTTACCAATAGCATACTCAACTAAAATAAAAAGGATGGCATATTCGGCTAAATGAAGTGATTTAAAAAACAAAAAACGTTGAATATCGGTACCCGGAACAATATCAGTAGGACTGGAAGATAAATAAAAAATAATTATCATCCACAATAAAGCCGGGATAAATTTAATTAATTTTTTGGGCACGGGAAAACTTGGTAATAGCTAAAGGGGTAAGAAGAAGAAGGGATCCCAGACTCATTAAAACAACAGGGATATTTATTTTGGGAAGAGATTTTGAGGTAGGAGGGGGAGTGGAAGTAGGATCGGAAATGGTGTTGGAGGCGGCCAGGACACTGGATTCTGAAAAGTCGGTAGGTATTGGAGTTTCGGTAGGGGTGGGGGTGGGAGTAAAAGTTGGAGTGGGAGTGATAGAGGCGGTAGGAGTGGGAGTAAGGGTGGGGATGGAAGTCGGAGATGATGAGACAGAGAGATAATTAATACCGCTTATTTTTTCGATTGAACCATCAGTACGACGTACTTTTGTTTGAACCCGATAATTACCGATTTCTTTGTCGGATTTGGCTCGGATGGTAATTTGGCCGGAATATTTACCATCTGATCCGGTTTTTATTTTGGGTAAGTCTACCCAGGATGAATTGTAGTTGTACCAATTGGAGTTGTTTTGAGTCTCAATGGAGTAATCGTCGTTTACGCCACCAAAGGCTTTAATGTAAAACTCAGTATCCGGTAAATTACTAGTAATTGAAAAAGATAAGGTTAGGTTTTGACCTAAGTTAGAGGATGAATTTAAATTTGTGATAGAAGTCTCTAAATTTGCCAAGGGAACAGATGATGAGGGTGGGGAGGTGGGTGAAGGAGCAACGGATGAGACGGAGCAAACCGCAGGAAGCGGTAGACAAATGGCTGAATCACTACTGACGGTACGGGAATCATCGGGACCAATTAAGCCGCAAAGAGAGCTTTTGATATCGACAACATCACTGTCGGAAGGACAAGGGCTTATACTACTGTCGCAATAACGAACAGAAGAAACAACGGTACCGGTGGAGATTTCGACAAGCGAGATAATATCACCACCATTATTTAGAATGTTTGATAAGGGAATGTTGATGGCGGTATTGAAAGTACAATTTAGATATTTTTTGTTGGTTTGTTCTTGGTCAGCGATATAGTAGGAACTTAAATCGATAACAGATCCGGTGTCGTTACAAACTTCGACCCAATCACTGGTATCTTGGGCATGAAATTTACATATTCTAGGGGCAGCGTAAGAAGGAGAAGCGAAAATTAAATAAAATAGCGCGATTAAGAAAATTAACACTTTAAAAGTTTAACAAAATGTTATGGGGATAATTTGGATAAGGCCAGATTTAAATTTTTTAGTGTTTTTGTTTTACCTAAGAGCGGTAGGCTTTCGACGATGGGGGGAGTTTGACCACTTCCGGTAATAGCAACGCGAAATACCATAAAGAAATCCCCTACTTTCCAGTTATTATCCTCTATGGTTTTTTGGAATTTGTTTTTTAAATTCTCTATATCGGAGTCTTTGATAAGGTCAAATTGATTAATGATATCGATAGATTTTTGAAGCATGTTTTTGGCGGTGTCGGAATCAACTTTTAGAGTAAGTAATTCACCATTATAATTGAGATCTTCAAACAAAAATTTGGTTTGGTTGGCGGCTTGCTTGAGGGTGATCATGCGTTCTTTGACCAGAGGAATTATCCTTTGAAGTATTTCGTCAGATGCTTGGGGAATAAATGGTTTGAGTAATTGGGTAAGCTCAAAGTCGGATTTTTGGCGGATATAAAGACCATTGAAATAATCTAGTTTTTTGCGATCAAAAATTGCCGCTTTTTTGTGAAGACGGGCAATACTAAATTCTTTTACAAACTCCTCTAGGGTAAATAATTCCCTATCGTCTCCGGGATTCCAACCCAAAAGCATCAAAAAATTTAACATAGCGTCAGGTAAATAACCGTCATCTAAAAATTGCCGGGCAAAGACAGAACCGTAACGTTTGCTCATTTTGCCCGGATGGGTAGGATCGAGAAGTACCGTAAGATGGGCAATTTGAGGAACTTCCCAGCCAAAATAGCGATAAAGTAAAACATGTTTAGGAGTTGAGGAAATCCATTCATCCGATCTAATGATATGACTGACTTGCATCAAATGATCGTCAACAACAACGGCAAAGTGATAGGTGGGAATACCGTTTGATTTGATTAAAACCTGATCATCTAAATCATTGGAATTAAATTTGATTTGACCACGAACCAGGTCTTCAAAGACGATAGTTTCGTTGTCGGGAATTTTCATCCTGATTACATAAGGAACTTTGTCGTCGAGATTTTTTTGAATATCTTCTTTCGATAAATTGAGACAATGACGGTCATATTTGGGAACTTTTTTGGCGGCTTTTTGGGTCGCACGGACTTCATTTAGCCTGTCTTGGGTACAAAAACAATGGTAAGCATGGCCGGATTCTAAAAGTTCTTTGATATATTTTTGGTAAAGGTCCAATCTTTCGGTTTGGGTATAAGGACCAAAGGGACCTCCAATATCGGGACCTTCATCATACATTAGTCCAAAGTCTTTAAATATTTGGAGTGTCCTGTCGGCGGCACCCGGTACCAAGCGTTTTTGGTCGGTATCTTCGATTCTTAAAATGAATTGCCCATTGTTTTGCTTGGCAAGGGCATAAGCATACAGACCTGTACGGAGAGTACCGATATGAACATCACCGGTAGGGCTGGGAGCCATGCGGCTACGGAAAATTTTGGTTTCTGACATGGCATATTTTAGCATTGAACTGGTAGAATATTTTTATGTCGTTGACCTATACAGCCTATGTCAGTAGGAATATCATTAAATTTGGAGGGATTGGAGTGATTGGACTGATGTTACTGTGGTCGGTAACAACCGGGTTGATCAAAATGTATCAGGCGGCAAATCCGCCTTATGTTGCGCCAACTGTAAAGTACGGAATTATTCCAAAAACTATTTTTCCCGATAAGCAATTTGAAAAGAAAACTTTTACTTTTCAATTACCGGGGGATGAAATTCCAAAATTTAAAGATCAAGCAAAAGTTTTTGTAGTGTATCGACCGATTGATTCTTTTTTGGCCTTGGAAAACGATAAACAAACAGCCAGACAATTGGGATTTTCAAATGAACCAACTCCGGTTAAAACAAATATTTATGAATTTAGAAATAACGTAAACAATCAAACTCTGACGATGAACATATTGGATGGAAGTTTTAAAATGAGTTATCCGTATTTAAATGACCAGTTACTGTTGAATCCAACTAGTATGCCAAGTAAGGAAGAAGCTATAGTAATAGCCGAGTCTTATTTATCTTCAGGAAATAAGTATGCAGATGATTTGAAAAATGGAGAGAAGACAACCAGTTTTTGGAAAATTAATTTTGATGGTCTAAAACCGGTATCCTCTTTGTCTGAAGCGAATATAATTCGAGTTGACTTTTTTAGAGAAGATATTGACAAAGATTTTAAAATAATGACAGATAAGCCGGGAGAGTCGGCTATTTCAATATTGATTTCGGGAGCCAGCGTGGAAACTAAAAGACTAGTGGAAGTTAATTATAAATACGCCAATATCGGAAGAGATTCTTTTTCGACTTATCCAATTAAGACCGTTGATACGGCGATGGGAGAATTAAAAAACGGACAATATTGGCCGGCTTTGGATACAAATGGTAATAGTGTAATCATTCGAAGAATTTATTTGGCTTATTTTGAGCCAACTACTTTGACAAATTATATGCAACCTGTATATGTGTTTGAAGGTGATGATAATTTTACGGCTTATGTACCGGCGGTAATTGATGAATACCTACAGTAATTAGGGTTGGTATTTTTGGTAGTAAACGTATTTCTTGGTCCAGTCAATTATTTTTTGGGTGTCACCGAAACGATCCTGGCTAACAGCTACAACACTAATTAAATAATGGCCTTTAAAATTTATCAGTCCAACGAAACAACCATCAGCTTCGGGAGTCCAGCCGGTTTTTAAACCTTCTATTTCGGGGACAATACCGAGGAGTTCGTTTGTGGTAGTCAGAGTATGAATATAATATCCATCAACATCAGTGACGGTCAGATTGGTTTTTTTGACGGTATCACGGATAGTTTCTAGTTTAAGAGCTGAACGACCAAGTTGAGCCAAATCGTAAGGGGTCGAATAATGATTTGGATGGTGAAGACCATCGACATTGGTAAAATGAGTATTTTTAAGACCGTTGTTTTGGGCTAATTTATTCATCTCAGATACAAAGCCGGAAATTCCGTCTGAATTGTGAGTTGCTAAATTAAAAGCGGCATCATTAGCGGAATATATTAATAAGGCATTTACCAGCGATCGAATGGTTATTTTTTCGTTGGCTTTTAATTCCATGACTTTGCCTTCGTTATATTCCTGTTTGACGGTAATAACCTCGTCTAGAGGGTAAATATTTAGAGCTGTTAGGGCGGTAGCCAGCTTGGTAACTGATGCGGGATATATGCGGGAATTAGAATTATTTGACAGTAGTATCCGATTGGTGTCAACATCGAGAAGAATATAATATGGCGTGGATATAGCCGGTTTGACGGCAGTTTTATCTACCTGAGGAATTGGAGGGTGTTGATAATTTAGTAAATTAATAGCTGAAGAAGAAGTGTTTTTGATGGCAGGATTATTCCATGATGAAAAAGATGGTAAGAAAAAAAGATTAAGTAATAGAAATAAAGCTATGGCTAAAAAAAATATTCGGTTTTTTTGGATAAAAACATAATTCATTTTTTATTGGCGGTTGGTTTGATCATTAAACCAACATCATCAAGTTGTTTAGTATCGATTGTAGAAGGAGAGTTCATCAACAAATCGACTCCGTTTGAATTTAGAGGAAAGGCATAAGTGTCACGAATATTTGGTTCATCCAGTAAGATCATTAAAAGTCGGTCGACACCAATAGCCCAGCCGCCGTGGGGAGGAGCGCCATAATGAAAAGCATTGTAAAGTCCACCAAATTTTTTGATAACTTCTTCCCGATGATAACCAATCCTCTCAAAGGCCTTAACTAAGGTTTCAGGTTCATGATTGCGAATAGAACCGGAGGCAAGTTCAAATCCGTTTAGGGTAAGATCGTATTGATTTGACTGAATGGTTAGGGGATCTGCAGCGTCTAAGGCTTTAATACCACCCTGAGGCATGGAAAATGGGTTATGGCCAAAATCCAATTTACCCTGGTCATTTATTTCATAAAAAGGAAAGTCAGTAATCCAAACAAAGGATAAAATGTTTGAATCTTTGAGTTTTAAGAGATCGGCCAATTCGTTTCTGACGGAACCAAGAACTTTGTTGACTAAAGACTTGGGGCCGGCGGAAAAAAGAATCAAATCACCAGATTTTGCCTCTAATTGGGTAATTAACTGTGTTTGTATTTCTAGAGATATAAATTTAGATACTCCCCCGTCGAGACCATTGTCTACCACTTTGGCAAAAGCCAATCCTTTGGCACCTTTTTCACGGGCAATATCCTCTAATTTATCAACTTGGGATTTGGAAAATTTTGCCGAATTGGGAGCGAGGATAGTTTTGATAATTTCGGCTTGATTAAAGATGTTAAGTTCTGTTTTCTCTTTGAGAAGATCAGTAATATCTTTGAGTTTTAAGTCAAATCTGATATCTGGTTTGTCGGAACCGTAGGTATTTATAGCATCAGAATAGGAAATCCGGGGGAAAGGATATTGAGCTAATTTCTTTTGGGGGGCAATGATCTGATAAGTATCTTTAATTAAATTTTGAGCAAGGTCAAAGATTTCATCGATGGTGGGAAAACTAATTTCAATATCGATTTGGTAAAAAACACCGGCGTGACGGTCGGCACGGGGATCTTCGTCACGAGCACAGGGGGCAATTTGAAAATAGCGGTCGACACCGGACACCATTAATAATTGTTTAAATTGTTGGGGAGCTTGAGGGAGGACAAAAAACTTACCCTGATGAATACGAGAAGGAATCAAAAAATCACGGGCACCTTCGGGCGAAGAGCTGGTCAAAAGTGGGGTAATAATTTCGGTAAAATCATGTTGGTCCATCCAGTTTCTAACGGCAAGAAGGTATTTATGTTTCTTTTGTAAAATTCCTGCCAATCTGGGACGGCGTAAATCAAGATAGCGGTATTTTAGACGGACTGTTTCATCGAGTTCAGTGCCATCTGTGGTGACGGAAAATGGAGGGGTGTCGCTGGTGTTTAGAATAGTAATTTTTTGATAATTAAGTTCTACTTCAATATTGCCGGTGGGAATATTTTTGTTGACTGAATTTGGATCACGGTTTTTGATTGTTCCTTCGACTTCTAAAACCCACTCTTTACCAAGAGGTGTACCGTATTTTTTTTGAAGATTGGATTGGAAATCCGAAGAATTGTTGACTACTAATTGAATGGTACCGGTCCAGTCACGAAGATCAATAAATAAAATTTGACCATGATCACGGGAGTTGTTGACCCAACCTTTGAGCAAAACTGCCTGACCGATTTGGTTGGGAGTGTCTTTGATGTAGGTGCGTTGCATATGAGAGATTTTAACATTAAGCCGATTATTTAGCTGAAAGAAAAAAATAATTTAGTTTTTTTATTTTTCAATAATTTCACGGACAATTAGTTGGGGGCTCGTTAAATTATTCCAGGTATTGGCAGATAGGGAGGCGATAATATCAACACTATCCCCTATTTTTAGGGTTTTATCCATACTGCCTTTTTTGAAGGCAATAGCACTACAAGTAGTGTTTTCTTTAGTTTTGGTGCTGGGATCATCCAGTTTGATTTGAAGATGATCGAGATTGGAACCAACAGCTCTCTTGTAACTTATTTTGAGATTTTCAAAATGAAAAAGAGGTTCCGGATTGCCAATACCAAAGGGAGCTAATTTTTGGAGGGCAGAATAATTTTTTACAGTAACTGCCGATAATTTCATAGGTGCATCAACTTCAATCGTCGGCAAAAGAGTAATTTTTGATAATTTTTTATTGACATATTTGATTAATTTATTTTTAAGTATTGGAATATTTTTAGATTTAATACTAAATCCAGCGGCTGCAGCATGACCGCCAAGATCTACAAATAAATCAGAAAATTCGCGAAGAGTTCTGATGATATTTAACTCAGGAACAGAACGACAAGAGCCTTTGGCAATATCGCCGTTTAGACTGATAGCGACGGAGGGGAGATAGTATTTTTCAGTAAGACGACCGGAAATAAGACCGATAATACCAGGGTGAAATGTTTTGTCAGAGACAAATATAATTTTATTTTTTAAATCAATTTTTTGAGTAGCTAGTTCGATATGGTCTGTCTGTAGGATTTGACGGTCACGATTTTGCTGATCCAAAATTGCAGCATATTTGGATGCCTGTTGAGGAGTTGATGAACATAAGAGGCGAAGGGCATCGGTGGGGTTTGATAAACGACCAACAGCATTAATACGTGGCCCAAGAATAAAACCTAAATGATAAGCGGATAAATCCGATGGTTTTATTTTGGATATTTCTAGTAATTTTTTGATGCCGGGTGACGGATTGAGGCGAAGAGAGATAAGTCCATGGACAACGATGGATCGGTTGATGCCGACAAGAGGTAGACAATCAGCTACAGTACCTAAGGCGACCAAGCCAAGATCGGCGTTTTTGTCGAGGTGATGGGAAACAAACCAACTGAGGGCCGAACCGGATACTTTTGTAGAATGAATTAAATACTGACAAATTTTTTTAAGATCTTTTTTGGTTTTGTCGGGTTCATGATGATCGATAACGATTATATCTACTCCACTTTTTTTTACTTTAAGTAATTCCGGATAAGCGACAATGCCATTGTCGACGGTAATTAATAAATCAAATTTAGTGATTTTTTCGGATTGAATCCGCTGAAAAGATTTATACCTAAAACCGTAACCGTCGAGTTCACGGTCGGGAATAAAAGGATGGACTGTAGTGCCAATACGGGTTAGGGTTTGCCAAAGGATGGCGGTAGCGGTGATACCGTCAACATCGTAATCACCGTAGATTAGGATATTTTTATATTTTTTAATGTTTAAATTGATATCAGTATCGACAAATTTAGGATAAGGAGGTTTTAAAAATTCATCGATATCTTTTATTTTTCGATTGTTGATTATTTGGGAAAGTAATTTTGAAGGCGAATATGTTTGGTCTATTTGAGTGTGACTTAATTGTTTTATTAAAATCGACATATAGAACTAATTTTAGGATATTAAAATAATTTATGGTGTTTTGGTTAGGATTTGATATAATTTTGCTGGTTGGGAGTTTATAGCCAAAATCCCGATCAAGTTATATTTAAGGTTAAAAAGGAGATTCCGGTGTTTACCGGAATAAAGAATGGCAAAAAAATTATTCGTAGGGAATCTTCCCTTCTCAATGACCGATGACAGCCTGATGCAGCTTTTTGCAGCTCACGGTACTGTTGTTTCGGCAAATATAGTATTTGATAAATTCTCTCACCGCAGCAAAGGTTTTGCTTTTGTTGAGTTTGAGACAGAAGAAGAAGCAGCCAAAGCTAGAGAAGCTTTGGACGGTTCTGAGCAAGACGGTAGGAATATTGCAGTCAAAGACGCACTTCCCCGTCCCGACAAGCCCCAAATGTAAATCAAATTAGAATTGGTTTTAATCCCCCCGATTTATCGGGGGGATTTTGGTAGTGAATTTGATGTAAAATAATATAAAATTTATGGATAAAAATAAAAAAATTGAAATTCCAAAAAAAGTGCAAAAAATTATGGAACCGTTTTTGAAAAACGGAGCTGAGATTTATATTGTCGGAGGGGCGGTCAGGGATTTATTACTGGACAGAGAGGTAAAAGATTGGGATTTTACGACTAATTTAACACCGGATGAAATGAAAAAATTATTTCCCAAAAATAGTTTTTATAACAATAAATTTGGAACTTTTAGTATCGTAGGTGAAGATAAAGAAGTATTTGAAGTGACAACTTTTAGGATAGAACAAGGATATAATGATTCGCGACATCCGGATGAAATCGAGTGGGGCAAGAGTTTGAGTCAGGATTTGGAAAGAAGAGATTTTACGATAAATGCAATGGCTTTGAAAATAGATTTATTAGATAAGAGGCAGGATATTAATATAATTGACCCATATGAAGGGGAAAAAGATTTGGATGAGGGATTGATAAAAGCGGTAGGCAATCCGGATGAAAGATTTGGTGAGGATGCCCTAAGAATGATGAGGGCAGTGCGAATCGGTTGCCAATTGGGTTTTGTGTTGGAATTGAAAACTTTTGAATCAATTCAAAGAAATGCTAAAAAAATATCAAAGGTTTCTGGAGAAAGAATTAGGGATGAATTATTTAAAATATTATCGGCTAAGAAACCCGCTGAAGGAATAATGATATTAAAAAATTGCGGATTGTTAAAAGAGATTATTCCGGAGTTGTTGGAGGGATTTGGTGTGGCTCAAAAAGGACATCATATTGATGATGTTTGGACACATAGTTTGAAGACTTTAGAAAATTGTGACAGTAAAGATCCGGTGACCAGATTGGCCTGTTTGTTGCATGATTTGGCCAAACCAATGGTAATGAAGGGTGAGGGGGAAGAGAGAACATTTCACAATCATGAAGTAAAAGGTTCAAGAGTTGCCGTAAACATAGGTAAAAGGTTAAAGTTATCAAATAAACAATTAGATCAGTTATTTAAATTGGTCAGATGGCATATGTTTACCGTATCTGAGGTACAAACAGATAAGGCGGTAAGACGATTTATCCGTAATGTTACGGTTGAATATTTAATCGAAATGATTTCCTTACGTAGGGCTGATAGATTGGGTTCGGGGGCAAAAGAGACTTCCTGGCGCTGGGAGGATTTTAAAAGTAGATTGGATGAAGTGCAAAAACAGGCGTTTTCAATTAAAGAACTAAAAGTTAATGGTGAAGACGTAATGAAAATTTTAAATATAAAACCGGGAAGGAAAGTGGGTGAAGTGTTGGAGTCTTTGTTTGCTGAGGTAGAGGAAGACCCAAAATTAAACGAAAGAGATATTTTGTTGGAAAAAATTAAAAAGTTTGTATAATAAGAGTATATAAATTTATATAAGATATGACGGCAGAAGTGAAAATTAAAGTACTTCAAAGAAATCCTGTTATCAAAGATGATATAACAATTACAGTCCCTGACTATACAGGGCGTAAAACGGAAAGTGATATGTCAAGAGCTGACTTAAAAGTATTTGGTCAGGTAGGTATTGGGCTTATCGATACAGATCCGGGAGAAACTTTTGTTGGATTAGATTTATCAAAAGGAGGAAGACTTTGGTTATTTGAAGATAGAACAACCATTAAGTACGGGGATGGGACGGAGGTAGACTCATATGGAACCAAAGCAGTAGCTATTCCTGACGGTGTAACTTTAAGTTATGAATTGCACGATGGAAGAAAAAAATATGCCGTGCCTGTAGTTGTCGTCGAAGTTATACATATGAGGGGTACAGAGGGAAGGTAACTTATTTTTCTTTACGTTTGAAGAAAAGGACTAGAGGGATGGCGACGGCAGTGGATGAATAGGTACCGGCGATTACACCAACGAGCAGGGCAGTGGAAAACCAACGGGTAGCTGAACCTCCCAATATTACTAAGGCCAACAACATAAAGATGATGGTCATAGAATTATTGACAGAACGGACGATAGTTTCCATTACAGCCTGATTAGATAGTTCTACCCAATTTTGACGATAATTACGTCGTTTTAGTTCTCTTATTCGGTCAAAAGTGACTACGGTATCATGGACTGAGGCAGAAAGTGTAGTTAAAAGGGCGGTAACAAATAAAGCGTCTAACTCGGCACCAAAGAAATGTCCAAAGAGTGAAAAACTTCCAATTAGAATAATGGTGTCGTGGAACATGGCTAAAATTGCGGATATACCAAAAGTCGGTTCGCGAAATCGACGGGCGATAAAAAATAAAAGGGAAATGGATGAAAGAATAATGGCAACTACGGTTTTAATGATTAATTCCTTTCCTAAAGACGGTCCCAGAGATTCGAATCTTTGTTCCTGATATTTCGGGTCGATTTTTTTAATAGAAATTTCGATATTTGCCTTAATTTCGGGTGATATTGTTTCTGATTTGATAACATAATTATTGCCGTTGGTTGAAATTGAGGTGAGGGAAATTTCTTGTTCGAGGTAAATTTTTTCAATTTGGGATTTGTTGACGGTATCACTAAGTTTTATTTCCCAAACTGTACCGCCAGCAAAATCGACTGAGGGGACAAAACCCCATTTAATGATCGAAAAAACTGAGATTAAGATTAGTGACAGCGAAAAAGTAAAAAATAGTGGTCTAAATTTCATAATATTCATATTTTAGTTTTCTGATTATCTAATTTTTCGTGAGCCAGGACTCTTAATAAATTTCTGGTGACGATAACTCCGGTAAACATGCTGAGAAAAATTCCAATCAGAAGGGTAACGGCAAAGCCGCGAACCATGCCTGAACTGTTTAAGAAGCTCCAGTTAAAAGGATTAAATAAAATTAGTCCGGTAATGATGGTGGCGGTGTTGGCGTCTTTGATAGAGTCCCAGGCGCGGCCAAAACCAAGTTCCATAGCAATAGCCCAAGGTTTACCGGATCTGAGTTCTTCTTTCATACGTTCAAAAATTAAAATATTGCTATCGACAGCCATACCAATTGATAAAATAAATCCGACAATACCAGGAAATGTTAAGGTGACGGGAATTAGTTTGTAAAGGGCGAGGGTAATCAGTCCGTAAATCAAAAGACTGATATTAGCGATAAGTCCCAATTTTCCATAATTTGCTACCATAAATAAGGTGACGATGACGAGCCCAATTAAGCCGGCTCGGACACCTTTGTCAATGGAATCCCGGCCAAGGCTAGCACCAACCTGAGATTGTTGAATTAATTTTATAGGAATTGGAAGAGCACCAGCGTTGAGTTGAGCCGAAAGAGTCTTGGCAGATTTGGTATCGAAATTTCCATTAATTACTGCCAAACCGTCGGTGATTTGAGTGGAAACTGTTGGCGCGGAGACAATTTCATCGTCAAGCATGATGGCAATTCGTTTGTTTAGATATTTTTTGGTGGCTTTTGAAAATAATTTAGCGCCTTCCTGGTCAAACTCCAGAGAAACTTCCATTTGACCGGTGTTAGGATTGGGTTGAGGAGCGGCTTTGACAAGATGAGTACCATTAATACCGGTATCTGTGAGGATATCATCCATGGTAGCAGAGGCGGTTGCTTCCGGGGGAATGTCTTCAACACCTTTAAAACTGAGTTGGGCAGTTTGACCAATGAGACTGATAGCTTCATCAACATTTTCGACACCGGGAAGTTCGACAATAAGACGATTTTTGTCTCCAACTGATGACAGTTGAACATTTGATTCACTGACACCAAATAAATTAACACGGCGCTCAATATTGGTTTTGAGAGATTCAAGTGCTTGAGGTAAATCTTCCTTTTTAATTTTGGAAGAGTCCGCTTCAAAGGTAATAGAGGCACCTCCGGCTAAATCAAGACCATATTTAAGATCAAGAGATTTATATATTCTTAATGAACCGAGATTAAAATCGATTTGAGGACGGTAAAAGGTGTGTTGCCAATTAAAATTTTTCCAACGAATGTTGATGGGAACCTTTTGGGGCATGTCGATGATGAGAGAAATAAAGGCCAAGGAAAGAATAATCCAAAAAATTTTTATTGTTCTTGAGTTTATTGGCATAAATTGTGCGATTATTTGACTACAGCTTTAGTTTTTAATCTTTATTTTTGTTTTTGTCAATTAAAGAAAGCTGGCGAGGATGACCGGAGAAAACATATGTGACGGAAACTTTGGCGCGATTTGTTTTGACAATTGCCAAATCCCCTTCTTTGAGATTAATATCCTTGATTAATTTTGAGGGAAGTGTGACTGCCAGGCTGTTTCCGGTTTTAATCACTTTTCGAACTTTTGGCATTATTATAAATTGGTAATTTCGTAAGCGTTACCGATAATAGTTACCGGACTATTGAGAAAGAAATCGACGAGAAAGGGGTCTCTTTTGGTCTTGCGGAGGGAAAATTCAGATTTGTCCATAACCATATAGTTAATCTCCCGATGTCGGAGTTCTTCTTCCTGTTTGATAATGGGATCAAGATCTTTGAGTGAAATTTTATTACCGACTAAAATGAAATCGACTGAACCGGATTTGGAACGATTCATTAAAAAATCAGAGCTATAAATAAGGAATTTTAAGTTACCGATTTTTTCTTTTTGTGAAGAAATCAGTTTACCAAGACCGTGAGTTTTATGAGTCATAGTAAGAATTTCATAAAACATGTCATTTTGGAGATTAGTCCAATAAAAAAGCCGATTACCACGTTTTTCTGAAAGAAGAATTCCAGCTTTAGAAAGATTGTCTAATTCACGACGGACTGAGTTTATTTCCTCATCAACAAGTCGGACTAACTGGCGAACATAATAAAGTTCTTGCGGGAAATAAAATAATTCATTTAGTAATTTAATTCTGGTCTTGGAGATAAAAAGGTGTTTGAGACTGGTATTAAATTTCATATTCGATTTTGTTACCGATAGGCAAGACTTCAATCCAGATAGTACCCGGGATAAAATTTACCTCGTTGCCCGATTTGTCCTTAAAAATAGTTCGAGAAGTACGGGTATTTTTGGACCAGGTTATATCCTGATGGGTTCCGTTTTGAATTAAAACGCCTTTTCCGTTACCGATAACCCCGTAAAGATTGTGAACATGTTCGTCAACAGAACGGGTTTCTTTAGCATACTGTATGATTATATTTTTGGCGGTTAAAGGTTTTTTTGTGTCTATGTCAATATGGATTTGACCTCCATTGTGGCGGACATAATTATTTGATGTTTGGTCATAAACCCATTGGACAGCGTAAGCAGCGTCACCCCAAAATCCAAAGGAGATACTTTTATCGGAAAGAATGGGATTTTCTTTCTGTGTGAATTGCCAGTTTTTGAAATTTTTATCCCAGGAGGTTTTGTTTATTTCGGTTAAATTTGTAAGTCCCCGATCTGAGGCTGTTTCCCACAATGCTTCGGTGGAACAATACATGGTGTGTTCGGTAGCTTTGACTTCTCCGGTGCGTTCTGGTTCACGTCGACAAACTTTATAGGAGAGAGAAAACTGGGAAAGATCTCCCCAGGTGCCTTTATTATTCCAGCCATATTGTGATATCTGTTCGATAGCTTGGGCTTTTTTAGCGGTGGTACAGGGACCGCCTGGAGTGGCGGCAGAACAATTTGCACCTCCGACGTGGGTATAAAGTGGGTAATCTGAGTATTCGGAAGCCAAATCCAGATAATAGGTGCGGGCAGATCTAACTGGCCCGACATCATATTTGTAGGTTGAACCCCGAGTGACGGCACAGTAATAGACAGCCATAAAACGGGTAATACCACCTTCAGCAACCGTTTCGTAAACGATATCAGCATTGCTTAATCCGGATTGAGGACGAGAATCAAGGTGATTTTCTATCATTACTAAAAGAGGTCGTCTGGTGGACCAGATGGATTGTTGTTCTTTGGTGTAAAGAACACCATTAAGCGGACAAACTTCCGTCTTTGGTCCCTCGAAGTGCAAAACACCATCCTGGTCGGTGACCACCTGATCGCTATCGGTCTGTGAAGTAGGTGAGGCAATCGATTGATTAACCGGAACTAATTTATCAAAAGTTAAATAAAAAATTCCGGTTAGTATTAAAAATAAGCCGGTATAAATTGGTACGATTACTTTTTTGTCCATGATAAAAAGATTAATCTTTAATAGCTTTTACTATAGCCAATTTTTCATCTTTTGACAAAGAGATGGATTGGCCTTCGCCGTTTTTTACCAGTTTGGCAAAGATCCGGGTATTCTCGCGAGTATGAAGTGATGTAATAATAACACCTGATTTGTGATGATCAAGTAATGCCAGAGTGAAACTTTGATCTCCTCCCATATCATCAAATGGGTTAAATCGAACCAATCCGATTTTAGATACACTATTTTTGATTTGAGAAGTAAGTTGGTCCAAATTTTTTTGGATTTCAGAAAATTCTTGAGAGGAGTTACTTTGAGGATTAGTTGAATTCTTTCCGATAATTTTTCGGTAAAAAAGGAAAGTTAAATATGCAGTCCAGATAAAATTTATTAAAATTAATAATGTAAAGGGTAAGGACATATGGTTATTGTAGCAAAAAATTTGATACCATCGTGTTATACTGCCTGTGAAATAGAGCAATGAAAAAGAAAAAGTTAAATAAAATCAAACAAGTTGGAATAGAAGTTGAGGTGAGTGAATCATATTATGTCAAAAAGGATCTTTTAAAGAGTTTTGTATTAAGTTTGCTTGCAATTTTTGTAATCGCGTGTATATATTGGTTTGAACACTTAAATTTAAATATTTTTTAAGGAGGTGAAATAATTATGGCAACAATTAGTTTTTATTGCGTAAAATGTAGAACCGCAAAGACAGTAGACGAAAGCAAAGTAGAAAAAACCAAACTTAAGAATGGTAGACCTGCTGCAAAGTCTGTTTGTCCTGACTGTGGAACTGGAATGTTTAAAATTCTTTCTGCAAAAGAAGCTTAATTTTTTTTAAAGAAACATAAAAAACCGTCCTGAATTTTTTTGGGGCGGTTTTTGATTTTGACCTTTGGGTAGGATATAATTAGGAACCTTAAAGAAGCTGAAGGGTTGACTCCGGTGTTACATCGGAGAGGAAAGTCCGAACCACATAAAGCACGGAACTTGAATAGGTAAAGGTAGGTGAAATCCGCCAAAAGCGGATAAGCTTACGGCAATGCTACAGAGACGAGATTCTCGGTGTAAACCGGGATGAAATGAAACGAGCATCCTTCCGGTGGAAATCCTAAATCGAGACGCTATTATCTGCTTTTGAGAGTCTCAGGTAAGGAGAATAGATTGATAACCCATAAACAAAATTCGGCTTATCGGCTTCTTTAAGGTATTTTTTAATCCTGATCGAAAAAGGCGTGAAAAAGGACTTCAGTAGTAAGGTATAGGGGAATTGCTAAAATTGCACCCATTATACCGCCAAGTATTGAGCCAGCGGCAATTAAGAGGATGGTGACAAGTGGATTGAGACCAACTGATTCTTTCATAATTTTTGGGACGATAAAATTATTTTCCAATTGCTGAACGACAATACCCCAAATAACTGCGGAGATAGCGGTAATTGGCGATATGGTTAACCCAACCAGGGCTGCTAAAATTGTAGAGATGGTGGGTCCAATGTTGGGGACAATTTCAAGTAAGCCAGCAAGGATAGCCAAAGGAACAACATATTTAAGACCGATAAATAAATAGCCAATGTATGACAAAACTCCGATGATTAACATTAAAAAAAGTTGTGCGTTTACCCATCGACCGATGCGTTTTTCAAATTCTTCAATAATTAAAATTGTCTTTTTTCGGCCTTTGGCACCAAAAGCACTGAAACTGTATTTGGGTAAGTTTTGTCTTTCAATTAGGAGATAAAAAGTAATAATAAAAATTATAAATCCGGAAAATATGTTGGAAAATAGACTAATAGTGAGTCGGGCAATATTGGAAGGGAGATTTTCGATAATTTTGAATTGGTTGGAGAGATCAATGGCTTTAGCACCAAAAAAAGTGGTATTTTCGATATAATTAGGAAAATTGTTTACAAGACCGGCGGTTTGATCGACAAGAATAGGAACAATTCCGGCGACACCAAAAGATAGAAAAAGAAGAAGAATCAGATAAAGTATAATTATGGCTAAAGGTCTGGGAATTTTTATTTTTACCAAACCTTTTACTGATGGATTTAGGGCGCCCATAAAAACGAAACAAATAAATACCATAACCAAAAGGCTGCGAAGTCTCCAGAGAATGTTTAGAGATAAGGTAAAAAGAATAAAAAAAGTAATGGCAAAGATAATTGTTTTATGGGAAATTTCGATTTTGGTCGGTTTCATTTTGGATAGATCCAATTTGTAACTAGGTCTACTATTACTTTATCATAGTCTTTTTGGGTAATATCGATAATATTAATTTTAGGAATTTTTTTGAACCAGGTGATTTGACGACGGGCATAAGAATGCTCGTGATATCTCCATTTTTCTTTTGAAAGTTGAAAAATAGCCGGATCGGGATTTTTGAAATAATTTTTAAATTCTTTATAGGCCAGAGTGTTTAAACCGGGATCGCTCCATTTATAATTTTTGAGAAGAGATTTTATTTCGGTTAATAGTCCCATATCAAGTCGTTTCTCGACTCGTTTATCAATATTTTGATATAGATAATTAGTAGGTGCGGTAAGAGAAATATGAAGGTAGTCATAAGAATTAGGTGGAACGTGAGCGGTATTTTTGGGTCTTGAAATTTTGATTTCTATTTTACGAATAAGGCGGTGGGGATTGTTGATATCGGAATTATTTAAAGAATTATGGGTTTTATTGTCAATTAGTTTAAGCAAATATTGGAGAAATTTTACTGGAAGGTGATTTAGAATTTTTCGGAGTAATCGGTTTGGTTTGATTGAAAAAGAAGATTTTGGATTTATAATGGCGTCAATATATTGACCGGATCCACCTACAATTATGGGAAGTTGATGGCTTTGCCAAGTTTTTTGGATAAGTTCTAAGGCAGCCGATCGATACTGAGCTGCGGAGAATGATTGATTGGGGTTGATAAGATCAATTAGATGTATATTCGTATCTTTGGGATGATCTTTGCCGGTACCAATTTCTAAACTACGATAAATTTGGCGGGAGTCTGCGGAGATTAACTGTCCATTAAATTTTTTAGCTAACTTGATGGCTAAAGAAGTTTTACCGGTGGCAGTAGGACCAGAAATGATAAGAAGTTTATTTGGTAACATTAAATCTGAATTCAACAATATCGTCGGGTTGCATGTGATAATCTTTTCCTTCGTGACGGAGGCGACCGGCATCTTTGGCACCCTGCCAACCTTGGTGTTGAACAAAATCATTATAAGAAATAATTTCGGCCATAATAAAACCGCGTTGAAAATCAGTATGAATAACTCCGGCGGCCTCAGGTGCGGTGGCATTTTGGGAGATAGTCCAAGCCCGGACTTCTTTGATACCAGCAGTGTAATAAGACTGAAGACCTAGAGTTTGATAGGCTTTCTGGATAACTCTTTCTAATCCTGATTCATTAACACCGAGTTCCTGAAGATAAGCACTTTTTTCGATATCATCAAATTCAGATAAATCATTTTCGATTTTGGCAGAGATAGGAATAACGCGATCAAAATCTTTGATATTTAATTTGTAATTTTTTATATTTTTATAGGTATCTTCATCAACATTGACGGCAATAAAATAAGGCTTGGCGGTAAGTAAGAAAAATTCCTGAACTAATTCGGTGTCCTCTTTGGATAAATCCAGATTGACAGCCAAATTCCCCTGTTCAAGAGATTGCTTTAATTTTTGAGCAATTAGAAATTTTTTGGATTTATTTTCTTTGGGATTATTTTGATTTTGGATAATAAATTTATCGATAGTTTCAAGATCTTTAATGATAAGTTCGGCAAATATTACTTCAAGATCTCCCTGGGGATCGACCGAACCTTCTTTGATAATATTTGGATCGGAAAAGTCGCGAACAACATGTATTATGGCATCGCATTCACGAATGTTGGTTAAAAATTTATTTCCCAAACCTTCTCCCTGAGCCGCACCTTTTACCAAACCGGCAATATCGACAAATTCAACGATAGCCGGAGTAATTTTGGAGGTTTTAACAATATCGGCAAGTACGGGCAATTTATTGTCCGGAACAGCGACGACACCGACGTTGGGGTCGATGGTACAAAAAGGATAATTGGAGGCATCAGCCACCTGTTTACCTAAAAGGGCATTGAATAAGGTGGATTTACCGACATTGGGAAGACCGACGATACCGATAGATAGTTTGGACATGTGGGTATTTTAGCAAAATAT
>Ga0172380_10003828_pt1 | contig 20128 bp, 18 predicted proteins | sample Leawe162metaG_FD_119747 | JGI IMG/M metagenome (GOLD analysis project Ga0172380, IMG submission 119747) | Leachate microbial communities from a municipal landfill in Southern Ontario, Canada - Leachate well 162 metaG | ecosystem: Engineered > Solid waste > Landfill > Unclassified | place... | reverse complement strand
TCGTGCCTCTTCCATCGGCGACTGCTTGATGGGGAAATATCTGTTGGAGAACATCCATGCTGCCTACCCGGAAGCGCAGTGCACGATGCTCGTAGCGGGGAAGGGAGGCATGATCCGTGATCTGCTCGCGGCGTATCCATGGATAGAAGTCGTTGAGGCGAATACGAGAAATCCGAAATCCATCTGGGTCGCGCTCAGAAAGCTATACCCGAGCGATGCCACCGTAACCCAGTATTCTGGTCGCGGCTCGTTCTCCACCGGCAGCAAGCTCTTCGCCCGTCTGCTTACTCGCCATGGGCGGCTTGCGGGCTTTATGGATGCGTGGCCGCTGAACCGGTTTCTGTTCGACCATCTCCTGCCGTTTAGCATGCGCCGGGCGATGCGGCTGCACGAGTGCGACGCGCTCGAAGCGCTCGGGATACCGGTGAGCCTTCCCGAGATCAAGCTCGTTCCAAAAGCAGGAAATGAGATTGTAGAAAAGCTCGACCTCTCGGCAAGTTCCTATATCGTCTTGAACCTTTTTTCTGGCAGTGCGAAACGGGGTCTTTCGCTTGAGAAGCAGAAAGAGATAGCGTGCGGACTACAGGAAGCATTCGGTCAGGACAAGAAGATTGTCCTCACCGGAGGTCCGGCAGACGAGTTACTCATGCGGAGTATCCGAGAGACGATCCCAGAGGTGCTGCTTGCCCCGAGGCTTTCTATGCAAGAGCTCATCACACTGGTCACCCAGAGCGCTGCGGTCGTGAGTCTCGATACTGGGGTTGCGCACATGGCCGCGCAGACTGGCGCGCCGCTCATCGTTATGCGCACCTGTTGGGGGTATAACTGGTGGACCAGAGATCAGTATCCACGCGACGGTATCATGATGCTTGCACACGACGAGCTGTGCGCGCAGGGTCATTTCGGAAAAGATTTTCCAGCATGCCTGGGCACCATAACGCGCGCGGAAGTGACCGAGGCTCTCGACACCTTACTATCATGATCATACATTTCTTCACTTTCAGCGACGCGAAAGGCGGGTCGTCCCGACAGCGGGCATTTCGGGTCGTCGAGGAACTTCGTGCTCGAGGCGTCGATGCACAGATACGCCAGCCGCACGTGCTTCCGATGTCGAACGTGCCATGGCCGAGGAAGTTCTCGCTCATACTCGAGCTGTTCCGGTCGCTCATCCTGATTAAAAAAGGGGATATCGTGTATCTGCAGCGAGCTATCGCGAACAAGTATTTTTTCGTCATTATGGTCGCGTACCTTCTTCTCTTCCGGCGGAAGATGGTCTTCGATTTCGACGATCCTGTGTATGTGCACACACCTTTCAAGACGAAGATCTTTACCAAGATGGCTGATGCAGTTATCGTGTGCACTCACGGGCAGCGGGAATGGGCGATACAACACAATTCGAACGTGCACATTTTCCATATCGTAGTCGATTTCCCTGCCTATCAGAAATTTACGAAACAGTACGAAGAAGAAAGCGCTCCGCTCCGCATCGGCTGGGTAGGGACTGGACCCGAGCATCTCGCAAATCTCCAGATTCTCGCTTCAGCCTTCAAGAAGCTGCTTTCTCAGAACCACTCGCCGTTTGTCTTTGTGCTCATCGGCGCATTGAAAAACAAGAAGGTATATGGACTTTTCGAGAATATACCGGGACTCAAGACTGAGTTCATCGACGAGCTCGATTGGAAGAATCCCGAGAGTGTACCGCGAGAGATTCAGAAGTTCGATATTGGTGTGTTGCCACACTTGAGCGATGGTATATGGAATCAGAACAAGACATCACTCAAGATCCTCGAGTATATGGCATGTGGCGTCCCCTCAGTCGTGAGCGCATTTGGAGAGATGCCCTACCTCATAGTCGATGGCGTGAACGGTTACCTTGCGCGTACTGATGAGGAGTGGGCACAAAAGCTCGAAAAGCTCCTTTCCGACGCAGTCTTGCGAACAAGGTTGGGCAAGGCTGGGCAGGAAACAGTAGAAAAGAATTATAGTTACAACGTGATGATTCCACGCCTCATACTGTTGCTCAGGAGTTTTGAAAATAAAAATTCCCAATAAAGAGGAGAGGTTTTACACGTTCGACAAAACAATTTAAGATCCCAAGCGAGAAGCTAGTTGACTGACAATCTCTCGATGTTCTTCGAGTATCGGGTTAGGAAGGTCCCGGACATTGAACCATTGGCGGTTTTCATCGGTGTCGACTGTACCCGAAGTAACGTGTGCTACATAAAGGAGAGAGAGGAGTGAGAGTTTATTGTGCTCGTTTACCGGATATTCCTTATGGTCGGTCAAACGTGCCTCAATTGGTGCACCGATTTCATCGTCAATCAGTCGTTGAAGTGCTTCATCGTTTGTTTCTCGTGCGATATGGCGAGTGCCAGGGATATGCCATTGTCCAGGGTAGGGCTCAGCCGGGTTTTCGTCTGCTGAGGGGCGTTTCGTAAGGAATATGCGTCCCTGTTCGTCAAATATACCCACTTCGGACGAGATACTTTTCATCGTGAGTCGATGAGCTTCGTATATGTCATGAGGCATCGGATACGCTAGTGGCGTCTCGCCCGCGCTCCGCGCCGCGAGCCACGCTCGATTATTTTCAGCAATTTTCTTGAACGTAGCAAGCGCTGCCACACGCTCCTCCTCTGTCCATGGACTAACCATCCCCTCATTTCATCAGACTTGCGGATATTGCGCAACATTCGCGCGCACGAGTTGATTAACTTGTCATCGGAGAGTACCATCAGGCCATGAAAAGGCTCGGCAACACGACTATATTAGTGTGTGGCGGTGCTGGTTTTATTGGCTCGAATTTCATACGACGCGTTCTGTCAGAGTCTCCAAAAACTAGAATCGTCTGTGTCGACGCACTCACCTACGCTGGCAACAAGGAGAATCTGAGAGGGCTCCCTAAGGAGCGTCTCCTTTTCGTAAAGGGAGATATTACTGACAACGTGCACATGCAGAGGCTTTTTAAGAAGTACGTGCCGGCGTATGTGGTGAATTTTGCCGCAGAATCGCACGTCGACCGGAGTATTCATGGTGGAGCCGAGGCGTTTGTGCGTACGAATGTGCTTGGGACGACCGTACTGCTCGACGCTCTTCGCGACACGCCTTCGGTGAAGAAGTTTGTGCAGGTGAGTACTGACGAGGTGTATGGAGCTCTCTCGCTCACTACCAAGAAAGCGTTCACTGAGCGCTCGCCACTCGCCCCGAACTCCCCCTATGCCGCATCGAAGACTTCGGCCGACCTCATCGCGCACGCGTATTTCACCACCTACGGGTTACCTATCGTGATTACTCGTTGTTCTAATAATTATGGGCCGTATCAACATCCAGAGAAACTCATACCGTTCTCTATAATGCGCCTTATGGAAGGGAAGCCGATAGCGATATATGGCGATGGGAAATACGTGCGCGATTGGATTCATGTCGATGACCACTGTTCGGCACTTGCTCTCGCCCTCATAAAGGGAGTCCCGGGAGAAGTCTATAATATCGGTGCTGGTGAAGAGATAGACAATCTGACCCTCGCGAAACGCATACTCAAGTACTTCAAAAAAGACACGTCTGAGATTGTATTTGTGAAAGACAGGCCAGGTCATGACCGTCGATATGCCATCGACGCATCGAAGATAAGAAAGGAGCTCGGATGGAAACCGAAACACTCGTTCCATACCTCGTTCGAGCCGACAATCGAGTGGTATGTCGAGAATACGGAATGGATATGGCGCGCGCTTGTGCGTGCCGGCGCCGCGAATACTCATCTATGAAAGGGGTCATTCTTGCCGGAGGGTTAGGGACGCGGCTTCATCCGCTCACCAAAATAACCAACAAGCATCTGTTGCCAGTGTATGACAAACCGATGATTTTATATCCAATCGATACATTGAAGCAATCAGGGATTGTTGAAATCATGATTGTGTGCGGCAGGGAGCACGCGGGACATTTTATGCAGTTCCTCGGATCAGGAAAGGAGTATGGTGTGCGGCTTTCCTACGCGCTTCAGGATATGAATAATGGTGGCATCGCTGATGCGCTTTCGTACGCTGAGGATTTCGCCGATAATGAACCGGTTGCGGTCATACTCGGGGACAATATTTTTGAGCGTGATTTCAAAAAGGCAGTAAACGAGTTTAAGGGTGGAGCAACGGCGTTTTTCAAAAAAGTAAAAGACCCACAACGATTTGGCGTCCCTGTTTTCTCCAAGGACGGGGGAAAGGTTCTCCGTATCGAAGAGAAACCGAAGAGCCCGAAGTCTTCCTATGCCCAAACAGGGTTCTGGCTGCTTGATGCGACCGTCTTTTCCATCATCAAGACTCTTAAACCCTCTGGGCGAGGCGAATTGGAAATGACCGACGCGATTAATTATTATGTACGCGAAGGAAGCTTATCCTTCAGTTTCGTTCGGGGGTCTTGGTTAGATGCTGGAACTATTTCGTCGTTGTTCGCTGCCTCAGTTTTCTTCAGTAAACTTAAGAAGTAATTTATGGAGAAATTTAAAACCACGCCGCTCGCGCTCCCTGGAGTCGTGCTGATAGAGCCACGACTCCGACGGGATGATCGAGGTTTCTCGGTTAATGTTTATAATGCCGCCGACTTTTCTTCTCTCGGCATCCGAACTGTTTTCGTCGAGGACTTTACTTCATTCTCAGGGAGAAACGTAGTGCGCGGCCTTCACTTTCAGCGAGCGCCGCACGCGCAGGATAAACTTGTCCGCTGCACCAAAGGAGAGATTTTTGATGTCGCAGTTGACTGCGATCCCGTCTCTCCCACTTACGGGCACCATGTCTCCGTGCGTCTAAATGGAGATAAACAAGCCATGTTATATATCCCAGGAAAATACGCTCACGGTTTTTGCGTAGTAAGTGACGAAGCCATAGTCGAATATAAGCTAAGTGACACCTATCACGCGGAATTGGTCGGCGGCGCCCGTTTTGACGACCCGTTTCTAGATATCACGTGGCCAGTCTCCGAGCCCATCCTCTCAGAACAAGATAAGTCATGGGCCCCTCTGTACCATGAATGAAGTTATCCTAATAACGGGAGGGGAAGGTGTTCTTGGGTCTTATTTTAGCTTCGGGACGCGGATGGGACAGAAGGATTTCGACGTTACTGATTTCGACACGGTAATGAGGGTGTGCACGGATATGAGGCCGAGAGCCATCGTGCACTGCGCGGCATTGACCGACCTTTCCTTTTGCGAAAAAAATCCTGAAAGAGCATATCTCATCAATTCAGTGGGGACATACCACATGGCTTTGGCGGCGCGTGTTGTCGGAGCGAAGCTTATCTATATCTCCACCTCTGACGTATTCGATGGCTCTTCCGATGGACTTTATACGGAAAAAGACACGCCGAATCCCGTGACGGTATATGGGCGCTCAAAACATCTTGGAGAACTTGCGGTAGCGGGTGTTCTTGAGAATCACCTCATTGTGAGGGTGTCATGGATGTTCGGCGGAGGTCCGGGGAAAGACGACAAATTCGTTGGGAAGATTCTCGCGCAGAAGGGAGTTCCTGAAATACGCGCTGTCATGGATAAGAAAGGGTCTCCTTCCTGGGCAAGAGATATCGCCGTGGCGGTACGGAAACTTCTCAATGAGGATGCTCGCGGCATTTATCACGTCGGTGGCGGTGTCGCGACGCGGTATGAGATGGCTCAAGAAATTGCTTCGATTGCCAGGTGGGAGACAAAAGTCGTTCCAGTAGACTCGTCAGAATTTGTCTCCGCATATCCGATCGGAGAAAACCAGAGTATGCCTCTGTCGACGCTCGTGCGCCCTTGGCGGGAATCTCTGCAGGAATATATCGAGACAGAGTGGGATATCATGGAGAAAACAGCATGAAAGAAAATCCGGACATCTCCATAGTGGTGTTGAATTACAACACGTCTGATTTGTTAAACGGAGCGCTCCAGTCGATTGTGGAGACAGTCGGGGATCTGCACGTCGACGTGGCGGTCATCGATAATGCTTCGACCGATGGCGGATTCGCACAGGTGAGTGCGGAGATAAAAACGAATCCACTCTTCACGTTCATACAGCGGGACAAGAATGTCGGCTGGGCGGCGATAAATAGCATGCTTGCGAAGAAGGGGCGATACATCCTGACGCTCGACCCCGATGCTGTGCTCCATCCAGGCGCGCTCCAGACCCTACTCGCTTTCATGGATCGTACACCGAAGGCGGGTGCCGCGACGGCGAAGCTCCTCAATAGCGACGGCACGCCACAGCTCTACTACCGTCGCATCATGACGCCGAAATCTGCGTTCTTCATGACAGTCTTCGGTCGCATCATCGATAAGTACTTTTTCGGTTTACGACAGTTCAAGCGCAATCGCTACGATGATCTTAATCTCGACGTCGTGTCGGAAGTTGAGCAGCCCGCGTGGCCCTGCCTCATTTGGCGGCGCGAAGCGCTCGGGCCATACGTCGTCGATGAGCGTATCCCGTTCTACTTTGTCGATGTCGATATGAGCAAACGCGTGTATGACAATGGCTACAAGATATATCTCGTGCCGCAGGCGACTATCACGCACTTGAAGTCGGCCTCTTTCGGTAGGACCAATGATACGTGGCGTCGGAACGAATACAACCGGAGCATTCGCGTGTATATGAGACAACACTATCCACGTTCATACCTGGCGCTTGCTCCGGTACTCGCCATTGATCGGATGCTTCGCGCGGCCATTCGTATGCTCACCGGGAAGGAACCGCTCCGCTGAAACCAAATCGTGGTATCGTGGGTACTAATTAAGACGTATGCATGACTATACTCATAAGGCGGTTTGTCGCGTGTGTGAGGGGACGGATCTGGTGAAAGTGCTTGATCTTGGCTCGACACCGCCGGCGAATGCGTACCTGAAGGAGGAGGACTTGAGGAAGCCTGAGAAATCGTTTCCGCTCGCGCTGTATTATTGCCGAACCTGCTCACTCGCGCAGCTCCTCGATGTTGTCGACCCGAGCATCCTTTTCAAGGATTATCACTTCTTGACGGGAGCGAGCGCACCGTCAATCGCACACTTTAAAAAATACGCCGAAGAGGTCATAAAACCACTCATTACATCAAAAGACGATCTGGTTATCGATATCGGCGGCAATGATGGCGTGCTTCTGAGTTTCGTGAAGGACTACGCGCGCGTGCTGAACGTCGATCCGGCCGACAATCTCGCCCCAATCTCAGAGGAGAAAGGCGTGCCATTTTACTCGGCCTTTTTCACCTCAGAAATCGCTGACAATCTCATTGCGAAATACGGCACGGCAAAGGTGGTGGTAGCGAACAATGTATTTGCTCATACCGACCCGCTACGGGATGTCTTTAAGGGGGTCGCGAAGCTTATTGGCGAAGATGGCGTCTTTATTTTCGAGGTACATTGGCAGAAACATCTCCTTGAAGAGGGCGCATTCGATCAGATTTATCATGAACATCTCTGCTTCCATTCACTCCATGCGCTCAAGCATCTTGCCGAGTCGGTGGGTATGACGATATATGATGTCGAGATAGTACCGATGCAGGGACAATCGTTACGCGTATTCGCCTCGAAGCATAAGGTTCCGACTGAAAATGTTGCGCGTATCCTGAAAGAAGAAGAAATGGCAGGCCTCACCGATGAGAGAGCGCACCGCGCCTTTGCCGAGAAGGTGGAGGAAAATAAGAAGAAGCTGCTCGTGCTTCTCGCCGAACTTAAGGCGGCGGGGAAGAAGATTGTCGGCTACGGAGCGCCCGCTAAGAGCACAACGTTGCTCAACTATTACGGAGTGGGGCCCGAGACGCTCGAGTATCTCACTGACACTACGCCCTTGAAGCAGGGTCTCTACAGCCCGGGCACGCACATCCCTATCGTTTCGCCAGAACGATTACAGAGTGACAGGCCGGACTATATCTTGCTGTTCGCGTGGAATTTTAAGGATTATATCTTGGAGAAGGAGAAGGACTTGCGCGACGCCGGAGTGAAATTCATCATTACGATACCGACCGTCGAGGTCATATAAGGAAATGAAGACCGCTGTTTTTCTCTATGAGATAGAACAGCTCGATCTGCTCGATTCGCTTGTCGCGGATCTAAGCAAAAGAGCTGACAGCATCATCGTATCTCTCGATGCGGAGGTTGATTATGCGCTTGAAAGGCGCGGCGTGCCGTTTATCTCGGGGAAGACGCTTCAGAATCGTATGGAACCGAGCGCGTATATGCGTGCAGACGAGATAACCGCTCTTCTCTGTGAGAGTGAGGAACTTTCGTTCCTGACACACCGAGCGGTCTCACTCGTGAAGCCGCTTCGGCTCGTCATCCATCAATATTTCCAGAACCTTCTGTACTACACGGATGTCATTGGACGTTTTGTGGAGCAGACGTCCGATATCGAACGTCTCGTCATACCGGCTTCGTCCATCTCTGTTTCGAAAACAAGCGGTCCGCTCGCGCGCGAAGAAGTGCGAACGGTTATCGAGGCTGCGGAGTTGGTGGCACTTGCACGCAATATCCCTTGCGAGGTGCACGGCTTGCCGCAAGTCGCACGCATGGAGAGAAATCGGTGGTGGCGGGAGACAGTCTTCGGGACCAAACGCTTCTTTTTCGGTATCACCCTCTTTTTGTTTAATGGCGTCCTCGCCGCGCGTCCGCGGCGACGTCTGTGTCTCATAGCGAGCGACTACTGGCGCAACATGACACCCGTGCTAAACGAGTTGTCAGAAGAAACCGAGATCATCATGCTGGACCGGAGCGAAGCGTTGAAGGCCGGTTTTCGAAATATATGGCGACACAAGATGCAGTTCGTGCATATCGCGCACTTCCTGACCCTCGCTGCCAGGTTGCGCTCGTGGAAGCAGGCCCGTGCACTCGCCGGACAATGGGCAATTGTGCGTGCCGACGCTTGGAAGGAAAGCGATTTCTCGTTCGGCATGAGCGACGTGCGCTGCACAGCTGATCGCATCATGACACGTCTTATCGATGAGGCATTGCATGATGTGATTCGTGATATAGAAGGGGCGTATGCGATGTATGAACGACTCGCTCCGGATGCCGTCTGGCTGCGCGCGAGTGTGAGCGGACAGCGGCATTTTGCCATCCTGCCGCTCGTCGCGTGCGAGATAGGTCTGCCGGCGCTTGAGGTTCAGCATGGGGGAGAGTATCTCGGCAGAGGCTCTCCGACCCGCGAGCATCCGGCGCAGTATCTCGCAGTGTACGGAAAGCTGGTCTGCGATGAATTTCGCGCGCTCGGGTATGAGTCAGAGCGGCTCATCGTAGCGGGCTCTCCGCGGTTCGACGCCTATGTGAAAAACAAGAAGCCGAGGGTAGCTTCTGACTCAACAGGCATCACTATAGTGAGCAACACGCCGACCATAAGCGTCGGCGAACGATATGGCACGTATTCGGTGGAGGAGTATTTTCACACACTTGGTGAAGTAGCGCGAGGCGTACCTGACGTACGCTTGCTTATTGCTTCTCGTTCTGCTTCGGTCCGAAGTGCGTTCTTCGAAGAGGCACGCGAGCGCGGGCTGGCAGGTATTCCGTATGAGAGTGTCGGTACGACGCCGTTGCCAGAACTCTTTAGACAGGCGGATATCTTCGTCTGCAGTCATTCGACGGTCGTGTACGAAGCGCTCCTGTATCGCTTACCCGTCGTTATCGCCTCATTCGCGCCGGTAGAGAAGATGATGACCGATTTCCATTTCAGGCCTTTTGAAGAGGCGGGCGCGGTCGCCATCGCGCACACTCCAGAACAATTGCGCGAGATAGTGGGAAAGCTTGCAGCTGATGCCGAAGCTCGGGAACGGATGAGTGCTGCGGGCGAGGCATTTATGAAAGAGCAGTTCTCTTTTGATGGGTATTCCTCAAAGAGGATTGCTGACCGGATACGCGCTTGGGCGTCTTCTAGAGGCTCAATTGCAAACGGCGCAGCTTGTCCTCAGTGACGCTCCAGTCCTCGATAGTATTGATATCGGTGTCGAAAATCTCATCCATCTTATAGAGATCAACCCTATCGCCGTATAAGTTGCAAGGCGATTGGTAGAGGTTCGTGGTTTTGAGTACATAGACGATATCGTTTCGGAAATAACAGAGAGGGAGATGGTCGCTTCTTCGCGGAATATCTTTCAAAGCGCTACCGGTAAAGAGGTGAGCGCCTTGCCCGGAGTCCTCAACTATCATCCAGTGGGGGTTATGATTGCCGAGCGCTTTGCATACCGAAATTGTCGAGTCCGCGCCACTTTTCTCGAACTGTTCGATAGCCTTATCGAGATGCTCGGCAGTGCGCAATGGATTAGTGGTCTGGAGCAAGGCGACGACGTCGGGAACATAGTTCTCATTCTTTTTGAGCCACTCTACCGCGTAGAGGAGTAGTCCCTCGATATCGCCGCCACCTGCAGAAATCTCTGTAGGCTCCATGAACGGGACTTCTGCACCGGCCTCTCGGGCCATCTGCGCAATCTCTTCGTCCTGAGTGCTGACGAGGACACGGTCAATCTTCGTACTCCCCTTAGCCGCCTCTATTGCCCATACCGGGAGGGGTTTCCCGAGCATCGGGAGAAGGTTCTTGCGGGGTAGGCGCTTCGAATCTGACTTTGCAGGAATGATGGCAACTATCTTCATTTCGGCTTGGTTATACCGTACTATAACACTCTATGATTCCTTTAGGTCTCATCCAAGGGCGCCTCACTCCAAGTAATGGCAGAGGGATACAATTCTTCCCGCACGGGTCAGGGGAGTGGGAGAGGGAGTTCGAGCTCGCCCCTGCTGTAGGTATCGCGCACATAGAGTGGGTGTGTGAGCCGGATAGTCTTTTGTTCACCAAAGAGGGGCAGGAGGCAGTCCGTGCGGTTATGGCGAGGACTGGCATTACGGTGCGCAATATGGACCTGCACGAGCTATTGACCAAAGCCGACATTGCCGCACACCCAGATGAATTATTTGAAAAGATTTGTGCCGGCCTCGCCGCGGTTGGTGGCGGAACGGTTGAATTGCCTCTCATGGACTCCTCGTCGCTTATCCCGCGAGAAACGCGCGACTTACGGGTAGCGGCGCTTCGCAGATTTGTAGCGATAGCGAAGACGCACAGTGTCTCTGTTGCTGTTGAGACAGATTTGGGACCCGCGGCACTTGTTGCGCTTCTGCAGGAAGTGCCGGAAGTGTCCGTGGTATACGATGTCGGCAATAGCGCGGGACTAGGATACGACCTTGAGGAAGAGTTGAGCGCGTACGGTCCGCACATCTCGAATGTGCACATTAAAGATAAGCCGATTGGCGGTGCGACGGTTCCGCTCGGTACGGGGAGCGTCGATTTTTCACGGCTGTTCTCAATGCTCCGCAGAATGCACTATACTGGGACAGTGACGCTTCAAGCGGCCCGCGGCGAGGATGGCAGGGAAGTTGAAACTATTGCGCGCTATGTCAGTTTTATACAAGAACGGTGGGAAGCCGCCAAACACTCATAATTCATGAAAAATCTTTTCGATATACAGGGCAGAGTGATTATCGTCACTGGCGCGAGTGGGTACTTGGGTCGTGGGTATTGTAAGACACTCGCTGGAGCTGGCGCGATGGTCATCGGCTGGGATGCCCGACAGGGTGAGGGTGTCGAGCGGGTCGACATCACCGATGAAGCACAGGTAGAAAGGGCGGTCGCAGCTATCGTGACGAAACATGGTCGCATCGACGGGCTTATCAACAACGCGGCGATGAACCCATGGCCGGGCGATCCGGATGCAGACAAGCAATTTGTCCCGTATGAGGACTATCCCATCGAGCTCTTTCGCAAGGAGGTGGACATCAACCTTACCGGCATGATGATCGTGATGAAGCATGTTGCGCCCATCATGATGAAGCAAGGGAAGGGGTCAATCGTGAACGTCGCTTCCGAAGCGGGCGTAGCGGCGCATGACCATCGCGTGTACCAAAATCCAGGACGATACAAGTCGCCGGCGTACACAGCGAGTAAAACGGCCATCATCGGCCTCACGCGACAGTGGGCGGCACGCGTCGGCGAGCACGGTGTGCGCGTCAATTCGTTCTCGCCGGGCGGGGTCTACAATCCGGCAATGCCTGAAGATTTCATGAAGCGCTTTGGCGCGATGAACATGCTTGGCCGCATGGCGCAGCCCGGCGAGTACGAAGGAATCATGCAGTTTCTTTTGTCCGACGCCAGCTCCTTCATGACCGCCGCGAATCTCGTGGCGGATGGCGGGAAGACCGCGTGGTAATCGCATGGATGTCTCATTGCAAACTCTTGCCCAGAAGATAAAAGTTTTCTTCTGCGATTCTGACGGGGTACTCTTCCCAAACACTGTGCTCATGGGTGCGCCATATAAAGCGAAATACCGCAGCTACTATGACGGGCTCGGCCTTCTTTTCTTGCGTGAGCTGGGTATCCGCGTTGTTTTCATTACCAATGAAAAAGGCGAAAGTGCCGCAGCACTCCGCGAGACGGTAGAGAAGTTGAACAGTCTCCCATCGTCGAAGCCGCAGAAGGTCGACGGGTGGGAACCGATTGTCCTGTATGAGGGTCAATCTGATGTGACGAAGCTTGAGATAGCGCGGCAATTCCTCGCAGAGAATGACTTTACTTTTGAGGAGGCGGCATACATGGGCGACGACCATATTGACGCTCCGCTCTTGCGAGCCGTAGCGCTCGGAGCGGCACCTGTGCAAGCAGAAGATTCGATAAAGAGCATCTGTGTGTTTATCGCGTCGCGCGAGGGTGGAGAGGGGGCTATCCGTGATTTCGCGAATATGGTCGTGACGGCGCGCGGCGTCGACCCATTCGCGCTTCCGACACAATAAGAACTTGCTTTTTGTACGTAAGTGTGGTTTACTAATGGACGGAAGTACGGCATACGCGCCGGAAAATTCTGTCACTTGAAAGGACATCATTATGCAATCAATTCATCGCACGGCGCTCGTACTCGGTTCATCTCGCGGGGTGGGGAAGGCGATAGTCGAATCCCTTCGCACGGCCGGGCTCGATGCCCCGACGTTTTCGAGCAAAGACATCGATACTGCGGATCAAGCCTCGGTACTTGCATTTGTGCAGAAACATCCCTTGACCGACGTGCTCGTCTTCAACACTGGCGGACCGCCTAAGAAGGATTTCTTCGAAATCACGCAGGAGGAATGGCAGACGTATCACCAGCAGTTGTTTCTGAGCTTCGTGACGCTCCTACAGACGATGGAGGTGCGTGACGGAGGGTACATATTCCTTGTCAGTTCGCATCTCATATCCGAGCCGAAGGACACCATGACGCTCTCAGTTGCGTATCGAATCGCAGCATGGTCGGTACTCAAAGCGCTGTCGAAGCAATTCGCCGCGCGTGGCGTCAGTTGCATCAACCTCGCGCTCGGGCCGATTCTCACCGATCGGCTGAAGGATCTCACACCGGACCTCGTTGCTCTTGAGCAGAAATTGCCCATGAAGCGTGCGGGGAAGCCGGAAGAGGTCGGAGAATTCGTGCGAGCAATCGTCGAAAGCGACATCAAGTATCTGTCAGGAGCGAGCATTCCGTTTGACGGCGGCATGTCGAACTTCGTCTTATAACTCAACCCGAACAGGAGAATCATATGATAATCGTTACCGAAATCGGCATGAACCATATGGGCGATGAGGGATATGCTGATTACTACGTGGACGAACTGAGTCGTACGCGCCCGGACGGTCTGACCTTTCAGGTGCAAACCAGGGAGTACTACGAAGAGGAGTCACATCGGGGTCTCGCGCTCTCTGACGAATACTATCGGCGCATCGCGAGACGCACGAGAGGGTTCGATAAGCAGTTCGGGGTGGGGCTCTGCGATGTGAGGGAAGTCCCATTCTTCGAAGATATCGGGACGGACTTCTATAAGGTCCTGAGCAAGGATATCGGTAATCGTGAATTGGTTGCCGCAGTGCTCGCCACAGGCAAGCCCGTCTATGTCTCGACGGGCATGTCGAGCGAGGAGGAGATCAGTACGTTCCTCGCTGAGTTCGGTCCTGTTCCGCCAAATCTCTCGCTCATCCATACGCAGCTCTCCTATGACGATGCAGATACTAATCTGCGCGCCATCTCGAAGCTTCGTGAGCGGTTCGGCGTACCGGTTGCGTTCGGCCTACATTCGACCGATGTGCACGCGCTGTACGCATCGCTCGGATTCTTTCCGTCGGCGCTCTTCTTCTATGTGAAGGGTAGCCGGCCGGTGAAGCATCGGGACGAGGATCATGCGATACCGCTTACGCGATACCGCGACATCATCGCAGAGTTGCGCCGACTTGAGACCATGATGGGGGATGGCGTGAAGCAAAAGATGTCCGACCGCATCAAGAATCAGTAGAAAGTAAGTATTATCCTTGTCGCCCGGCACTTGTTGTCGGGCGTTTTTATATTCGAAACCTCCGGCCTTGAGCCTCGGTTCCAATAAGAGGAAGAACTTGCTCATTCCGTGCAAATGTGTTTTACTAATAGACGGAAGTATGGCCTGATAAAGGTCAACAAATCAATCAACTTGGAAAGGAAACCACCATGACCCCCATCACCATTGGCACACAGAAGGTCGGCGGCAAGGATAGTCCCTGCTTCATTATCGCCGAAATCGGTATCAACCATAACGGTAGTGTCGAAATCGCAAAGCGATTGATCGACCTTGCCGTGGCGGAAGGATGCCAGGCGGTAAAGTTTCAGAAGAGGACCGTCGATGTCGTCTACAGCGCGGAAGAGCTCGCGAAGCCCCGTTCGTTCGACAAGAGTTTCAGCGATCATGCCTTCGAGAGGATCGCCAAGTACGGCTACGACGTGTTGCCCAGAGAGGCTCAGGTGCGTCTCGCGGCAAACCCCGAAGCGACCACGAACGGCGATTTGAAGTACGCCCTCGAGTTCAACGAGCCGGAATATCGCGAAATCGACCAGTATTGCCGGGAGAAGGGTGTCATGTGGACGGCGTCTCCGTGGGATGTCCCGAGCGTCGAGTTCTTGGCGCAATTCGATCTTCCGTTCTACAAGATCGCTTCTGCGTCGTTGACCGACGAAGGGCTGCTCCGTGCCGTGGCGATGATCGGGAGACCGGTAATCCTCTCGACGGGTATGTCCACCATGGCGCAAGTTCGTACTGCGGTCGGGATACTCGAATCCGTCCCCACGGCTCTCTTGCACTGCGTGAGCACGTATCCGGCGAAGGACGAAGACCTCAATCTACGGGTCATCAATTCGTTGCAGGCCGAATTCCCAGGAATGGTCGTCGGATACAGCGGTCACGAGAACGGCTCGACGCTCTCCGTGTGCGCAGTGGCGATGGGGGCGCGTGTTATCGAGCGCCACATCACGCTTGATCGCACGATGCCTGGCAGCGACCAAGCAGCGAGTCTTGAGCCGTTCCGGCTCAATCTCATGGCGAGCAATATCCGCCGCCTGGAGCTCGCGCTTGGTAGTGGCACGAAGCAGGTCATTCCTGCCGAAGTCGCGATACAGCAAAAGCTCCGTCGAGTGCAGGACTTCTGACCAAGCGACGGCAATCTTAAGAGCGACGGGTGTTGTAACCCGCCGCTCTTTCTTTTGGGTTATACTTGAGACACTGCGGGTTATGAGCGCCTCCAAGATATTCCCCTTCAAAAATATAGTGGTGCTTTGGCGCACTTTTAAGAGCTATCACGTGCAGATCATTACGCTCATCGTACTTGGTCTCCTGGGGGCAACGCTCGACGGTATCGGCATTAACGCCATAATCCCGCTCATCTCTTTCTATACCAACGCTGCGAACGCGCCGACGGATTTCATCTCGCAGGCGATACGATCGCTCTTCGGTTTTCTCCATATACCATTTACATTCCGTTACCTGCTCGCCTTTATTTTGTCGCTGTTCTTCGCGCGCGCAATCGTCATGACGGTGTCTGGCTATGTTCGCGGTTGGATCAGTGCAGACTTCATGGGCAAGGAAAGCGAATCGATGCTGAAGCGGATGCTGCGCGCGTCGTGGCCGTTCCTGCTCACGCAGAGGATTGGGACGCTGCAGGGAACGCTGGTGCGCGATATCCAACGAAGCGAGAACCTGCTCCAAGTATTCGGGCAGATCATCCAATCTTTCAGCGGTTTTTTCATATATCTTTTGATCGCGCTCAACATCTCTGTCTTAATGACGGTAGGCGCGCTCGTCGCTGCTATCACGCTGCTTATCATCGTGCGTCCCCTTATGTCGCGCGCGCAAAAGATGGCTGACGAGCTTGCGCACACCGAAAAGAATTACACGCATTTTCTTTCCGAGCACATCATCGGTATGAAAGCGGTCAAGGCGGCCGGTATCGAGGATCGGGCGGTGGAGAGCGGAGGAACACTGGTACGGACGCTTCGTACGCTCTCGATCCGCATGGCGCTCATCCGTTCAGTCAGCACGAGTCTGTTTCAGCCTTTCAGTCTCATATTCGTTGTCGTCTTGTTTGCGATCCAATATCGCCAGCCGGATTTCAGCATAATCGCGTTCGGGGCCTCGCTCTATCTGATACAGAAGATTTTCACGTATCTCGAGTCTGGGCAGGGCGCGCTGCATTCAATACGAGAGACTGTCCCGTACGTGCAGAACGTCGAGGAGTTCAAGCAGAAGCTCGATGCCGAGCGTGAGCGGCCCGCAGGAGACACAAAGCCTTTTTCTTTTGAACGGAATCTTGAGTTCAAGAATGTGTCGTTCTCATATGGAGAGGATAAACGAGTGCTCTCGGGAATGAGCTTCTCTGTCGCCAAGGGAGACACCATCGGTCTTATCGGACCCTCAGGAGCAGGGAAGACCTCGGTCGCCGATCTCTTGTTGCGCCTGTTCAAGCCCGGTGAGGGCGAGATACTGATGGATGGTAATCCGATAGAACAAATTTCGCTTGAGTCTTGGCGACAGAATATAGGCTACGTCTCGCAAGACGTGTTCCTTCTGAACGCAAGTATAGAAGAGAATATCCGTTTCTATCGCCCCGACCTTCCCGAGGAGGCAGTCATCGAGGCTACGAAGCAGGCGAATATCCACGACTTCATACAGGACCTCCCTGAAGGGTTTGAAACGAAGACTGGTGACAAGGGTGTCATGCTCTCGGGCGGGCAGCGTCAACGCATTGCTTTGGCGCGCGCTCTCGCAGGGTCGCCCGAACTCCTCATACTTGATGAAGCGACGAGTGCGCTTGACTCCGCTTCAGAAAAACTGATTCAGGAGTCTATTCGCGCTCTGCATGGCTCTGTGACGGTCATCATTATCGCCCATAGGCTGAGCACCATCGAACACTCGGATCATTTGCTCGTCCTGGATGGCGGAAGGGTCATCGAAGAAGGCTCTCCTTTCGAATTGCTTGCCCGTCCGGATTCGTATTTCTCCAAGCATCACGGAGGTCGTCGTAGTTGACGCAAATAGCCCTGGGCAGGGAGAGGATGTCGTGATATCGTCGCTATGGTCGCTCTTTGAGAGCAGAAGACGTGCTCTTCCCGACCTGCCCTGACTTCTAACTCAATATCGGAGGTTCCCATGGACCGTAACGTGAAGGTGCTACTCGTAGCACGGTATTACATTATTGAGCCCTTGGGGTTGCTACACCTCGTCGGGCTCGCGGCATCACTTGGTTGCGAGGTGGAAGTAGAACTCATTCCGGATAATGACTTCTCCGGGCTTTATGCTCGCGTGAAGGAGTGGAAGCCCGATTTCGTCGGCTTCCAAATTTGGACTGGGTGGCATTTGCAGACATTTGCCGCATGCGACCATGTTCGTAACCTTGGCCCGCGAGTTATTATCGGCGGGCCGCACGTGACCTACTTCACCGACGAGTGCGCCCGCCACGCCGATTACGTTGTGCGTGGCGACGGTTTCCGTAACTTCCGTCGAATTCTGCAGGGCGAGATTGGGCCGGGGATTTATTTCGACACCGAGCAATTGGCAGAGAATTTTCCTATGCCGAATCGGAGTATCGTGTACGACAAATACCCGATACTTCGCGATAGCCCTATCCGTAGCATGATTACGTCTGTCGGGTGTCCTTTCACGTGCAGTTACTGTTATGCGCCGGAATGGAACAAGATGTATGGCGGCTTCATGCATACGCAGCGTTCAGTGGAGGACATCATCCGCGAAGGAGTGGAAATTCGTGATCGTTGGGGCGCGCGCATGGTGTATCTGCAAGACGATATCTTCGGTTTCGATTGCAAGGTGTGGCTGCCGGAGTTCACGCGTCGTTGGAAAGAAGAGGTCGGTATCCCGTTTCATTGTCAGATTCGGTTGGAACTTACCCGCCATCGTGCGGGTGACAATCGACTGGATTTGTTCGTGGAAGCAGGGTGCACCGGAATTACGCTTGCCATCGAGTCAGGTGACGCGTTTTTGCGGGAACATGTACTGCATCGGGAGATGTCGGACGAACTCATTCTCGAAGGATGTTCCAAGATTCGTTCGCGGGGGATGACCTTGCGTACGGAGCAGATCCTGGCTGTGCCTTTCAGCAGCCTCGAGACTGACTTGTCGACTCTTGACCTCAATAATCGCATCGCGCCTGAAATGGCATGGACTTCAATCCTCGTCCCTTATGGGGGCACGGAGATGGGGGACGTCGCCAAAGCGTTCGGGTATTACAAGGGCGAGAATGATGACCTGCATGAGTTGTTTTTTGATCGCAGTGTCATGCGTCATTCAAAGACGGCGAAGAAAGTCATTGAGCCAGTGGTGCGTGCGATGGTAGACGCGAACAGGGCGTTGGAACGGGCAAAGCGTCACAAGGAAAGCCCGCTTCAGCGATTAGAGGCGAAGGAAATTGCTCCGCTTGCCATGGAGGTGTCGGTCCGGGATGATCGTGATGAATTTTCACGCGCACATCTGCCTGGACCGAAACCCTTATGCACGATTGAGTTCATGAACGATGAGGAGAATGGTCGGTACGCCGACCAGATCGTCATCTTACAGAGACTCTTCATGTGGTTCTCGCTTATCCCTTGCGCGCGAGATCTTGCAGAGAAGTATGTTTCCCTGCCGCGCGAAGAGTGGACCTGGGTTCGCTTGGGGGAGACGGCTGAAGAGCATTTCGACATGATTGGTAAAAGGGAGAAGTCCCAGGAGTGGGTGAATAAACTTACCAGAGCGCTCGGGTGTCATTCACGAGATGATTTGCCAGGCGTCGTGAAGGATAATCCCTACTACTTCGTATTCTTCCCTTCGAGTGCCGAGTTCGCAGAGTACGTCATAAAGTCCGGCGCAGTCCACGCGAATGCCGACCCCGGTCGACAGTTCGATGAACTGGGTGGTGTAGCACGTCGCTGGCTTTTTGCCCGCTCGCTTTATAAGGTTGAGCCTGCGAGTCAGCCAATCGCACGTTAGAGTTGTAGTTCGTGATTTACTTAGCCGCCTCCACCGTGAGGCGGCTTGTTCTTTTAATCTGGCCGAAGAAAATGAAAATATTTTTACTTGAATTACGAGGTATACTAGAGGTATTACTCAATAAGTACTTCGAGAAATCCATATGAAGAAATATACCTATGCAGTCGGGACGTTCGCACTCGCGCTCCTCTTGGGTGGGATGCCGTCTGCGGCGTTTGCAGAAGAAGGTGTGAGAGGGGATGGCGACACTGCCGTACAGGTGCGCGTAGGGGAACAGGAAATAGAGGTCTCGGCGGTTACTGCCGTCCGCGCCGATGATACTGATGAGACAAGCGATGTCAGAGGCCGCATAGAAGTGCGGATGAATGACGATGATGACACGTGGGAAATCGATCTCGAGGATGATGGGGATCGAGCGCTCTCGCTCGATGACTTGAAAATGAGGATCGAAACGCGCAAGCTTGAACTCGATGACGAGGAGGCGAGCACGACGCCAGACTCACGGAGGGACGCTATAAAGAACGCGAACCCGGTCCGGCTCGCCGTGCACTCGCTCCTTGCTTCCAAGGATCTCCTCGGCGGCATCGGGCAGCAGGTATCGGTGATTGCACGGGAGATGAATGACTCGGTCGCGTCGACGACGGCCGCGGAAGCGAAGATACAGTCGCGCGGACTCCTCTCACGACTGTTCTTCGGCGGTGACAGGACGTCAGCAGAAGTCATCGCTGACGTAGCTGAGAAGAACCAGCAGCGCATCGACACGCTGACGGCGCTGCTCGCGGACGCGAACGTTTCGGCGGAAGTAACGGTCGTCCTTGAGGCACAGATAGCTGCGCTCAAGGATGCACAGGC
>Ga0172380_10003827_pt1 | contig 20130 bp, 8 predicted proteins | sample Leawe162metaG_FD_119747 | JGI IMG/M metagenome (GOLD analysis project Ga0172380, IMG submission 119747) | Leachate microbial communities from a municipal landfill in Southern Ontario, Canada - Leachate well 162 metaG | ecosystem: Engineered > Solid waste > Landfill > Unclassified | place... | reverse complement strand
CTCTGACTCTTTGTTAGCATATGGTTTCAAATTCTATTTCATCTCCCTCATCGGGATACTTTTCACCTTTCCCTCACGGTACTAGTTCACTATCGATCATTAAAAATATTTAGTCTTGGAGCTATAGTGGCCCCAGATTCAAACGGGATTTCTCCGGTCCCGCCCTACTTGAGAATAATTCCATTCCGACATTTCTTTTTCGCATACAGGACTATCACCTGCTATGGTCGCTCTTTCCAGAGCGTTCTGCTAAAGAAATAATCTAGAACCCCTATTAAAAGAGTAAAATTACCTCGCAACCCCGGATCCCGAAGGATCCGGTTTAGACTTTTCCGTTTTCGCTCGCCACTACTCACGGAATCTCAATTGATTTATATTCCTCCTGGTACTAAGATGTTTCAGTTCCCAGGGTGCGCTTCCGTAACCTATGAATTCAGTTACGGATCCTCTATACGAGGGGGTTATCCCATTCGGAAATCTCCGGATCAAAAGTTGCTTAGCACTTCCCCGAAGCTTATCGCAGCCAGCTACGTCCTTCATCGCTTTTTAATGTCAAGGTATCCGCCATATGCATTAGTATTACCGCTCCTAAATTTAAATATGGTTAGCAGTCAGTAGTTTCTAAAAAAACTGACGCTAATCATTTGCTTTGTACTATTGCAATTCTTCCTGTGATTCCGCTAACCGGAATTACAGGTTTTTCTACCTTATCGAATCTTCGCCCTAAAGCGGAAATCCGACTCGGTAAACCTACTTTATTACGATACGTGTTGCACGCGTATCGCAATTAACTAATCACGACTCCCGCGACCTCGTTCCCGCGAACTCAAGACCAGGGTTGTGTGATAGACCATCGTATTCAGTTGTGAAGGTTCACACTGATGCGGAAATAATAATTTACCGATTCCTTGCGATAAATTATTATCTACCCACCAGATTTTTAAATCGACTGCGGTGCCTATCGTCCGGTCGAAATTATAAATTTCGAAGGCCAATAAAAAAACCGCTTGCGCGGGATTTCAAATCTTTGTTAAACGAATAACAAAATCTAGAAAATTCACCCGCTATTTTGGTTTGAAATTTTAATGGATATCGACATCAATTATCCTTATAAATCCCCCGCCTGCCGACAGGCAGGTTCCCTCTATTGGAATGTTTTTTAACACGTAAATACATTCTAGCAACTCCCAGAAAACCTGTCAACCCCCTCTCCGATTTGCCTGTGGATATTTCCACCAAAGCCTTTTCTGGGGCAGTTTTTACAGTATAGGGCAATGTCCGTCACAAGTCAAACATTTGACTTTCAAATGGTTCTCTGATACTTATGGATTACTGTTTCTTTAAAAAGGCATACGCCATCAGACCCTATCGACCGCGTCTTTAGCGCGATTTTATGGACTTTTAACACAAAGGAGGATTCAAGATCACTGGAAATGTCAACGGCAACCACTGCGGCAAGATACACGCTTGCCCAAAATCAAGGAGGATTCCATATTTCAATCTTCGTGGCTTAGTCATAACCTGTTTATCAGTGAGGTAAAAAAAGATGGGAGCGAAAATAGATTTTCCTGTGCGATGCCCGAAGTGCCGAAGTATGGCATTCCCGGTTTACTATGATTTCTTCAAAGACACCCTGGTATTTATCTGTCCCAATTGCGACAGCATCACGCTGATCCCGCAGGCCAGCATAAAAATCAACAGTGTGCCATTCGTAAACATCCTCCAGAAACTCTATCCGGATGAAGAAACGTTTTACCGATTCCATTGTTGGAATTGTCAGAGCCGCATAACAGCCACCGCTCTGACCGAAAAAGATTCTATTCCGACTTTGGGATACAGATGTCCCAACTGCAAACAAACCCTGCGCGAACTTTTTATCCGCCAAGGATTGATTATCACATAACCTTACCGCACGGCGATGAAACATCTCCGTGCCTTTTTTTATCGCCGATCGACAGATGGATATTCTTACAAATAAAATACGGCCGTAACAGCCGTATTTTAAACATTTTTGAAATCATTTATCTTTTGTCCGTAATTTCTTCGCGCAACTTCCGCAAGATCAGCGCCGCTTCCTCTTTGCCGCCGAGTCCGAAAGCCAATCCGCCGGCCAAAGCCAGCATAGTCACGATTCCGATGAAGATAGTATTCACCAAAGACGATGCGATTCCCAATTGCAACAGTGCCGCCAAAATACCGAACACTATTATCGCCCATTTGGAAATAGCCGCTAAGATGGTCGCTGACATCACTCCGGCCGCCCGCGTACTGCCCTTGACGACATTGTAAACCAGATTGCCGACCAGAACCACGATAGCCAGGATAATCACCGCCACGATGACATTCGGTATGTACAGCAGGATACTGTTCAGAAACGCCGTTACCTGGTTCAGATGCAAGATGTCGGTCGCCGCCATCAAAAACACCAGGATCAGGAACCATTTGACCAATCCGCCGAAAAATACCGCGACATCCGCGCTGATTCCGATTTCTGAAAACCAATGCCCCCAGCCGATTTTTTGCAGGGCACGGTCGACACGCAATGTCCGGACCAGTTTCGCCGCCACTTTTCCCAACGCGGACGCGATAATCCATCCTGCGATAAACACGATCAGCGCGCCGATCAATGCCGGCAAGAAAAACACGAAAGATTCCCACATTCCCGTAAGTGACATCGTTATGGCTTCTCCCCAATTTTGAACTCCATTCATATGATCACCTGCCTTTCCAGCCGATCCGTTTTTCCAACGGAATCATCCTCCATAATTTTTATTAAAAAAACGCGGCGGGGAATCTCTCCCCGCCCGTATTATAGCATAAATATCAGTTTCCGGCTTACACGATTATTGGCCGGCAGCCTGACTCTCTTGCACCGCCGCCGAAGCTGCTTGCGCCTGGTTGCCCGCTCCGCTGCGCACATTCTCAATCATCATCCTGACCTTGCTTACGACCTCGGTATTGTCATTCGGCAACTGTCCGATAACCGCGTTATATTCCGCGACCGCTTTGTCCGATTCATTCATTTTTTCATACAGCATCGCCAGACTGAAATGGGTATTTATTTCTTTGTCATTGACGCTGAGAATTTTTTTGAAGATGGCTTCAGCGATCTTATTATCGTCTTCTCCTCCCCGCTGCTGATAGAGCCTAGCTAAGCTGAAAAAATAATCGATATTGCTCTTATCCAGCTTGACCGCGGTATTCATCGTTTCGATAGCCGGATCGAGATCGCCAAGCGCCGCTTGGGCGACCGCCAATTGATAGTATCCAGAGGCGAAATTGTTTTTTTCATCGATGGATTTTTGGAAAAAATCCTTAGCTTGACCCACAAGTTGCTTTTTTTCATCATCACTCTTTGCAGCCGCAGCCTGGCTAAGTCTGATTTTACCCAGTTCCAATAGGAAAGCCGGGTTGTGCGGCTCCAATTCCAAAGCGCGTTTGTACGTATCCTCGGCCAGCTTGGATGAGTCAGTCAGATAGGCGCCGGCATTGGCATATGTCTGGGCCAAGACTTCGACGGTAGCCACGTCATTCGGCGCCAATTCCTTGGCACGGGTGATCGCCGCGATGGAATTGCCCAGATAATTTTGCACGGCGTTCGTATCGCGTGCGGACTCTTCTTTGCGTATCTCGTTATTAGCCAATACCATATATTGCTGTCCGATATTTATATAATACCGGCTTTCTTTCCCGTTCAAGTTGGCGGCGCGCAGCACCTTGGCAATCGAGCCCTCTTCCGTGACTTCCGACTGGCGGAGCGCCGACCCGGCATACGCGTCCGCGACATAAAGCTTACCGACGAAAACGAAGAGATAGGCTACGCCGGCGCTGACGACCATAAAAATAAAAGCGAGGGTCAAAGCATATTTAGGCGAAGCCTTGAGCGACAGTTTGAAAAATTTCTCCTCGGAATCGCTTTCCCTGATCACAAGCGCCAAGGCGACGGTGGAAATCAAAACTCCCAGGACCATCAATGAACCTTCCGTCCGGATTATGGCTGCCGATATCAAAAATATCAAAGAAGAAGTCGCGAATCCCAACGAATATACTTTGTCATTTTCCTTGCGCGCGATCAGGAAATATATGATGACGCTGACGAACGACAGCAGGACCAGGACCAAAGCGGTGGTTCCCGCGAATCCGATCGTGGAAAGCGCCTCGAATATGGCTCCCGTGCCTTGGTAGAACCGCAGATTATATAATTGGTTCAGATTGAATTCCTGCGGCTTATGCAAAGAAAAATCATACCCGTAGGAAGCCGCCCCGGTGCCGAGAAAAAAATTATCCTTAAGCGACTCCTTGGCCACCTGCCAAGAAAGGTCATAGGATGGACCGACTTCCACCGGCAAGGACACCTGGGCCAATTTGAAGCTGCTTCCAGACATCAGGACGACCATCAGGACGACGAAAGTGGCAATCGGCAACCAAGACCAGCTTTCAATCGGACGCACGATCCTAGAAAGGATGAAAATCAGAAAAAATCCGATTCCGATCATAAACCCGACCCAAGGCACGAAACCGTGCAGGACCAGCAAAAGGAAAACATCCGCGAGCAAGCCGACTATCAATAAGGCGGTCAGGCCATCCCTGAGCCAGCTTTTCATTCCGCCACTCCTAGTCTTGAAAATAACCGTCAAAATAAGTGGCAACAAGATTCCCGCAAACATTCCTAGACCGGAAACCGAACCTAAAAGACTCAATGGAGCATAGGCGGCAATTTTTTCCGGCAAAAAATTTATTCCAAAAACAGCCAATAGCGACCACGCGAGGACGATCAAACCGGAAGAAATCAGCGCCCCCACGATCCAGTGGAATAATTTTTCGCTATAATTACTCATAATCACATAATAGGCCACGATCAGCGCCGTCACATCCATAAATCCCCGGGATGGATCGCCGAACAATCCGATGAAGCTATGCCAGCGGTCGACTGAGATTACGGTTGCCAAAAAATACACGGCCCAAAACAGAACGATCGGGATATCCAACGGGGTCCGCCGGATTTTCATCTCTCCGAACAGGACGCCTTTGCCGGCCCAGCAGATGAGCGCCAGCAAAGTCCAAAAATAAAAATACATCTGCTTTTCAAAAACGACTCCTTGCAAAGACAATCCAGTAAAAAAAAGTGGTAGGCCGAAAAAAAGCATCAGGATGCTGGCAAAGACGATGCCGTCCAATATCCTCACCGTAAATTTAGAATTGACCGCTTTTTTTTGCGAAGAAGCCAGCTTGAAATTAAAATTTGCCCGTGGCGGATTATTTTCCATATTTTCCATATTTTATTATTTTATATGTCCGTATTATACAATAATCCGCGCGCGCCCACAAACGGCGCCCTACCGGAAATTCACCACGCCCTGATCCAATCTGATGATCCCGTTTATTTTCGTCCCGGTTTGGATCGTGGAAGTTTTCGCCTCGGTCAAAAAGACGTAGAATTTTCCGTCATTGGAAGCGCCATAAGCATCCGCGCTGACCGCAAGGTCGGTCTTGCCGTCGGAGTTGAAATCGCCGGCTGCCAACAGAATTCCGAAATAATCACTTTCCGCCTCACCAGTCATGACCAGATCAGCCGCGGTCACGTCTATCGGAGGGACAACTGAATAGTAGAAAACATATGTCCGGCCGGTATTCAAAGAATATCCAAAAGCGCCGACCGCAAGGTCGGTCTTGCCGTCGGCGTTAAAATCGCCGGATGCCAAAGAAGCGCCAAAACTAGTGGCGGATTGTCCGGTAATAATCACATCAGCAGATGAAGCGTCCGCGGCATAGGAACCGTCATTATAAAAAACATAGGCGCGGCCGGTGTTCGTTTCGTATGCCTGCGCGCCGACCGCAAGGTCGGTCTTGCCGTCGGCGTTAAAATCGCCGGATGCCATATGCCAGCCAAAATAATCGCCGGCCGCTTCGCCGGTGATGGTCGCATCAGCCAGGTCTGCAGTAGCAGGGTACGCTCCGTCGTTATGGAAAATATAGACGCGGCCAGCGCTTGACGCATACAAGTTAGCACCGATCGCAAGATCGACGCGGCCGTCGGCGTTGAAATCGCCAGTTTCTATGGACATACCGAATTGCCCCCCTTCCCCGGAAATGATCGTGTCAGCCGAAACGGCATCCGCCGGATACGACCCGTCATTCTGGAAAACATAAACGCGGCCGGTACTGGAATAAGATATCGCGCCGACCACCAAATCGGTCTTGCCGTCGGCGTTGAAATCGCCAGCCGCCAAGGAAACACCGAAATAATTATTCGTCGCCTCGCCGGTGATGGTCGCGTCGGCCGAAGATGCCAAGATAGGATACGACCCATCGTTATAGAAAATATAGGCGCGGCCGGTATAAGTCGCATACCAGCTGGCCCCGACCGCCAAATCGGTTTTGCCATCAGCATTGAAATCGCCGGCCGCTAAAAATCTTCCGAAATAATTATTTTCCGCCTCGCCGGTGATGGTCGCGTCGGCCGAAGATGACGCGGAAGGGATGGAATTATCACTATAGAACACATAGACGCGGCCGGTGTTAGTCGCATACGCGCGCGCGCCGACCGCCAAATCAGTCTTGCCGTCGGCATTGAAATCGCCTGAAACCAGCGCGCTTCCTAGGCGCTCCCCGCTCGAACCAGTCGTTTGCGAATCATTGAAAGTATAAACATATAGACGGCCTTTATACGCCGAATACCAGCTTGCCCCGACCAGTAAATCCGGCCGTCCGTCTGAGTTTAAATCGCCAGAGTTAATGAAGCCAAAGCCGCTATTTGTCGATTCGCCCGTCAGAATGACATCGGCATCGGCAGCCGAAGTCGGAATGGATCCGTCATTATAGAAAACATACACCCGGCCGGTATAGGTTTCATACCGGGTAGCGCCTATCGCCAAATCAGGCAGCCCGTCAGAATTAAGATCGTCAAAAACAAAACTGGCTCCGAAATTATTATAGGTGCCTTCCCCGGTAATGATCACATCGGCCGCAGATGCCGAATCCGGATAAGGCAAACCGTCGTTGTAAAAGATATAGGCACGGCCGGTGTAGGTATTATATTGGTTAGCTCCCACGATCAAATCGGTCCGCCCGTCATTATTGATATCTCCGCAAATGATATTGGTCCCGAAGTTGCTATAGGTGCCCTCTCCGGTAATGATCACGTCAGCCGTAGCGGCCGTGGTCGGAATCAATTCATCATTATAAAAGATATATGTGCGTCCGGTATATGTATTATAATAATATGCTCCCACTACCAAATCTTTTTTTCCATCCGAATTCAAATCACCGAACTTTACCCTTATGCCGAAATAATCGCTATTACCTTCCGCCGAGATCTGTTTGTCAGCACTCTCCGAAGAAGCCGGATAATCGCTATCATTATAAAAAACATAGACCCGGCCGGCATTCGTGCCGTAGAGCGGCGCTCCCACCACCAAATCATCCCGGCCGTCAGAATTCAAATCACCCGAAGCAAGAATTTGACCGAAGCGATCGGTGGTCGCCCGGCCGGTGATGATGGCATCCGCGTCCGCCGCGCTGGCCGGATATGATCCGTCGTTGTAGAAAATATAGACCCGGCCGGTCTGCGTGATATAATAATCCCCGCCCACGACCAAATCCGTCCGTCCGTCAGCGTTAAAATCTCCGGCAATCGTTGAAATTCCGAAACGGCTTGACGCCTCGCCGGTTATTATCACATCAGCCGATGCCGCATTGTTTGAAATCGAGCCGTCGTTATAAAAAATATAGACTCGTCCGCTGCCTGCGGCGAAATTATGCGCGCTGACCACCAGATCATTCCGGCCGTCAGAATTGAGATCAGCGACGGTCACGAATTGCCCGAAATAACCACCAGACATTTCTCCAGTAATTTTCAATTCCTGCCCGGCGACATCATTGACCCGTATCCCGGTAGTATAATCAGGCAACTGCCAGGCGAAATCGTCGCGGGTTTCGTAAATATAGACCCGGCCGTCGCTGGCGGAATAACCCCAAGCTCCGACAGCGAGGTCAGTCCGACCGTCGGCGTTGAAATCGCCGGCCGCCAACGCGAATCCGAAATCATTCGAAGACGCTTCGCCGGTGATGATGATATCCGCCGCCGAGGCTGTGGCCGCGATAGAGCTGTCGTTATAAAAGAAATAGGCGCGGCCGGTATTGGAAGAATAGGTATATCCCCCGACGACCAGATCGGTCCGCCCGTCGATATTGAAATCGCCAGCCACCATCGAATATCCGAAATAACTGGACGCTTCCCCATCGATAATCACATCGGCCGCGTCCGCCGTGGTCGGGATGGAGCCGTCGTTATGGAAAATGTAAGCGCGGCCAGCATTGGTGGAATAAGTACTTGCTCCGACAGCGAGGTCAGTCCGACCGTCGGCGTTGAAATCGCCGGCCGCTACGGAAATTCCAAACCGGCCATCCACCGCTTCTCCGGTGATGATCACGTCGGCCGAAGCGGCATCTGTCGGGATGGAGCCGTCGTTGTGGAAAATGTAGGCGCGGCCGGTATATGCGTCATATCTATACACACCCACCGCCAAGTCGGTCCGACCGTCGGCGTTAAAATCGCCGGTCGCCATACCATATCCGAAATTATTATAAGTCGTCTCACCGGTGATGATATTATCGGCTGCGTCCGCCGTGGTCGGGATAGCGCCGTCGTTATGGAAAATGTAGGCGCGGCCGGTGCTGGTAGAATAACCATAAGCCCCTACCACCAAATCAGTCCGACCATCAGTGTCCAAATCGCCGGCTGCTAAAGAGATGCCGAAATAATTATTCGCAACCTCGCCGGTGATGATCACGTCGGCCGCGTCCGCCGTGGTCGGGATAGAACCGTCGTTATGGAAAATGTAGACGCGGCCGGTAGTCGAAGAATATCCGTACCCTCCCACCGCCAGATCGGTCTTGCTGTCCGAGTTAAAATCGCCGGACACCATAGCGAATCCGAAATAGCTAGAGACTTCGCCGTCGATCACCGCGTCAGCCGTAGCCACCGTGGCCGGGATGGATCCGTCATTATAGAAAATGTAAACGCGGCCGGCGTAAGAAGAGGCATAATGCGCCCCCGCAGCCAGATCGATCCGGCCGTCCGAATTGAAATCGCCGGCCGCCAGCGAAACCCCAAACCGGCTGGCCGATCCTCCAGTGATGGAAAAATTAGTATTGACCTGCCCGTTCTGAGAATAAAAAATGTAGGCGCGGCCGGTGCCGGAAGCATAGAAATTTTCCGTCACCGCCAGGTCGGCTTTGCCATCTATATTGAAATCGTCCACATATAGATAGCGTCCGAATTGGTTTCCTACCGTTTCGCCCACGATGATCACATCGGCTGAAGACGCGGCGGACGGCATTGATCCGTCATTATAAAAAACATAGACTTTCCCCACATCCGTCGCGATGTACGCCCCTACGATCAAATCTTCCCGGCCGTCCGAATTCAAATCCCCCGCCGCCATACTCATTCCGAAGTTATTCACCGTTTCTCCTGTGATGATCACATCGGCCGAAGCGGCATCCGTCGGGATGGAACCGTCGTTGTGGAAAATGTAGGCACGGCCGATATTGGAGGAATAGTAACGGGCGCCGACCGCCAGATCGGTGCGGCCATCGGAATTGAAATCGCCGGCCGCCAGCGAAAATCCGAAATAACTGGACGTTTCGCCAGTGATGATGACATCGGCCGAAGAAGCCGCAGTCGGAATAGAACCGTCGTTATAAAAAACATAGGCGCGGCCGGCGGCAGTATCATAAACATATCCGCCAACTGCCAGATCAACTTTGCCGTCGGCATTAAAATCGCCGGCCACCAACGAGTATCCAAACCGGCCGGCGGCAGCTTCTTCACCCGCGATGATTACGTCGGCTGCGGAAGCCGAAGAAGGATATGATCCATCATTATAAAACACATACACACGGCCGTCTTGCGAAGAATTATAATACGCTCCGACCGCCAAATCGATTTTGCCGTCGGCGTTGAAATCTCCGGCCGCCAGTGAAATCCCAAAATAATCCCCAGCTGCTTCGCCGGTGATGATGGCGTCGGCCGCAGAAGCGGCATCCGGCAAGATTCCATCGTTATAGAAAATATAGGCGCGGCCGGTATCAGAAGAATAGATATAGGCTCCAACCGCCAAATCTTTTTTTCCATCAGCATTAAAATCTTCCGCGATCAACAAATATCCGAAATAGCTTGACGCCGCTTCGCCGGTGATGACCGCGTCGGCCGCGTCATCGATCGAACCGGTATTATAAAAAATATATACGCGTCCCGTATTTGAAGAATAAGTGAATCCTCCCACCGCCAAATCGATCATACCGTCATCATTGAAATCGCCGGCCGCCAGCGAAGTCCCAAATCGACTGCCAGCTTCCCCGTCAATCACACTAGCGGAATTAGATGATCCGGACGCCGTGAATTGCAGTGTCGGATCAAGCGCAACGGGATATTCCTCTTCCTTCGGTGCGAAAGCCAGGCTGATGCTGTTTTTTTCGGAATCCACTTCCCATTTCAAAACCGTTTTCTTCCCATCCTTGTTCAAATAATACGGTTCGGAAACGATGAAATCCGGAGTCCGGTTCCCATTCAAGATATCTTCCCCTTCCTCCTTGGCGATAGTCCTTTGCGCGCGCTCCAAAAGGGACGGCTCGACTTCCGCCATCGTTTTTTCGTTTTGGATCTGCTTGTCGCCGAAATAATAGACTTGTACTTCGCCTTGCATCCCAAGTTTCAGCTTGGCATTTTGGAAAACATATGATTCCTGTTCCGCTTGGTCGGAATCGGCATTTTGATAGACCGTCCAATGTTTGAGTTTCCGCTCGCCTTGCGCTTGGTCTTTCTGATAGGCATAATAAGCGGATTTTCTGCCGCTGGAATATTTAAGATATTTAGCCTCGGGGGTTTGGCGGACTTCCCCATCCTGACCATCGGTAAGCGCCATCTTTTCAACCAGCAACTGATCGGCATATTTTCCACCGTTAGCATCAGTTATCTGGATCGCCCTTTCTTCATCCAATCTGACTTCGATCGGTTCGGCATAGTCGGCAGGAAAATTGATCTTAAATTCCGCCTGCCCGGCCAAGGCTTTTTCTTCCGTCCCTTCTTTTTTTTGATTGGCATAATCGATCTGGATGCCCTGCTGGAGCGAATCGGAAACTTCGTAGCCATCATCAGCTTTGGCGATAGGAACGGCCGGAGTCCGGATAAGATCGGAGTTGACGCTTTCACCCAAAGTCCCTATCCCAGAAAGATCGTCTTCCAGCGTATCCGGTTGGAAAATCCGGCTAAAGCCGAAATAGCCGACTATGAGGATAGTGGCTACGCTTAGGGTCAGGAATATTTTCTGTTTGTTTATTTTCATACGCAAATTGGTTTTTCAATTCACAAACCGTCCCGCAAAACTGCCGGATCGACAGCTCCCACCATTCCGCTTTCCTGATATTATTCACCTCCATCCTTGCTCCCGACAATCCACCAGTTGAAATTGATATCTTTCTTTTTGATGCCGTCTATCCTGTCCACCTTGACTTCAAATCCCTTTCCTTTCTCAATGTTCCCGACATAGACGACCTGATTGTCGGTGCTTCCGATCGGCGTGATATATATTTTCGAGTCATCCGTCACAGCTTCGGATTTTATGGACACCGCATCCTCGTCGGACAAAATCACGCCGGTTCCGATAGTCTGATCCGGACTGTCTTTCTTGTCGACATTGATCACGAGCTGTTTAGTTTCAACCGTATCGCTGACCACGTTGCCGGTCACATTTCCCGTCAGATTTCCGATCACGTTGCCGGTCAAGTCGCCGATCACGTCCCCCGTGACATTGCCGACCAATTCGACAGCTTCGATTTTTTCAGCTGAAAGTTTGCCGACGATATCGATGTCGCCCGGATTCACGGTCCTATCGACCCTGTCCAGGCCAAGCAAGTCGCTTATAAGCGAGATGCTCGCCGCACTGTCCGCGATTTGCGCCACATTCAAATCCTGGCTAGCCAAGATTTGCAATTCAGCCACTTGCGCTTGCAAAGAAACCATCAGGTTCTCTTGGATTCCGAGCCTAGCGCCATAATCATCCAGGCTTGCCTGCCCATCAGCCAAGCTCACGTTGATCGTATTAATATTCTTGCTGACCGCGCCAAGCTGCGTATCGATTGACGATTGGAGCTCTTCCAAGGTTGTGATATTTTGATTGGTTTTCAGATTCAAATCTCCGAGCTGGACGGCGCTATCAACGATTTGAGTCTGTTGCTCCTGGATGCCCTTGACCAGGTACGGGATGAAATCAGTCGTATACAAACCTTTGTACTCGCCGTTGTTTCCGACCAACTCAGGAAAAACTTTCTCAACCTCTTGGGCGATGAAACCGCGGCTGGCTTCCCCGTTGGATATCCAGTCGAAAGTCACAGGTTCCAGAAGGGCTATCTTATCCAAAACGTTTTCAAATGGCCGGATATTCTCTTTCAAACGGATATCGGATGGATTAGTGTTGGTCAAAACTCCGGCATTGGAATAGACCGTGCCGTTGACGTTCAGGGCGGTTACGGTTATCGACGAAGCCGTCGGGGTTGTCAGGTTCGGAGAGGTATCAAAAACCAAAAGTCCTGTTCCGGTTTCGTCCGTAATCGAACTGGCGACAGCCGAAGACGCGGCGCTTGAAACAAGATTACTGGAAGCGTCAGTAAAGACCAAACTGGAAGCCGTCAAACCGGAGAAATTGATCGTTCCGCTGGAAGTGATGCCGGTCGCGCCGCTCAAGACGCCAGCGGTCGAAATGTCCCAAGACGAAGAGTTGACCGCCACCGTATTGGATCCGCCGCCGATGGAAATGGCGCCGGCCGAAGTCCCGGTTGCGATGTTGGTCGGCTGGCTGTTATTCACATTCAAGTTGAGTCCGCCCGAACCGGAAAGCAAAGTGGTCGTGCTGGTCGTAGTGGCGGAACCGAGATTGACGGTCTTGATGCCGGCGCCGTTGCCGACGCTGATGGTCTGTGTACCGGTTCCACCGAGGGTTATCGCACCGGTCGTGGTTCCGGTACCCAGATTGATAGTATAGGTGGTAGAATTATTATTCAAACTGATATTACCTGTGGTCGAAGCTATAGCTCCAATATTGGTGATACCGGAAATTCCTGACATAACTCCGGTAGCCGTGATATTCCAGTCGGACGAGTCGATAGCGACCGTATTGGCATTGCCTCCGATTGTAACCGCACCGGTCGAAGTCCCGGTGGCGACATTGACGGCGAAATTGGAATTGGTATTCAAGCTGACGATGCCCCCACTGGTCGTAACCGCGCCAGTCGAACTGACTTGGAACAGATCACCGTTGCCAACCGTGAAAAGCGCCGCCGGAGAAGCATCACCGACACCCACGTTGCCGGTCGTGCTTTTTATAGTCACCCTGTCGACATTGTTAGTCCTAAGTTGGAAATCATGGTTAGTCGTCGCTCCCGCAAAGGCCGAACCAGCTATGGAAGTACCGAATATGAATTCAATGTCATTAGTAACATCCCGGCCTACGAAATATGCTCCACCGTCCCCTTGGACAACCGCCGCTTTCTGGGCCAGCGCAGTGGTCAAACCAGTGGTGGCTTCCGGAGTCACGCCTGTTTCGGAAAATAGGCCTATGAAATCAGTCGCGGACGAAGCGGTCGCTCCTACCGTATGGAATCTGGTGAGCGGACTGGTCGTTCCAACGCCCACATTGCCATTCTTCACGCTCAACACATCCGTCCAAGTCCCGACTCCCGTCGGGGAAGCCAATGTCAGGCGGCCATACACATAACCGTTCCCATCGAAAGTCGAGTAGATTTTTGCGGCATTATACGTACTTGTAGTAATCGTAGGGGAATAAAACACAACTTGATTCTGAGGAGAATATCCCAAATCGGTTACCGGTTTGGCCTCTATCCGCAATACTTCACTGTCCGAATCGGAATTCGTGAGCAGGCTCAATTTCGATCCCGCAATCGCGCCGCTCGAATTGACCTGGAACAAATCACCATTGCCGACTGTCAAAAGCGCCGCCGGGGTGGTGTCGCCGATTCCGACATTACCACTTGGAGCGACCGAAATGACAGCATCCGCGTCCGTTGAATCCACATCGGAAGTCGCCGGCTTTATACGCAAATAATCACTAGCTCCGGCTACTATTGACCAAGTTTGTCCAGTGTTAGCTTTTTGCAATTCCAAATGCGGCCTGGTCAAGATTCCACCGGTCACGCCGATTCTCATTCCATCACTCGCCAGAGTGCTGTCCAAAGAAAGTTTATTTCCCGGACTATTCGTGCCAATTCCGACATTGCCGTTCGGATTGATCGTCATTCTTTCTAGAGGAGCGCCATTTGATGGATCGGTAACGAATGAAAGGGTCGGATGCGCGGTGCCGTCTCCCGATCGCGTCAGCACCATTCCGCCTCTGGCTTGGCCGATACCGGATTCCGTTATTTCCATTGCCATAGCGGTTTTATCATTCAAGGTCCCATTATTATTTTTCAAAACAATCCTATGTTCACCACCCACTAAAGCATCAGCTACTGATGTAACACTATTATCAGTATCTCTGCTTATAAACAGCACTGAGGTAGGAGCAGATGAACCCACGCCTACATAACCCTCTTTGGTTATGCGCATAACTTCCGCCATCGGGTCCAAGGCGTTCGTCGTACTGAAAACCAAATCAGTCGAAAGGCCGGAAACAGCATTATGCGTTCCTGAGGCCAAAGCCTGGATTGAAGCCGTTACTGACAATGGCGTGGTAATGTTGAGGTCATTGCTGGAAAAATCGATTCCACCCACCAAATCACCGGCATAAAGATCCACATTGGCACTGCGCAAACGCAATTGGTTGGAAGTCACATTCACCGCGGTAATCGTCAGCTTGGCATCAGGATTGAGTGCACCCATTCCGACATTCCCATTGCCGAAATAGGCCGAATAATTATTGTCCGCGCCGGAGATATTGGCTACATATAATCCATAATTGTTGGTGGTCGCGCCGGTCAAGCCGGTAAATGCCCCTTGGGATGCGATATATACGCCATATTTGGCAGTCCCGTCTTGCGTCACATTATTGGCATTGTTGTAAAAATAACCGGCGTACGGGGTGTCGCTGCCGACATCATCAGTATTCATTAATGCATAGAGGCTGGCATTGAGCGCGCTTGGCGAAGAAACGCCGATTTCCACTCCGCCGGTCGGTTTCACTAAAAGCATCGGGGCCGTGCCCACATCCGTCCCACTTCCGATTTTAAAAACGCTGTCCGTATCCACGCCAACATAATAATCCTGGGTTTCCCCGTCGAATTTGACCGAAACGTCCTGTGCCAAGCCGGCGCCGATGATGGCTGCCGCTTCCGTCGTGCCCGAGCCCTGCAGAACCAACTGGCCATTGAGATTGGAAGATATTTCGCCATAATTGGTTCCATCATAGGAAAGCCGGAGAGCATTGGTCGTGCCAAAAATATCGATGGCCGCTCCCGGTGAAAGCGTTCCGATTCCCAAACGCAGATTCGCGTCATCCCAGAAAAAATTGCCATTGTTTTGTGAATAAATTCCATCCGCGCCGGCAAAAACGATCGAGCCTTCGGTGAAGGCTGTGGAAGTTCCGGTTCCGCCGTTGGCGACCGGCAGAAAAGCCGTTGTGCCAAGCACGCCACCGGCGGTGTTGGTTACGATGCCGGCGGTGGAAAGTCCGGAGAATGTGATGGCGCCACTCGAAGTGATTCCGGTCGCCGCCACAATCGCACCACTCGAATTGACTTGGAACGGATCGCCACTACCGACCGTGAACAATGACGCCGGAGTCGCATCGCCAACACCGACACCACCGCTCGCTTGCACTATGAATCTTTCACTTCCCATTTCTCCAACTCCGAATATTCCGGGAGTCGTTCCTCCTCCGACGTAAGTTCCTTCTCCGTTATTATAATTTACCAACAACTGTCCCGCGCCTGTACTGGTTATCCGGCTATTGCTTCCATCATATCCCAAAGCCACGTAATTCGTGCCATCCCCGATCCTACCCATACCGGTGATGCCCGAGCCTACGACTTCGAATTTGGCGTTTGGAGCAGTCGTACCGATTCCGACATTGCCACCGCTTTTGATCACCATAGACGCCGTTGGAGTTGTGCTCCCATTATTGTTTGCGAAAATGATATCCCTGCCCACATCCGTTCTTGGCTGTATGACTAAATTACCAGCAGTTAAGAAAGGATAATCTGCCCCGGCTATGCCGGTATAATACATTGCTGGAGGGATTTGATTCGATATGAAACTTTGCTCCATATTCACTCCGGTAAAATTCAATGTTCCAACACCGACTGTCCCGGACACATCTAATTTATACACGGGTTGTGTCGTCCCGATTCCGACATTGCCTGCGTCCGTTATTCTCACACGCTCCGCACCCATAGTTACAAAACGCATATAGTCACCATTATTATCGAAGTCGATACGGCCGGCGTTTGTATTGGCGCTGTCTCCAAAATTTATTTGAGCGATGGATGTCGATCCGGCAGTGATATACATAGGCGCCGCTCCTGCTGCCGAAATATGCAATAAACCAGATGGACTCGTCGTACCGATTCCGACATTGCCGGTACTGGTTATCCGCATCCGCTCGTTGGTCGTTTGCAGGCCTCCAGTGCCAAAAAGGATATTATTGGCGGTTTGCGTCCAAACGACCGTGTCAATGTTATTACTACCGAAAAAAGCCCGGTTGGACAGGATCGGAGCAGCTGTATACGTGCTTGAGGTTACGCCATAATAAGCGATTCCGCCAGTATCATTCACTAGTTTGTTCTGTATCTGGGCGGTCGTTCCTGCCGTATTATTCGTAATCCGATATCCTCCGGCTGCGGCATTATTATCCACCATATCCAATTTAAAACCCGGTGTCGCCGTGCCGATTCCGACGAATCCCGTACTCGTATCCACATACAATTGGTTCGTGTTGACCGCGAAATCTCCGGTCGTCGCGAGACTGACATTCAAGTTCGCTCCGGACGCAGGCGCCAAAGTCAAAGCGCCGGCCGAAGTGATGTCGCCGCCGCCCACCGCCAAGTCACCAGCCGCCGCCAAATTGCCCGCCTCATCCACTTTGAATTTCTGCGTTCCGCCCACAGCCAATCCCAGCAAAGTTTGTCCGGCGGTCGCACTAGTCGGATTGATATAGACCGTGCCTTGGTCCACTGCCGTGCCGGTCGGCGCGCCGGTCAGTTTGATGTAGCCGTCCCCGACCAAATTGTTGGAGTTGTAGGCTTGCGGCACGCTGCCGATCCTTTTTCTTGGAGCCATTTCAGCGTCCGCTCCGACCGTCACACCCAGATAATAGGTATCCGCGGAAAAATCCAAAGCCAGCGCGTTGCCGTTTCCGCTGCCCAGCAGGACGGAAAAAATTCCCTTGCTGACCAAAATCGGATTGCTGTTGGCCGTGGTGTAGGTGCCGGTCCAGACCTCGGTGCCGGCGGTGTCTACGGTATATAATTTGAAAACGATGTCATAGCTTCCGTCCGCCACGATATCGCCCGTGTCATCACCCAATCTTCCTTGGTAGTTGATCTGTTTGTTGATGCCCGCGGCTGCTAGGACCCCGCTGGCGTTCAGGCTGAAGAGAAAACAAAAAACTGCCACGAACACGCCTGCGGCCTTAATATTTATTTCCTGCCTTTTATTTTTTATTTTTCTTTTGGAAAAAAGCATGATTTATTCTCGACGCTTAGGGAAAAATATCGGATTTGCCATAGCAAATCGTGTGACAAATCCATTGCATCAAATGTCTTTTTTAACCTGCGAAAATGAACTGGAAACGATTCCGGAAAAAATATTTTCCGCTGTCATTCCTATGTGAAAATTATACCATATAACCGGATATCCACCAAGCCTTTTTTCCGGAAAGTTATCCACACCCCGCGCCGGTTCCGAAACCCGGGACTATCGCAAAAAGCATCCCGCGAAGGGATGCTTTTTGTTTTTTTATTCCTTGCTTCAGGATATTATCTCCTCCTCTTTTTCACTCCGATCCTGACATCCACCCGCTTGCGCATAAAGTTGACCAGCAAGATAAAGAAGACCAACGCCGCCAATCCGATGCCTAGCTGCTTCCAAGGCATAAGCCAGAAAGAAACGGAACGCATATCCGCCTGTCCGCCATATCCGCGATCGAGTTCCAGATTGGCGGTATATCTTCCGACTAAGAATTTCTGGTTTTCCCAATTGACATCCAATCCGCGCATCGATTCGCGTAAAACGTTGAACGGCTTGATTTCCACCGAATCCACGATCGCTCCGAACATATTCTTGATGACGATTTTTCCGCTCGGCTGCAAACGCACGGTTCCCTCATTTTTGGAAACGATTTTGAAAGATACCGGCGGTTTTTCATACCAGAAGCGGTTAGCTTTGAAAGATTGCAACGAACCGTCTTCCACCGTCTTGCCCTTGACTCTGATGAAAAACAGCGCGCCCACCCGGCTGGTGATGACCACGTTCGGCTTGCTGTCGATCCGGCTCTCCTGCTGTTCGACTTTCGGAGCGGCGCTGGCCAAGACACTGACATAGTGGTCGCCGGCATCCGCCTCCTTGGGAACATTGATAGTCACGTCGAAAAATTGCCGCTCGCCGTGTTTGATCGTGAATTTGTCCATTTCCAAATGCACCCAGTCTTTGGCGGAATAGCGGCCGATTTTGCCGCCCTGCAACAGCACGGTCTGATTCGGATCATCGGAGCCTTGGAAATCTTCCGCGCTGATTATGAATTCCTGGTCGAATCCTTTGCGATTGGTCACCACTAATGACTTGGTCACGCTTTCGCCCGGATTAGCTTCGACGGAAAAAGAAGTCGGCCCCAGGTCGAAATCATCCGTCACGTTCACATCTTTCAATTGTTCCAATTTCGCCGCCTGGGCATTGCCGCCCGCTACGATCGCGCAAGCCAAAAAAAGCCCTAGCCAGATTTTTTTTCTCCTCATAGTGTTTAGTTTCTTTTTAGATTTAAAAAAATTAATGATCCTATCCCATTATAACTTATTTTTTTCCAAGCGCAAAATATGACAAATACTAGCCCGGAATGACCAATATTTCCTGAAAAAAGCGGAGGAAAAAATCCTCCGCTTCGTTTCAAATTACAATCTTCAGGCGAAGATTATAAAGTTGTAGCTGTCATCGTAATTGAGTTTGTGTATGTACCTGTTGGTTGCCAGTGGTTAGCACCTACTGTCGCCTCGAAGGTCAAAATCGTGTCAATTCCATCGAAACCAAGTCCAGTCTCAGTTCCTCTTGTAGCGATTACATCAGCAGCAGTTGGCACAGCTGTGTATAATGTTCCAGCTGCATATGCAGCGTCAGCGTCATCTCCATCTACGGTAGCGCCCCATTCAGAATCAGCGGCAGCTACGGACCATGCTTCAGGAGCTCCAGCTACAGCCTCAGTATAAGAAGCGATCGTGTCTCCATTAGCATTTACCATATTAGTAGAAGCAGCAGCCCAAGTCAATTCATAACCAAGCGAGTTGTTGGTTGAAACGTTGCAAGTAGCTGAGTTGGTGTCTAGAACGGATGTACCAACGCCAGGGATTGCACCCATAGTTACAGAGTTGTCACAAGCAAGAGAGATTGTGGAATCAATATCCAAGCTAACTGGGATATTAACAGTTGCAACTCCGTCAGTTTGGTTAAGGTCTGAATCAGCTTTCGCTACTCCAGCTACTGCCAACATCATAGCAACAACTAGAAAACTTGAAAAAATCTTTTTCATAATTTTGTTTTTTTGTTTTACTTTTTAAAATTTTTGTTAATTAATCGATTAACTTTTATATCCTAGGAGCGTTTGCAGATTTAACAATCGACCCGAATGTGTTCTGCGCGCACTAACATATAAACTATATTAAAATCAGCCAATCATCTTTTTTTATTTCACGCGTCAACATTTTTTTTATCCGTCTTAAAACTTATTATTACTTTAACATAAATTTATCTTTTCCGGAATACACAGTTATCCACATCTGTGGATAACTTTTCCCTACAACGTCGTCGCCGTCAGCACCACGCTCGTGGCATAGGTGCCGCTCGGTTGGAATTTGTTGCTTCCAATCTCAGCCCCGAATTGGAGGATTTCATCTGAACCGGTCTGGAGGGTT
>Ga0172380_10003826_pt1 | contig 20136 bp, 22 predicted proteins | sample Leawe162metaG_FD_119747 | JGI IMG/M metagenome (GOLD analysis project Ga0172380, IMG submission 119747) | Leachate microbial communities from a municipal landfill in Southern Ontario, Canada - Leachate well 162 metaG | ecosystem: Engineered > Solid waste > Landfill > Unclassified | place... | reverse complement strand
TGCAGCAACTTCATCCTCATTTGCCCGCGGGTTGTACCAGCAGGCCGATCTTCGCCACCTGCTGGCGCTGCAACTCATCCATGACGTTGAGCACCGCCTCGTACTTGACGTTCTTGTCGCCGGCAATCAGCACCGCCTGTTGCGGATTGGCTGCCTGCGCCTGCTTGAGCAACGAGGCCAGTTCGATCTTGTCTATGGCTCGCTCGCCTGTATTCTTGGCGCGATCGTTGAGCGCCAGCGTCGCGTCGGCCTTGACGATGACTTCCAGCGGCGCCACCGGTGGCGTAGCAGACTGTCCGACGCTGGGCAGGGCCACGCTGCCCGCCTGGATCATCGGCGCCGTGACCATGAAGATCACCAGCAGCACCAGCATCACGTCGATGTAGGGGACGACGTTGATGTCGTTCATCAGCCGGCGCGAATGTCGGCTCATTTGAACTGCCGCTGCAGGATGTTGGAGAATTCTTCCATGAAACTCTCGAAGCGCACCGAGATGCGGTCCACGTCGTGGGCATAGCGATTATAGGCAACCACCGCCGGAATCGCCGCGAAGAGGCCGATGGCGGTCGCCACCAAGGCTTCGGCGATGCCCGGGGCGACGTTGGCGAGCGTTGCCGAACTGACGTTGGCCAGCCCACGGAAAGCGTGCATGATGCCCCAGACCGTGCCGAACAGACCCACGTAGGGACTCACCGAGCCGACCGAGGCAAGGAAGGCGAGGTGCGACTCGAGGTGGTCGGCCTCGCGTTGGTAGGTGGCGCGCATCGCCCGTCGGGCGCCGTCGACCACGGTCGCCGGGTCGAGCGCCTTCTGCCCCCTGAGCTTGATGAATTCCCGGTAGCCGGCCTCGAAGATGCGCTCCAGGGCGCCCGTGCTGTGCCGGTCATTGACGGCGCTTTGGTACAGGGCGTTCAGGTCGCCACCGCTCCAGAAGTCGCGCTCGAAGATATCGGTGCGGTTGCGCGCGTCGCGCAGGGCGAACCATTTGCGGAAGATCCAGTACCAGGAGGTGAAGGAGACGCCGACGAGCAGCGCCAGGATGAGCTTGACGACGAGGCTGGCGTTGGTCACCAGTTCGAGTATGGAGAGGTCCTGGGTGATGTTCATGCTCGCTTTCGCACTCCAGTGGCTATCAGTGTCTTGAAGGTATCGTACATTTCATTCGGCAGCGCCTTGGGCTTCCCGCGTGCCGCTGCTATGCAGGCGACGCGAACACTGGCGGTCAGCAGCGTCTCCGTGCCGGCCTGGTTCTCGACGCGCTGCGCGAAGACGATTTGCGCCCGGCCGATAGACTCGATTTCCGAGACGATGTTCAACATCTGGTCCAGCCTGGCCGGTTTCAGGTATTCGCAGGCGAGCGAGCGGACGACGAAGGCAAGATCCATGGTCTGCGCCAGGCGCTGCTGCTCGTAGCCGAGCGAGCGCAGCCACTCGGTGCGCGCGCGTTCCAGAAAGCGCAGATAGTTGGCGTAATACACGACGCCCGCGGCGTCGGTGTCTTCGTAATAGACGCGCAGGGGTAGAACGAAGCGTGCGCTCTGGGCGAAAGGCATGAGGGTGCTAGCCGGACTGGGCTAGGTGTCCTTCCACAGCGGCAGGTTGGGTTCGCCCGGTGCGACGAGCCCGAAATGGCGCCAGATGGCCGGCGTGGCGAGACGACCGCGCGGCGTGCGCAGCAGATAGCCCTGCTGGATCAGGAAGGGTTCGAGCACGTCCTCTATGGTGTCGCGGGCCTCGCCGATGGCGGCGGCGAGATTATCGACGCCGACCGGACCGCCGCCGAATTTCTCCAGCATCGCCGCCAGGAGCTTCCTGTCCATGACATCCAGGCCGAGGTGGTCGACGTCGAGCATGGTCAGCGCCGCATCGGCCACCGGACGCGTGATGCGGCCCTCGGCCTTGATCTCGGCGAAGTCGCGGACCCGGCGCAGCAGGCGGTTGGCGATGCGCGGCGTGCCGCGCGAGCGCCGGGCGATTTCGCCCGCCCCCTCGGCGGCGATGTGTACCTTGAGCAGTTGTGCCGAGCGGGTCACGATCAGGCCCAGTTCCTCTGGCGTATAGAACTCCAGTCGCGCGACGATGCCGAAGCGATCGCGTAGCGGGTTGGTGAGCATGCCGGCGCGGGTGGTGGCGCCGATCAGAGTGAACGGCGGCAGATCGAGCTTGACCGAACGCGCTGCCGGTCCCTCGCCTATCATCAGGTCGATCTGGAAATCTTCCAGCGCCGGATAGAGAATTTCCTCGACCACCGGCGACAGACGATGGATTTCATCGATGAACAGCACGTCGTTGGGCTCGAGATTGGTCAGGATCGCCGCCAGGTCGCCGGCGCGTTCCAGCACCGGTCCCGAGGTCTGGCGCAGGCCCACCCCCATCTCGTGGGCGACGATGTGGGCCAGCGTGGTCTTGCCCAGCCCCGGTGGCCCGAACAGCAGCACGTGGTCGAGCGCTTCGCCGCGCTTGCGGGCGGCGGCGATGAAGATCTCGAACTGGCTGCGGATCTTTTCCTGGCCCACGTATTCGGCCAACCTTTTCGGCCGCAGCGCGCGCTCGAGCACGTCCTCCTGCGCGGATTCGGGCGTGGCGGCGATCAGGCGGCTGTCCAGTTGATCGGTTTCTATGGCCATGGGCGGCAGTTTAACCGATCCCTAGGGGGTGTTCTCAAATGCTCGCCTATGCCTTGGACAAGAGCTTCAGCGCCTGGCGGATTCCCTCGGCAACCGCAATTCCGGACGGCAGCTTGGACAGGGCGAGAGCCGCTTCTCTCTCGCTGTAGCCCAGGGCGAGCAGGGCGTTGGCGATGTCGCTTCCTGCGTCGGGGAGCGCAGCGGTACCAGCGATGCCACCCGCTTGCACCTTCGGCAAGCGGTCGCGCAGTTCCAGCAGCAGGCGCTCGGCCGTCTTCTTGCCGATGCCGGGAATCTTCACCAGCCGCCCCGGTTCCTGCATGACCACCGCTTGTGACAACTCAGCCACCGACAGCCCCGACAATACCGCCAGTGCGATGCGCGCCCCGACGCCGCTGATCTTCAGCAATTGGCGAAACGCGGCGCGCTCATCCGGCGTCAGGAAACCGTAGAGGTAGTGTCCGTCCTCGCGCACGATCAGGTGGGTGTGCAGGCTCGTCTTCTCGCCCGTCGCCGGCAGTTGGTAGTAGGTGCTCATCGGCACGTCCAGCTCGTAGCCCAGTCCATGGACGTCGATGCAGATCTGCGGCGGGTTCTTCTCGATGAGGGTACCGGTCAGGCGGCCGATCATGATTTTGCTCCGGCTAAGAACTGGCTGGCTCCGACCAGGCGCCCTTTGCGTAGGCGCAGACCAGCGGTGGACATGCTGCCCAGGCCCTGCCCCCCGTGCGCGTGGGCGATGGCGCAGGCGAGGGCGTCAGCGGCGTCGGCGCTGGGGTCGCCCGGGAGGGCGAGCAAGCGGATCACCATGTGCTGCACCTGCGCCTTGGCCGCCTTGCCGTGGCCGACCACCGCCTGCTTGACCTGCAGCGCGGTGTATTCGGCGACCGGCAGGCCGGCCAAGACCAGGGCGCTGATCGCGGCGCCGCGCGCCTGGCCGAGCAGCAGGGTGGACTGCGGATTCACATTGACGAAGACCTTCTCCACCGCCGCCTGCTGCGGCCGATAGCGTGCAACGACCTCCGCGATGCCCTCCACGATGGCCTTGATGCGCGCGGGCAATTCGTCGCCGGTTGCGGTCTTGATGCAACCGCTGGCGACGTAGGCGAGCTTGCTTCCCGCCTTGTCGATCAGCCCAAACCCGGTCACCCGAAGTCCGGGATCGATGCCAAGAATGCGCAGATTAGAAGTCATAAGAGCCTTTCCCCCAAGCCCTTCCCCAAGGGAAGGGGTGACGGGTATTCGCCGCTCCGCGGCTCTGTGTCGTACCCTGCCCTTGCCTTGGGACGGCCCGGCGGCAAGGGCCTCACTCGTCGATGATGGCGTTGGTGTACACGTCCTGCACGTCGTCGAGCGACTCCAGCGCGTCGAGCAGCTTCTGCATCGTCGCTCCCTCCTCTCCGGAGAACTCCGTCTCGGTTTGCGGTTTCATGGTCACCTCGGCGAATTCAGCCTTGAAGCCGGCGGCTTCCAGGGCATCCTTGACCGCCAGGAAGTCGGGTGCGGCGCAGAGGACCTCGCTCGAACCGTCGTCATTGGTGATGACGTCCTCGGCCCCGGCGGCGAGTGCTGCGTCCAGCAACTTATCCTCGTCGCTGCCTGGCGCAAAAATGAATTGGCCGCAATGCTTGAAAAGGAAGGCCACCGAGCCGTCGGTGCCGAGATTACCGCCGTTCCTGTTGAAAGCATGGCGCACCTCGGCGACGGTGCGGGTGCGATTGTCAGTGAGGCAATCGACGATCACCGCGGCGCCGTTGATGCCGTAGCCCTCGTAGCGTATCTCTTCGTAATTGACCCCATCCAGCTCACCCGTTCCGCGCTTGATGGCGTTCTTGATGTTGTCGGAAGGCATGTTCTCGGCCTTGGCTTTTTCCACGGCCAGGCGCAGGCGCGGATTGAAACCGATCTCGCCGCCACCCATCTTCGCGGCGACGGTGATTTCCTTGATCAGCTTGGTGAAAACCTTGCCGCGCTTGGCGTCCTGGCGACCCTTGCGATGCTGGATGTTGGCCCATTTGGAGTGACCAGCCATGACGGAATCCTTGCTGTAATTAGCCGCTTATTTTAGCGGGCTGCTAAAGCGCCAGCCGCTTCCAGATTTCGCTGGTCAGGTTCGCCTGGTTCAGCGTGTAGAAATGCAGTCCGGGGGCGCCCCCGGCGAGCAGGCGGCGACACAGGTCGGCGACCACGTCGACGCCAAAGGCGCGTATGGCTTGAGCATCGTCGGCGTAGCCTTCGAGCCTCTTGCGCATCCAGCGCGGGATCTCGGCGCCGCAGGCGTCGGAAAAACGCGCCAGTTTGGCATAGCTGGCGATGGGCATGATGCCCGGCACGATGGGCACGCTGACACCCAGGGCGCGGGCTTCGGCGACGAAGCGGAAGTAGGCGTCGGCGCTGTAGAAATACTGGGTGATGGCCGAATTGGCGCCGGCGTCGATCTTGCGCTTGAAATTGATCAGATCGTCCTGGGCCGAGCGTGCCTGTGGATGCACCTCGGGGTAGGCGCCGACCTCGATGTGGAACCAGTCGCCGGTCTCGGCGCGGATGAACTCCACCAGTTCGTTGGCGTAGCGAAATTCACCCGCCTCGGCCATCCCCGAGGGCAGATCGCCGCGCAGCGCCACGATGCGCCGGATATCGACACTGCGGTAGTGCTGCAGCAGGGCGCGGATGTTCTCGCGTGTCGAGCCTATGCAGGAGATGTGCGGCGCCGCGGCGTGGCCTTCGGCCTTTATTTCCAGCACCGTTTCCAGCGTTCGGTCCCGGGTCGAACCGCCGGCGCCGTAGGTGCAGGAAAAGAAGGCCGGACCAAGCGCGGCCAACTTGGCGCGGACGGCTCGCAGTTTATCCACGCCCTCGCTGGTCTGCGGCGGGAAAAACTCGATCGAGAGGGTCAGATCCTGGCGTCGCATGCCGCTCAGTAGCGGTAGCTGTCCGACTTGTAGGGCCCCGACTTGGGCACGCCGATGTAGGCTGCCTGGGCGTCGGTGAGTTCGGACAACTGGGCGTTGAGTTTTCTCAGCTGCAGCCGCGCCACCTTCTCGTCGAGATGCTTGGGCAAGACGTAGACGCCGACAGGATACTTGCCTTGATTGGTGAAGAGCTCGATCTGGGCGATGGTCTGGTTGGCGAAAGAAGAACTCATCACGTAGGAGGGGTGACCAGTGCCGCAACCGAGATTCACCAGGCGGCCCTTGGCCAGGAGGATGATGCGTCGTCCGTCGGGAAAGATGACGTGGTCCACCTGCGGTTTGATCTCCTCCCATTGGTACTTCTCGATCGAGGCAACGTCGATCTCGCTGTCGAAGTGACCGATGTTGCAGACGATGGCCTGGTCCTTCATCCTGATCATATGATCGTGGCCGATGACGTGATAGTTGCCGGTGCAGGTGACGAAGATGTCGGCCTTGTCCGCGGCGTAGTCCATGGTCACCACGCGATAGCCTTCCATCGCTGCCTGCAGCGCGCAGATGGGATCTATCTCGGTCACCCAGACCTGCGCCGAGAGGGCGCGCATCGCCTGGGCCGAACCCTTGCCGACGTCGCCGTAGCCGCAGATGACGGCGATCTTGCCGGCGATCATGACGTCGGTGGCGCGCTTGATGCCGTCGACCAGCGACTCGCGGCAACCATAAAGGTTGTCGAACTTGGACTTGGTCACCGAATCATTGACGTTGATCGCCGGGACCTTCAGTTCGCCGCGCGCATGCATTTGGTAGAGGCGATGCACACCGGTGGTGGTCTCCTCGGTGACACCCTTGATGGCTGCGAGCTGCCGCGAATACCAGTCCTTGTCCTGGGCCAGTTTGGCGCGGATAGCGGCGAAGAGTATGCCCGCTTCCTCGCTGTCGGGCTTGGCGAGCACGGAGATGTCTTTCTCGGCGCGGCTGCCCAGGTGCAAGAGCAGAGTGGCGTCGCCGCCGTCGTCGAGAATCATGTTGGAGTGACCACCGTCCGGCCATTCGAAGATGCGGTGCGTGTAGTCCCAGTACTCCTCCAGCGACTCGCCCTTGTAGGCGAATACCGATATGCCGTCGGCGGCGATCGCCGCCGCGGCGTGGTCCTGGGTCGAGAAAATGTTGCAGGACGCCCAGCGTACCTCCGCACCGAGCGCCGTCAGGGTCTCGATCAGCACCGCGGTCTGAATGGTCATGTGCAGGCTGCCGGTGATGCGCGTACCCTTGAGCGGCTTGCTCTTGGCGTACTCCTCGCGGATCGCCATGAGACCGGGCATCTCGGTCTCGGCGATACGGATTTCCTTGCGTCCCCAGGCCGCGAGACCCAGATCGGCGACGTGATAGTCGGTAAGGCGCGGATTGACGGCGTTCATGGTTCTCTCCATTCAAGTTTCTGAATGGGCGCCGTTGCTGCAAACACCCCGCCGCTCCAAGCCTGACGGTCTGGCGACCGCTGCAGCGCCCCTCGGAGCAGAGGAAACAAGCCTATGGTCGAGTCAAAGTCCGGCGTCAGCCTTCAAGGCTGCTGCCTTGTCGGTATTCTCCCAAGTGAATTCCGGCTCGTCGCGGCCAAAGTGGCCGTAGGAGGCCGTCTTCTGGTATATCGGCCGCAGCAGGTCGAGCGAATTGATGATGCCCTTGGGCCTCAGGTCGAAATGCTTGCCTATGAGTTCGGCGATCTTCTCCTCGCTCACCTTGCCCGTGCCAAAGGTATTCACCATCAGCGACACCGGCTTGGCGACGCCGATGGCGTAGGCCACCTGCACCTCGCAGCGCGAGGCCAGGCCGGCGGCGACGATGTTCTTGGCCACGTAGCGGCCAGCGTATGCGGCCGAACGGTCGACCTTGGACGGATCCTTGCCCGAAAAGGCGCCCCCGCCGTGGCGCGCTGCGCCGCCGTAGGTATCGACGATGATCTTGCGTCCGGTCAGGCCGCAGTCGCCGGAAGGTCCCCCGACCACGAAGCGGCCGGTCGGGTTGATCAGGTAACGGGTCTTGGCCGTGAGCATTTCCTTCGGCAGCACCGGCTTGATGATCTCTTCGATCACCGCCTCGCTGATCTGCGCGTGGGAGACCTCCGGCCCGTGTTGGGTGGATACCACGACGGTATCGATATCCACCGGCCTGCCGGCGACATATCTGACGGTGAGCTGCGACTTGGCATCGGGACGCAGCCAGGGTAGGCGGCCATCCTTGCGCACCTCCGCCTGGCGCTGCATGATGCGATGAGCGTAATAGATGGGCAGCGGCATCAGACTCGGTGTCTCGTCGCAGGCGTAGCCGAACATCAGGCCCTGGTCGCCGGCGCCCTGATCCAGGTGGAGGCCTTGACCTTCATCGACCCCCTGGGCGATATCCGGCGACTGGCGATTGATCGCCGTCAGCACGGCGCATGACTTGTAGTCGAAACCGATTTCGGAATTGTCGTAGCCGATGCGGCGCACGGTCGCACGCGCGATGTCCATGTAATTGACCTGGGCCGTCGTGGTGATTTCACCAGAGATCACCACCAAGCCCGTAGACACCAGGGTCTCGCAGGCGACGCGGCCGGAGCGATCCTGAGCCAGGACGGCGTCGAGGACGGCGTCGGAAATTTGGTCGGCAACCTTGTCTGGATGACCCTCGGAGACCGACTCCGAAGAGAATAGGTATTCTTGCGCCACGTTCGCTGCTCCTAATATGGGTTCCCCGCAACACCGGTCGGCGTTACCGACCCCGGGGAGGAAGCAGGCGACGCTTTAGCAGATGGCCATCTCCCCGGGCAGATTCCGGCCCGGGATCCGCCCTGCAAGTGGTCCTAACTCGGCGGAGGTGCAATTCTACTTGTCGACGCGGGGAGGGTCAAACCGTAAGACGCGCGCTAGCCACCGGCTTCGGGCATCCCCTTGCCGGACCAGGCGAACTCGCCGCTAGACGCGGAAAACAGGCGGTCGTGTTGCGTTCCGTGCAGGCGCAGAAGGTGGTGCAACTCCTTGGCGTTGAGGGCCTCCAGGGGAAAGCCTTCTGCCGGCACACGCATGGTACGGACGATGGTCTGCCCCTTGACCTCCGCCAGGGTGCAGGACAGGGATTCGAATAGTTGTTGCCGTTCGGCCTTGATGATCTCGCTTTGGGCCTTGATCTCGCCCTCCTGCTTGAGCAATGCCCCCAAGTCCGTATCCAGCTTGTCGAGTTGGCGCGTGACCCCGGCAAACTTGGCCTGTGCGGCTCTCCAGCCGGCCTCCTGGTCGGCGCCGATGACGATTTCCCCGGCCTTGACCCGCTTCTGCAAGCCAAGAAACTTCTTCACCTCCGGCTGCTCGGCGATCTGCGTAGTCATACCCCGGTTCGCCGTTATCGCCTTGGCCAGTTCCTCGGATTTCCGGGCCAGCGCCAGCAGATCCTTGTCCCAGGATTCACGCTCGGGCAGCAACACGCTCAATACCGTCTCGATGTCCTTGCGGCTGGCCGCTTCGGCGATGTCGATCTTGCGCCCGGCCACCGCACAACCCTCGCAAGCGCCGATCCACACCTCCTCTGCGACGATGTCACAGTTGACGGCGCGCTTGATTCGTACCGTGCTGCCCGTAATCAGGCAGCTTTCCGCAGAGCCGATATCTATGCTCCCACCCTTGGCGTCGATGGTCGAGCGCGATGCCGCCTTGTCGATGGCGATACTGCCGCGAGGATTGCGCACTGCGCCCCCGGCCAGCGCTTCATGCAGGTGCACGGCGCCGCCGTCGGAAATCACCTCGCCGAAGACGTCGGCGAGAAAGCTCATATTGTGGCCCTTGACCTGGCGCCGTTCCTGGACCTCGCCGTGTTCCTCGAAATCAGCGCCGCTCAAGGTGAGGTCGCCGGTGGTGCGCAGGCTGACGCCCTGTCTGTTTACGATCTTCTCCGTCACCGAAATGACGTTCGATTCGCTGTCCACGTTGACGAAGCCGGTGATCGCGGCGACGATGAATTCGCCAGCACCTGTCCGCTCCACGCGGGTGCCCGGACCGGCGACGCTGTCGATCTCGAAATCCTTGGGCAGTTCCGGCTCGAAGACTTCGCCTTCGACGCTGAATCCCGGTGTGCCGAGTTGGCGCGGCGTCTTTTTCAGCAGCTTCTTGCCGGCTTCGACCTGCGGGAAATGGTTGGTGAACCGGCGCAGATCGATGCGCCCATTGGACAATATCTGTGGCGCATCGTCGCGGTGCAGGGTGTTGGCCTGTTCCTTGATGCTGGCATCGGTGCCCGGCGTAAGCTTCCTCTCGTGTGCGATCTCGCAACGTTCGCTGCCGTTCTTCTCTATCGCCGCTTGCACCAGGCTCATCTCCAGGCCGAAACGTATTCCCTGCAGCCACATGGCGGCGATGAATTCATCCGGGTCGAGCCTGGTGGGCACGCTGACGGTCTTGCTCTCATAGCGCAGCACCGGCTCGCCTCCCTCCTCCTCGGGTGGTCCGAACACCGGCTCGACGCTGATTTGGTCGATGCTCACCGGCGCGAAGAAATACTCGGCAACCGCAGCGTCTGGAGAGATCTTCACCGCATGATAGATTTGCCGCCGCTCTTCCTTGAAGGGCACGATGTCGCGCGCCAAGCGCAGAACCGGGTGGCTGCTACCGCTATCGACGTGCGCCATCAGCTCGGGCGCCTCGGGCTCGAACAGCAGCTTCTGGAACAACGGATAGTTGAGCTCGGAAAAATAAGCCTGGCCGTTGAACACTCGGTCGACGAACTGGGAAAAGTTGCTGGTCGACTCGAGCATGGATATGTCGACGTAGAGTCCGTCCGGTCGCCGGGAGATGAATCGCGGCAGAAGTACCAAGCCATCCTTGAGTTCGCCCGACGGCGTGGCGCCAAGCTTCTGCGCAGGTGGGGAATCGTTCATGGCAAGCCAAGGTGCTCTCTGGCACCAACGTTAGATCGAACAATATTAGCGGCTACGCGCGACGATAGCTAGTCCGGATCGCGGATAGTTTCGCTTATCATAGCCCCATGGCCGCATTGTTCCGCTTCCTCGCCCGCCTGCCTCTGCCCCTGTTGCAAAACCTTGGCGCCCTGCTCGGCTGGTTCGCTTACCTGGCTTCGCCCACCTATCGTCGCCACCTCGATGAGAACATCGTTCAGGCCGGACTTCAGTCGGCTCGCTGGCCGGCAATCGCCGAAGCGGGCAAGAGCATAGTCGAGCTGCCGAAGATCTGGCTGCGGCCGCAGGAGGAAGTCGTAGCCCGCGTCGTCCGCGTCTCCGGCTGGGAACTGGTGGAAGCGGCCTGGTCATCGCGGCGCGCCATTCTTTTTCTTACCGCCCACCTGGGCTGCTTCGAGATCACCGCCCAGTACTACGCCGCACGACGACCGATCACCGTGCTCTACCGCAGGCCCAAGCAGGCGTGGTTGCAGCCGTTGTTCGAGACTGGCCGCGGCGCCCAACTGCACTTGGCGCCGGCCGACGTAGGCGGCGTACGGCAACTGCTGCGAGCTTTGAAGCAGCAGCAGGCCGTGGGCATGCTGCCGGATCAGGTACCTGGGGTGGGGGAGGGCGTCTGGGCGCCCTTCTTCGGCCGGGCGGCCTACACCATGAGTCTGGCCGCCCGCCTGGCCGACAGCGGTCCGGCTGTGATCCTCGCCTGCGCCGAACGACTGCCCTACGGTGCAGGCTACCACTTGCGCTTGTACCCGCTGGCAGCGCCACTGACGGGCAGCCTGCCCGAGCGCGTGGCGCAGCTCAACGGCGAATTGGAAGGCCTGATCAGGAGCTGCCCGTCTCAGTATCTATGGGGCTACAACCGTTACAAGGTACCGGCGGGGGTGGCGCCCCCGCCGGTTCCGACGGGGGTTGGAAGCCCGTGACCCGAATCGCCTTAGGTCTGATGTGGCTACTGCACTTTCTGCCGCTGTCCTGGCAGGCCTGGCTCGGCATCCGATTCGGCCGCCTGCTATTCGCCTTGGCACGCGAGCGCCGGCACGTCACCCTCACCAATCTGCGTCTCTGTCTGCCGCAGCTCGGCGAGACCGAGCGGCTGGCCCTGGCCCGCCGCCACTTTGAGGTTTTCGGCCGCAGCTTCCTCGAGCGGGGCCTGCTCTGGTGGGCATCGCCCCATCGTCTACGCCGCCTGGTGCACATCGAGGGATTGGGGCACCTGGAAGCGGTCAAGGGGCGCCCGGTGATTTTGCTCGTACCGCACTTCGTTGGACTCGACATCGGCGGCACGCGCATCATGCTTGAACTCGATATCGTCAGCATTTACGCCAATCAGAAGAACCTGCTGTTTAACGCCGCACTGCTCAAGGGCCGCAGCCGCTTCGGCGGCTCCACGCTGTTGTCGCGCCAGGAGGGTACGCGCAAGGCGATCAAGGCGATGCGGGCGGGCAAGCCCTTCTACTACCTGCCGGACATGGATTACGGCGAGCGCGACACTATCTTTGTGCCGTTTTTCGGCGTATCGGCGGCGACCATCACCGGTCTGTCCAGGCTGGCGCGGCTGTGCGGCGCCAGCGTGCTGCCGGTGATCACCCGCATGCTGCCGGGCGGCGCGGGTTACCGCGTGAGCATAGGCGCGCCCTGGCAAGGATTCCCCGGCCCCAGCATCGAGGAGGATACGCGGCGCATGAACGCCTACATCGAAGCCGAAGTCATGGCGATGCCGGAGCAGTATTTCTGGCTGCACAAGCGCTTCAAGACCCGGCCGGCAGGCGAAACAAGCCTATATTAGGAGCGCAATTGCCGCTATCGCAGCTCGGTGCCGACGGCTAAACTCGGCCATCGCCAAATCCTGACACGACGTGGGGCAGTGGGGGATGAAGATCCAGTTTGCAAAAATGCAGGGCCTGGGCAACGACTTCGTGGTCATCGATGCGGTGCGCCAACGGGTCTCCCTGTCTCCGGAGCAGGTACGCTTTGTCGCCGACCGGCATTTCGGCGTCGGCTGCGATCAGATCCTGGTGGTCGAGGCGGCGCAGCAAGCCGGGGTCGATTTTCGCTATCGCATCTTTAATGCCGATGGTGGCGAGGTCGAGCAGTGCGGCAACGGCGCCCGCTGTTTCGTCCGTTTCGTGCACGAACAGGGACTGTCGACCAAGCGCGAACTGCGTGTCGAGACCAAGGCCGGCATCATCACCCTGCGCCTGCAGGAAGATGGCCGGGTGACTGTGGACATGGGGATGCCGCGTTTTCAGCCGTCCGAGGTTCCCTTCTCCAGCGCCAGTTCGGCGCCCGTGCAGGCCCTCGAGGTCGGCGCCGGCGAACAGCGCAGAATCTTCGAAATCACTGCCCTATCGATGGGCAATCCGCACGCCGTACAGCTCGTAAGCGATCTCGAACAGGCGCCGGTGGCAATCTATGGTCCGCTGATAGAGACGCATCAACGTTTCCCGCATCGGGTCAATGCAGGCTTCATGCAGGTGCTGGACCGCCACAACATAGGCCTGCGAGTCTACGAGCGTGGTGCCGGAGAAACGCTGTCCTGCGGGACCGGCGCTTGCGCTGCCGCCGTCGCGGGCATCCGCCGGGGACTGCTCGACACGCCCGTGTGCGTGCATACACGCGGTGGCGAATTGCACATCGACTGGGCCGGTGGGTACTCTACGGTCCTGATGACCGGGCCGGCGGTGACGGTGTTCGCTGGTGAGATCGAATTGCCCGAAGGAAGGGACTGAAGCATGGACGCAAGAGACGTTGCCGCCTATCTCAAGAGCCATCCGGAATTCTTCGACAACTACGCCGATCTTCTGGCACAGGTGCTAATCCCCGATCCGCACGGCGGTCACGCGATCTCCATCACCGAGCGGCAATTGGGCGCGCTGCGCGAACGCGCAAAGAAGCTCGAGGCCAAGCTGGCGGAACTGCTGCACTTTGGCGAAGAGAATGACGCCATCGGCGAAAAGTTGCACCGCCTGGGTGTCGCCTTGGTTGGGGCGGAGGATTTCGCGGCGGTGCTGGCGGCCCTCTACTATCATCTCGGCAACGACTTTGCCGTGCCGCACGTCACCTTGCGCCTGTGGGGACTGGACGCGCCGGCGGGCGAAGAGGACAGACCGGAGTTCGCGCCCCCGGATGCGACGACACTCAGCTTCGCCGCCGGCCTCAAGCACCCGCACTGCGGCCCAAGCGCCAAGTTGGAGGAAATTGCCTGGCTGGCGCCGACGGTGCGCTCGCTGGCCGTACTGCCCCTGCAATATCGCACCGGAACGATAGGCTTGCTCGTCCTGGGCAGCGAGGAGCTGCACCGCTTCTATCCGGAGATGGGGACGCTGTTCCTGACCCGCCTGGGCGACCTGGCCAGCATTGCGCTCTGGCGCACGCTGCAGGTCTGAGACAGACCGAAGCAGCGGAGCACCGTGCGCGCAACAGCATGACCGCAGCCGGCACGCTTGCATGACAGCGCCGCACGATAGCGCTATGCTTTGCCGATGCGTCTCATACTGATCAGTGGCCTCTCCGGTTCCGGCAAGAGCATTGCCCTCAATGTCCTCGAGGACGCCGGCTACTATTGCGTGGACAACCTGCCGGCACCCCTGCTGCCGCAGTTGATCAAGCACCTGCGCGGTGAGGACATCGCCAGCGTGGCGGTGGCGGCGGACATGCGCGGCGGCACCGGCATCGTCGCCCTGCCGCAACAACTGCGCGAATTGCAGGCTTCCGACGTGGAGTTGCGCTTCCTCTTTCTCGATGCGCGCGACTCGGTGCTGATTCAGCGCTTTTCCGAAACAAGACGGCGGCATCCCTTGGCCGGCGAAGGTACCACGCTGGCAGAGGCGATCGCGCGCGAACGCGACGCCCTGGAAACCATCGCGGTGCTTGGCCACCGCATCGACACCAGCGACCTCAGGCCGAGCGCACTGCGCGGCTTCATCAAGGACTTCGCGGCGCTCGAAGCCCAGGCCGGCATCACCCTGCTGTTCGAGTCATTTGGCTACAAGCACGGATTGCCACTCGACGCCGACCTGGTCTTCGACGTACGTTGCCTGCCCAATCCCCATTACGATCCGGCCTTGCGTCCGCTCACCGGCCTCGACCCAGAGGTGGTGGCGTTTCTCGAGGCGCAGCCGGAAACGGCGCGCATGGCCGAGGACATCGAGCGCTTCGTCGCAGACTGGCTACCGGCCTATGTACGCGATTCGCGCGCCTACTTGACGGTGGCTATCGGCTGCACCGGTGGGCAGCACCGCTCGGTTTATTTCACCGAATGGCTTGCCGCCCGCTTCCGCCCGCGGGTTCAGGTGTTGGCGCGCCACCGCGCCCTGGGTTAGGCTGCAAGAAATGCTGTAGCAGGCTGCGAATCGGCGCCGGCAGAGCGGCACCGGCCAATTCCTTGCGTCCCATCCAGCATCCCCCGGCCCGGTCGGCGACGCGTGGCAGCGGCCGGGCATCGCCGGCCAGCGGTAGCAGCGTCAAGTGAAAGTGCGTGAAGCTATGACGCAGTGGGGGTAGTTGCTCGAATCTCGATACGGCGTATCCGAGCGCGTCCGCGGCGTATTTCGACGGTTCCGCCCTATCCGGTACCTCGGGCAGGCTGAGCAAGCCACCCCAGACTCCCGTGGGCGGGCGGTTCAGCAGGAGCACGCGCCCACCGTCCACCAGCAGCAGTACCCGTGTCCGTCTTTCTGGCAGGGTCTTGCGTGGCCGTCGCTCTGGCAGAAGGTCGGTCCGCGCTTCGGCACGGGCCACGCAACTGGCCGCGATCGGACAACAGGCGCAGTCCGGCTTGCTGCGCGTACAAAGGGTGGCGCCCAAGTCCATCTGCGCCTGTATGTAATTGGCAACGCACCGTTGCGGCAGCAGGGATTCGGCGAGATGCCACAGTTGCCTCTCGACCGATGCTGTGCCGGGAAGTCCGGGCACGCCGAAATGTCGGCAGAGCAGCCGCTTGACGTTGCCGTCGAGGATGGGCGCCCGGGCGCCATAGCAGAATACGGCGATGGCGTTGGCGGTGGAGCGCCCGATACCTGGCAGGGTGGCAATGGTTTCTGGTTCCTGCGGAAAACGGCCATCGTGCTCCCCCAGCAGTACCTTGGCGCAGGCGTGGAGATTGCGCGCACGCGCGTAGTAGCCAAGGCCGCTCCACGCTGCCATGACCTCGCCCAGCGGTGCCCGTGCCAGATCGCCCAAGGTCGGAAATCGCGCCACGAAGCGCCGGAAATAGGGCACCACCGTGATCACCTGGGTCTGCTGCAGCATGATCTCCGAGAGCCAGACGCGGTAAGGGTCCGTGGTCTGCTGCCAGGGGAGGTCATGGCGGCCGCCTATGGCCTGCCATTCGATCAATCGGGCGGCGAAGCTCGCATCTTGGTTTATCATGCGTGTATGTTACTGTTGGGAACCCTAGATTGCCCTCCCGCGGTGCTCACCGATGGACTATTTGATCAAGATCAAGTTACCCCGAGGGCAATGACTTCAATATCGTCGTTCGTCCGAAAGGTCTATAAAGATGGTGGAATCATTATGAACTTTGGCAGACAATCGCAGCGATCGATCGGTGGTGCGGCCTTGGTCGTCATTTGCCTGATACTGACCCCCAGTATCGGCAACGCCGCCGGCCTCGATCGCAACGGCAAGGAAGTTGTGGAGACGGTCTGTGCCAGTTGTCACGAAAAAGGCAGCAACGGTGCGCCGAAGATAGGGGACAAGCAGGCCTGGGCGGCGCGCACAGCGCGCGGAATCGACAGCCTGACGCAAAATGCGCTAAACGGCATCCGCAAGATGCCGGCCCATGGCGGCAATCCCAAGGTCAGCGATTACGAGATCGAGCGCGCCATCACCTACATGGTTAACCAGTCCGGCGGAAACTGGGTCGAGCCAACCAACAAGAAGAGCAAGGTCCCTGTTCGCTCGGGCAAGGCCATCGTCGAGGCTCATTGCGTCAAGTGCCACAAGACCGGGGTCGACGGTGCACCGAAAATCGGTGACCGGGCCGCTTGGATCCCGCGGGGCGCCAATGGCTTCGACGCGTTGGTCCGCTCGGCGATAAACGGGCACGGTGGTATGCCGCCGCGCGGCGGTGCGGCGGGATATACGGACACCGAACTTCGTGAGGCGGTCGTCTACATGTTCAACGAGGGCGCGGCTGCCAAGAAATGATGGTGGTGAAGGTCCATGGCGTTTCATGCACTGCCATGCGGGATAGGCCGCGCCGCTATTATGGCGAGGGCGGCAGTGCCGGATTTGCTGCGAAATTCGAGTGTGCGAGGTAACGATGAATCGAAGTCTTGAACCCCTGTTGGCGGCTTTGATCCTTGCGGTTGCCGCTGCACTGGGAGCTTTCCCGATCGACGGTGCTGCGCAATCCGCTGCGGCCAAAGGCGCCGCTGGTGACGAGGCCAGGGCGGTCAACTTGAGTTCGACGGATATCGCCGAGGGCAAACGTCTAGCCGATGCGTTCTGCGCCAATTGCCACGGTAGCAAGGGCATCAGTTCGAGCAAGGGAGTACCACATCTGGCCGGCCAGCGTCCAGCCTATCTGCGTCTCGAGACGCGCGCCTACATGTCGGGCGCGCGGGGCAGCAGCGCCATGGAGACCGCTGTCAAGTTCCTCAGCGACGACGCCGTGGTCAAGGTCTCAGCCTACTATTCCAGTCTCGACCCGGCGAGTCCGGCTGTCGTCAAGACCACCGCGGCGAAGGTCGATCCCATCGCGGCGGGCAAAGCTGCCGCCTCGGGGTGTGCCGGTTGCCACGGAGACGGGGGTATCTCCAAGACAGCCGGCGTTCCGAGCCTTTCGGGAGAGGATCCCAAGGCCCTGGTCAACGCCATGAAAGCTTACAAGAGCGGCGGCCGCAAGCACGACATGATGAAGACCCTGCTCGCGGCGGTCACAGAGCCGGAGATGAACAATATCGCGCTCTACTACGCCATGCAAAAGGTGGGCAAGGCGAAGACCCCCTCCCACGGCGACCAGGCCGCAGGCAAGGCGAAGGCGGCGGACTGCGGCGGCTGTCACGGCGAAGCCGGTGTCAGCGGCAATCCAGCGACTCCCAACCTGGCTGGCCAGGATGCGGAGTATCTGGTGGACGCCCTCAAGGCATACAAGAACGGCGCCCGCAACGATGACACCATGAAGGCCTTGGCGGGGGCACTCGACGACAAGGCCATGAAAGACCTGGCCGCCTACTACGCCAATCTGCAGCCGCAGCAGCCCAAGGTCAAAAAGCCCCTGAGCACCGAAGAATGGGCGCAGCGCTGCGACCGTTGCCATGGCGTCAACGGCAACAGCACCGACCCCAAAATTCCGGCGCTCGCGGCGCAGCGCTCCGACTACATGGAGAGGGTCTTGCGCGCATACCAGAAGGGTGAACGCAAGAACACCACCATGGCGGCGATGAGTTCCAGTCTGACCGACGGGGAGATCGAAAGTCTGTCAGCCCATTACGCGGCGCAAAAGGCTCGCGCGGTCCTTTTCGTGACGCAACCTGGCAAATGACGAAGCGCGCGAGCCGCGACGACGCTGCCGCGCCAAGGATCCATATTTTGACGACCGGGGCACCCGGCCTGGCAGAGGCCTCGCTGGCCTGGCCCCATCCGCAAGACCTGAGGAAAAATGATGATCTCTGACGCCCTGCACCAGCTATATACCCACTACTCGGAACTGCCCTATAGCCAGCGGGTGCTTTACACCTGTACGTTGCTGGTGTTGGGCGCCGGCTATCTGTTTGCCTTCGTCTATCTGTTCCACAGCTATGCCGGTCGCGATGGCAATGGCGCCAGCCTGACCTACGATGACGTGGTCATCGCCTACACCGGGACGGGCAAGGGGTCGCGCCTGGAGTCTGCCTTGCGCGGCCCTATGTCTACCATGCTGCCGCCCGAGGAAGCCAGCAACATGATCGGTTGGGTGTCGGAGGGCTCCACCCAGGACAAGTACGAGGCGAGCATCAAGCCCATCCTCGACAAGCGCTGCATCAGTTGCCACGATGGCAGCAATCCGCATCTACCCAACCTGAGCAACTTTGACAACGTCAAGAAGACCACAGAGCAGGACACCGGTACCGACATCTTCACCCTGGTGCGCGTGTCCCACATCCACCTCTTCGGCATCACCTTCGTCTTCTTCATCATGGGCCTGATGTTCAGTCATGCCTACTTCCGGCCAATATGGTTGAAATGCTCCATAGTCGCGGCTCCCTTCGTGGCGCTGGTGCTCGACGTCAGTTCCTGGTATTTCACCAAGCTCTTCCATCCTTTCGCCTGGGTAGTCATAATCGCTGGCGCGCTCATGGGCCTGAGTTTCGCGTTCATGTGGTTTACGACCATGTACCAGCTTTGGTTCTCCAAGCCGCCGGCGCCAGTGTTGGCACGTGGAGACCAGGGCCCCACAGCCGCGATGCGTTGAGCAGTGACCGGCCCGCGAGGGCGGCCAGGAAAGGCGCGATTCCAGCGGAATCGTGCCTTTTTGCATCTGGGCGCCTGGAGGCACGGACTTGCCTGGCCGGTGCCAGGATAGTAAAATGTCATCTTTTGAGAGTTCCATTCATGGTTAAGAAGACCATCATCGCTGCCACCGCCGCCCAACGCAGGGCGGGGACGCCTCCGCCCGACCGTCTGCGGCTTGCTGCCGTCGACAAGGTCGAACTGGACCATATGATCGAACTTGAGCAGCGCCAAGGCTGGTTTCTGGTGTCCCGCAGCTATTCCATGGACGATGGTCACGGCGCTGAATTGGTGCGCACGGAGTTGCACCAGGCCGCCTGAGATTTCGGACCAAAGGTCAGAGCCTTACCGGTTGCCCCGCGAAGTCTGCTGCTCATAGGCTGCATCAGCAATACTCAGCCCGCACAAATTATTTGTGCGTCGGCTATTTCAGCAACCAACTGAATTTCAGCTGATTTTTCCTGTTGCCCGGCCAGCATGCACATAAAATGTGTACATGCTGGCCGGAACCCAATTCCAACACGGCGCCTGATATGTTTGCTAACCTATTGATGTAAATTGGTTAGTCAGTCCCGGTCGACTATTGGCACGGCGCTTGCGAAACCATGGTCAAGAAGTCTGGCAAAAGGAGTACGACCATGGACGCAAAAACGAAAATTCTCGTCGTCGATGACGAAGAAGTCGTACGTCTGAGTCACAGTCGGCTCTTGAGCGGAAATGACTGCAACGTGGCGACCGTATGGAACGGCGCCGATGCGCTGGCGGAAATGGAGCGTAACTCCTACGACTTGGTCCTTCTTGATTTGCGCATGCCGGGGATGGACGGTCTGACCACGCTGCGCGCCATCAAGAGCCGGTGGCCGAGTGCCGAGGTCGTCATCATTACTGGCTATCCCTCGGTCGAGACCGCCAAGGAAGCGATCCGGCTGGGCGCTTACGACTACTTGGCCAAGCCCGTTCCTCCCGACGAAGTCATCAAGGTCGCCAGTGGCGCCATCACCCAAAAGCGGTGGTCGTTGCAGCAGGAACAGATGGCAAGAGCAAGCTGAATGAATCGAAGACGAACGCAAGACTGACAGCAGAAAAACCGGTTAAGGAGAAGATCATGAGCACCTCACGCAAAATCCTAGTGGTCGATGACGACCCCGTCGTGGGAAAGAGTTTCGACCGAGTCCTGGCTGGCAAGGGTTACGCGGTGATCACTGCGCAAAACGGT
>Ga0172380_10003825_pt1 | contig 20136 bp, 13 predicted proteins | sample Leawe162metaG_FD_119747 | JGI IMG/M metagenome (GOLD analysis project Ga0172380, IMG submission 119747) | Leachate microbial communities from a municipal landfill in Southern Ontario, Canada - Leachate well 162 metaG | ecosystem: Engineered > Solid waste > Landfill > Unclassified | place... | reverse complement strand
TAGAGGTCTAACTTAATCCCCTCTTTGCAGTAGAGCAATTCGGTGCGACCCAACATCAAAGATTTTTGTTTGAGAAACAATGCTTGTTCAGTTGCCTGTGCTGTAGTTCCGCTGAGCAAGCAGACAGAGAGCAAGAGCAGGAGCCGAAGCGTCGAATTTCTTTTGAAACTAGTCAGTTGATTTCTTGTCAATTCAATCTCAAAGAGCCGAGTTGATAACTTGGCCAAATTGCAACACTACCTCCAGATTATACTCTGACGAAGTGAAGGGCTTGTTTCAATGTAATTTGTCGTTACTAAATCAACTTGATTGTTCCCTCTAATTTCCGCCTCATCTTGCTCTAGGTTTCACTCTAGGTTTCGCTTCAAGTTTCGCTTCAACAATTTTGCTTGATTCCTTCCAGTTGGTGAAAAACTAGTATCAATAGGCCTGCGTGGGTGCCAAGTGGATCGGTGCAATTGGGTTTATGCCGTATTGGAGCTAGGCTTCAACTAGTTTCAACCAGGTGTGCGTAGCTGAGGGTAAAATAGTTGAAGTAAATACTGTGAAAGCTACAAAGTGTTCCGAAGAGGTTTTTGCAAGCAGTTTTCATAAGGGATTGTCAGGCATAGGTTTCTGTTCAGTCAAAAGAAGGTTTGTATGCTCGATGCTTTTGCGGAAACACTGCAAGAAACTCAGGAAATGCTCAATAATCCTGAAGTGGTACTGGCGATCGAGCCCACTACCTTTGCATACGGGAATGCTCACGTACAGCAGTCTCAGAGTGTCTTTTTTCAACACCTTGCAGGCTTTGCTCCAAGCCTGATTGAAGACGCAACTCTCGCTGACCTGACCGCTCTACACCGGATGGGTGTAGCTTGTCGACTATGCGGTCAGTTTGATATGGCGGAGAGTTTTTATCGGCGCGCTCTCAATTTAGTGGAAAATGATTCTGGCTGCCATTCTTTGCCGGCCGCAATGCACCGAAATTTTCTGGCTGGCTTATACTTTATGACAGGTCGTGAGGCTGAAAGCATTCCATTAATTGAGGCATCGCTGCATACCTACATCACGAATCTCGATGGTCAGCACCTCTATACACGTCTAACGCATTTTGGACTCGCTCTTGCTTTTGCGCGCATCGGTGATACTGAGCGTGCCCAAGACCATTATTTACGCAGCGAGTTGGGTGGCAGCTCTCGCCTTGAGGCCGTGGACGAACTGCGTTGGTCTGCCCTACCTCTAAAGCTTATGAGTCTTGCCGCTGTTAAATTTGAGCAAGGCCGACTCTTTGAGAGCGTTGAACTGTTTCGCCATTGTGTCATTCATGAGGCCAATGAGGCATGGCCTGGCAGTATTGTGGTTGCACGAGCCCTAGGAAATTTAGCGACATTGTGCCGCTCGCAAGGTCTAGATGCTGAGGCTGGGGAGTTCTTTCGGATGACTTTGAAAATGAAGGCTGATTTGATGGCGGAGAGTAACCCCGATTATCAAGTTACTCTGAAGCAGTATCAAGAATTTCTCAAGTCAACTACTGAGCGTCGGGCCGAGTAGAAACTAATTTTGGAAGCACATTGCCGCTGGCATTGATTTTTCGTTTTTTTTGCCGGATTTAATCTAAGTCTGGATGAGCAATTTGTTTGGTTTTTGAACCTTTAGATAAGCAGCGAAATTTCGTTTGGAATTTCTCTGCTGGCCCGAAATGAACAATTGGACAGCCTTTTGATAGTCGAAAGATTGAACTTTCTTTGCGGCAAAAAGTTCAATCTTTCGTACTGAATAGTCAGACTCCGTGATTGGTGCGAAGTTTTTTTTCTAGTTCACTTAGCTGGAATTCGACATCGTCCAAGCGATCTTTATAAGTACTTAGCTGCAATCCATCCTCATCTGTACGCGGACTTGGAGGAGATGATTTTGCTGCTCGTTCCATAAAATCTTGCTCTGGGCCTTTGTAGCTTTTCTCTTTCGAGACAAAGTTACCTTTGGCACTATTGCTTTTGCACTGATCTATTGCAATGACTAAGTAGTGCCTTTCCTTGAGTAATTGATTGTACTGTCGATTGAATTGATCTCTATCGTCGCGCTCCAACCCGTCTCGCTCTTTGAGCTGTTGTTCATAAATTCTGGTATCACTTGCGACCCCTTCGAAAAAGCAGACCACGATCCAGGCCAGTCCAATAATCAATGTAATGACTGCGTTTCCGAACATGAGAAGGGCATCCCAGATGCAGAGCAGGCCGATCTCAAACCATTGGCGCAGTACTGCAAGCCACTCACTGGTGTGGTCCGTTCGCTTGTCGATTTCGAATAATTGATTGGTACATTCAGTGCACCACCAGCCGTGATTGTAGTGAATGTACTGATTCGTGCGGGTTGAATAGAGTCCGTGGTACTCGTTTGTCATAGGGCAATCTCTTTGTTTCCGATTGAAACATTGGGTTTCGGGTTGAAACGCGGCCAAGAGCTTAGAGCCAGTGCGTAGTTAGGTAGTTAAGTCGGTAGGCTTGAGTTCCTGGCATGACTTTGACAATAGAGACTGTGCGCAGTGCTTTCACCGTGCGATTGCACAGTGTTTTGATTGGCTGGCTAAACAAGATCTGGAAAGCGAGAGTGGAAGGACCGCCATTGAAAGAAAAGTACCGTTGCTGAAAAAAACTAGAAAACAGCAAAAAAAGACAGGCTCCTCGAAAGGAACCTGGCTGCAATTCTGGGGGGCTCTCTGTCACTTATTCAGTCGATAGCCCCTAAACCCTTTCGGGGGAGATAGCCGCGCCCGCAACTATCTCCAGACCGCTATTTCTTGATTAGCCGCACTTGCTGTAGCCGCACGATTGACAGACATTGCAGCCGTCAATTTTTAACCACTCAGCGCCACCACATTTGCCGCATGGAGCTTGCGCTCTGGCGCCGTTTGAAGCTGCGCTGAACAATTCAGATGAGGCCGCTTGGGTTGTGACATTAGCTTTTGGCGCCGGTTGAGACGCTGCGTTTTGAATTGCTGCCGCAGGAACAGAACCGTGATTGAGGGCCGCTTCAGCTAGTGCCAACTCTTCATGGTCTTGGCTGTGATTTTTGCGATAGTGCTGAATTGCTTTGGCTAGACCATCGCAAGGAGATTGCACCACTACAGCTTTGTCGGAGTCGGAGAACTTGAAGAAGGCTGGGTAGCCAGATTGAATATTGACCAGTTGATGCACGATTGTCATTTCGGCCTTAGAGCGCTCGTCTTCGCCAAACTCGGCAGCGTACTGCAAGAATGATGAGGCCAAGCGACCTACAGCTTCGAATAATCCGGCTTCTACGGCGCCTGGTTTACCCATGCGGGCATAGACTTCAACTAGTTCGCCCGGATGGTTTTTCTCGTGGTTCAGGCTCACGTGCAGAGTAGAACCGCCATCAGGAGAGCCGACGCGTACTTTGTAGTTTTGACCAATAGTCTCGTCTACATGAATGTTGCGGCGCTCTTGGTGACCGAGTTGAGCAAGCAGATCTGATTCGCGGTCGTAGTCGTTGCTGGCGATTTTTTCTACCGGTTGCGATAGACGGCTGCCATCTGGATAGAAGGTGATGTCTTTGACACCAAGCTTCCAAGCCAGAATTACAGAGTCGTGCACTTCTTGTTCGCTTGAATCTAGCGGAATAGAGCAAGTGTTGGAGACAGAGTTGAAGACTTCTGGCATTTCGTTGGCGCCATCGTGAATGGCGGCTAGATGCTTTATGTAGCCTTCTGGGCTGACTTCAACGCGAATGGGGAAAGCGTTTTGTACTGCTTCAGGTACTTCGGCGATTCCACGGCAAGACTTGTGATTGTCGCGAATTTTCTTCATCAGTACTTTTTGAGCATCTTCGCTATCTGGCCAAGCGCCGTGCTTGATCATCAATTCTTTAAAGCCTGGAGCAACGAAGTCAACGAAGCGTGAACGTACTTTGCGTGAGAAGACGATGCCGTTGTGTGGATCAACTCCCCAGCTAGTTTGCAGAGCCTGGGCTAGTGTTCCGGTTGGAGCATTGTTGGTCAAGCAGCTATTGCGAACGCGCAGTCCTTTTTTCTGGAAGCGGCTACCCTCCCAAAGTGGGTAAACACCGCGATCCTTAGCCATTTCAACTGAAGCTTCGAGGGAAGCTTTGTTGTATTGACGGAAGAGTTCTTCAGTCGCCTGGTGGCTTATGGGAGAACCGAATTCCACACCTAGTCTTGAAAGGAATTCGGCAATGCCAGCAAATCCGCCGCCGTTGCGTCTTTCTAAACGAGCAGTCATGTTCTGCAGTGGAATTGGATACCAGCTTACGTCTGATACGTTATCCATGAAGCGCTGTTGGACTCGCACTACGGCACGCATGGCTGACATGTTGTAGCTGCCATCTGGCCCCCAGAAATCGGAGTGAGCTGCATGCAGAGAAGAGAGATTGCAGTTGCCCATATATGTACGGCCGTCTTTGCCCGGGCCAGCAGGCAAGAATTGTTCGCCGCATGGATTGCAGGTGTTGAGGTCATAGGCATGATTGTTGGCGTTGCCAGCATTGATAGTTTCGTAGAAGCCTATGCCTGGTTCGCCTGAATCTCTCATACCTTCGACAACGCGCTGGAAGACGTCAGGAGCGTAGAAGTAGCCGTGAGCTTTGACATATTTGTCTGTGATTTCCACCATGGCATTGCTCAATTTGCGAGCAGCGTCAATTGCTTCAGGATGCTTTTTGATGTCGACCGAGTACTCTTCGTATGTAGGCTCTTTGGTGAGCTTGTTCACTGTCATCATGCCACGGGTGTCGAGTACTGGCTTGCGCGGATCGTAAACTGGTCCTGTCCATGCTTGATTGTTGAAAGAAGCTGGGTAGAAGCGTTTTGCTTCCACTGCTTCCATGAATCCAGGCATGGCCAAAATTGTGACGTTCGTGTTCTTTAGATAGTTTTGTCTGTCGATGTAGTTTGCGTATTGCTCGCCGTATTTTTGTTCGGCTAATTTGAGCAAGCGTTTTTTGTAAGTCATAGAATCTTCGCCAGATTCTTGTCTTAGTTCGCTGCGCAATTGCTTGTAGATTCTGGAAATTGCGGGTGGTGGAATTAGCTTCTTCTTGTCGATGAAGAAGAGAATGTCTGGGTGGTCGGAGTTGCGCAGTTCAATTAGGGCTCCACCGCGGCGTCCGCCTTGGGCGACTGCTTCAACGGCTTTAGCGATGGTCTTCTCGTAGAATCGGTCTGGACCAGAGGCTGCTGCTCCATTAGATATGATTGAGGCCCATGGGCGTAGTGAGGAGGTGTTGAGACCCATTCCCATTGCCGCTTTGGCGGCCAATGCTTCGATGCGAGCGGCTTCTTGGATGCCCTCTAGGCTATCGGTAACGAAGGCTACTCCACAAGCCGCTAAGCAGCCTTTGCCGCGCAAGAACGATGAGAGGTGACCCATTGCCACTTCGTGCTCAGAAAGATTGGTGATTTTTCCCTGAGTGACCGCGTGGCGCAGTTCTTCAGAGCGTAGCCAAATATCTTCTTCTTTCATATTGGCTAATTTGCCAAAGGCCCAATACTGAAGAACTTTGAGCGAAACTTCTGGGTCAGCGTTGATATTGGCCGGAGTATTGGCCCAAAATCTCTGGTTGCCAATGTTGTCAGCGAAGACTTGGGTCCACTGCGCCACCTTTGGATGGTTGATAGCGTCAGTCAGTGTAAGCTCCACCAACTCAGCTGGTGTGAGTACATATTTTAGTTCGGCTAGGGCAACTGAGCCTGCCACTCTATGAATAATATCGTTGACGCCTTCAATTGGCTGACCAGTCAAAGGGTCTCTGTTGCCATACAAGCCCACTAGGGTCTCTTGGGTTGATTCCCAATACCGGCTGGTATAGTCCTCTTTTGCTGGAATCACTGTAGTGGTTGGGGATGTGGACGTCTTCGCCGCATTGGCAAGTGCTGTACTTGCCAATGCGGTTGTGCTTGCGGTGCTTGCTGTAGACGACATAGAAACAGGCCTGGTTGCTGTTTTCTCTGAAGTATTATCGCTAGGAGAATCTTCTTTAGAGGAATTTTCTTTGTTCTCAACTGTCAGCATTTATATGTGGTTCCTTCCTAGTGTAGAGAGCGTGAGTGCAGAGATAAGGGGTGCAGAGATAAGGTATTTAAATAAGGGCAGTTAGTGTGTTGCGTTTCGGCCGGGGAGGCAGGGGAGATGCAGGGGAACGCGTCAACTAGACCCCGCGAGGGCGGGGTTTTGTTGGAGCGTTGGGGCAAAGTCTTACCGGCTCATGAGTCGGTACTCACAAACCGAGATTTGTGATTGGAACTTTTTTGTTTTATGAGAGGTTTTTAGGACCTCTGCGCAAGATTTCGTTATGAATAATCTACTACCGGTAGGGTCACCTCCGCAACTAGCAAATTGATGTTCAAAAGGTGTTCAAAGTCTGCTATGCATTGGTGGGGTAGCCTTTGCGGGTTAGATAAAATCGCAAAATAGTCCCCCCACCCCTAGTGTCGGTACTGCTATATGTGGTGTAGGTACCTCTTCTTGGCAGCAGGCTCTCATGCCTGCAAAGGCAAACAGGGCTTGAGGTCTGATAATGCCGTACTATGTTTGTATATGCGCTTGTGGTGGCGTTCGCGGTGGCTGATATATCTATGCGGCTGTGGTGCTATAGATGGTGCATCTTGGTGGCGGCATTGGTGATTAGCGGCTGTTTATGCGTGTTTGTATATGTCTTGATGCGAGTGAGAATATGTCCGATAAGTGTGAGAGCGGGATAATATTTATCGGCGCTCATTATCGGTCAAGGAAGGACTCCGTAGCCGACGCCATAGACGTTGCGAATGAATGATTCTTCGCCGGCCACATCAATTTTCTTTCGTAAACGCCTGACGCACCCGAGAAAAGCCTCGTTGCTTGTATCTAGGCTGTCAGACCAAACTTGATTGAGTAGTCTCTCTGCCGGAAATAGCTCTCTGGGGCGCTGCTGAAGAAATTCGAGGAGGGCATACTCTTCTACCTACTAATGCAATTTCAAGGCTATCTCTGACGACTACGTGGCGCTGTGGTATGAGTTTAAGTCGTCCGACTTCGAACTTTGCTTATTTGATGTCTTTCGGGCGTTTCAATACCGCACTAACCCGTGCCATTAGTTCCTTAATATGAAAGGGTTTGGTGAGATAGTCGTCGGCGCCTTCTCTGAAGCCTTCCAGTTTCTCTTCGATATAGCGCTTACCGGTTAGGCATCACACCGGAGTGTGCTTGCCTTCAAGATTTGCCACCGGGTTTCCCTTTTGTGCAGTACGAAAGGCGCGATAATTACCTGAAAATTCAATCGGCACTCAAAGAGGAAATGACACCACTTCGCCAGGGCGGCTTGCTAATAACTGAGGCAAAGTCATCAGATTGTAAGTGGCAATGAAGTTGGCAGACAGAGCGAAATTCAGTCCTTTTGCTGCTTTGCCAGTAGTAAGTTGATAAACCCTGAGCACAAGATTGAGAGTAGAGAAACCCAGTTTTACTTCAATTTCTATATCTGTGTCGACTATCTGTGCAATATCTGAGAATTCGCTCCACTGCCGATTGGATTGTTGATTGTGCATCTTTTCGTCCTATCACTTGATCGAAAACGGCGTTCTGCTAGCCTCACTTGAAGCTTTGTTTGCTGGTGTTAGCTTATGTGGCAAGAGCGTCAAGATCTGGGCGTGCCTTTGTTTCTCGTCAGTAGCTTATAGGCTGGCAGGATTTTTTTCTGGTTGCGGGTTTATTGAGATTTAGCTTGTTTTTGTTGTCTTGATTGTTGTTCTTGGTCTCTAGGGAAATTTCTGCGAAATTTCGCTGCTTTTCGAAATTGACGTATTCAAGCCACAAACCAACTATTGAACTTTTTTTGTGCAGTGAAACTTTGAACTTTTCGATAGTTTTTTACGTTGTTTTAAAGACGAGGCAAACCTAGGCAATGGGCGGGAAGTTATGTCTACTTGTATTAGCAAAATTCGCAAACACGTGGCTTCTTTGTCACCAGGAGCTCTATTTAGTACGCAGGATTGCGTACAGTATGGTTCTCGCTCTGCTGTAGATCAGGCCATCGGTCTTCTTATCAAACTCAATATAATTGACCGAATTGTGCGCGGAGTCTTTGTTGAGGTCGATAGCCGTAAGTATGAGTATTCAGCGGAAGAAGTTGCAACAGTGAAGACCCGTGCCTTTGGCAATGCAATTGTTCATCCAGGTTTGACCTGCGCTAGAGAGCTTGGTGTGGATGATGATTTTGCCGCGGCGCCTGAGAATTCTCGTCAGGGTGAGGATTCGCATGTGTTTTTAACATCCGGTCACTCAACAAGGTTTCGCTTTGGTGAAGGCTATATCTTCTTGCGCAAATGTAATGGTCGGAAAATACAACTTTCAGATAGCCATGTTGGAAAAACTATTCGGGCCCTGTGGTATAGACAGCAATCGGCACTTACCGTAGAGACGATCTACACGCAGATTTCATCTTTTGACCGTAGTGATTTTATTGAGTTAGTCAGCAAAGCCAGATTGATGCCAGCCTGGCTGCGGGACAAGATCTCTGACGTATTTTGTATGCGTTGGCAGCGTGTTGCCTTGTCTCAAATTGTGAAACAAAGAGAATATTGTCTGATCGATAGCGGATAATTTTTTTCGCATCAGGCAAAGAAACCGGCCATGATTGATGGAACTTGATCATGCAGAATCTGTCAATGAAAGATCTCGTCTATGCGAAGATCTTGGCTCTGCGAAATCCTGGCTCTGCGAAGTCCTAGTTTTGAAAGATTTTGGCAAAGATACTGCTGCTATTAGTTTTGTCTATCGCTTATATTAGAAGTCTCGCTTAGGTAAAAAATTGTCTCTTATGATTGCTCCATGTAGATCTCTGCTTGCTGCTTCTGGCATCTGTGGCTTCTTCATGCTTTCTTGTTTCCTCTTGCAGCCTTACGCAGCTAGTGCTGGTGAGTCAAAATCTGCTAGCTTGAAGCAACCTGAAGTAAGTACAAGTTTAGGGCCAAAAAAAGTAGGCGACAAGTTAGTCGAACCAAGAGACCTATGGAAACACAGTGTTCCAAGGCAGGCCGTTAGTGCTAATCAACTGCCGGTCGGTAAATTGGTGGGGCTGTTGCGCAAGCGCAAATTGGCCGAGATTCGACAACTGCTCAAGGAAACGCCCATTCATTCTGGCGATGCCAATGAACGCTTGATGTGGGAAGCCGCTTGCTTAAGTGCTAGAAATAGGTCGGAACAGGCTGTGGTGTTATTTGATAAAGTCAAAAATTTGGACAGTGCCCCGGTTTTAGTTCTAGTCAAGGCGGCAGAGGCCTATGCTAGCGATGCTCAGTATGATAAGGCTATTAAGCTCTGCAATAGGGTGCTTGCTAAGTACGAAGTTTCTGAGGCTTATCAGATTCGAGCGGGATGTTACGGGGCGACTAATCGGCTTACCGAGGCCGCTCGTGATTTTGAGAAGTTAGCAATTTTAGGAGGCTCGTCACCCATTCGCTTCTATTGTCGGGCAGCTAGCTTGCTGCTTAAAGCCGGCAAAAGTAAAGAGGCATTGACAATGGTCGATAGAGGCCTTGCCGTTACATCTGGAGAATCGACTGCTCCGCTCTACATGGTAAAGGGTGATTGCTTCAAGTCTCAAGGCCGCTGGCAGGATGCGGTAAATAGTGTTACTGAAGCTATTAAGTTGACTCGCTCGCACAAGGCTAGTGCTGGTGGTGAAGACGAAGTGATATTGTCGACTTGCTATAAAGAACGAGCTTTCTGTTATCAAAAACTTGGTCAACTTAATCTAGCTAAAAGTGATTTGAAGGCGCTTGAGGAATCTAGCAGAGGCCTTGCCGATGAAATTATCGGGAACCACTAGTCTAGTGAATGTAGAATTTTTCTCGGCCGGAGTGGGTAAGTCTTCAAGCACTTGATGGCGCGCAGTCCTTACTTGGCGCGAATTGCAAATCATTTGGCTTGTCTGGCCGGATTTTTGCCGTTAACTAATGCTGCTATTTCTTTTGGTAGGGCAGTTGTTGCGGCGATCTTGGTGAATACCAAGTTTCTTTCGATAGCGAAATTTCTGACGTTTGACTGAGTTTCTATTTTGGCATTGCCAATTATCACATTGTCTCTGGCATAGCTATCTTTCGCTCCTCCGGGGCGCTGCGGATCTCCCCCTCGGCCAAGCCAGACATAGTTGCTAGCTTCAATAACGTTGCTGCTAACTGCCACATTGCTAGAGGCTAAGCCTGAGTGTTCGCCACCAATTTCAATGCCGAAATCGGTGTTTCTTATATAGTTGTCTTGGATCAAGAGATTTTTTGCTCCATCGCTGTAGATTGCTGCAGCTGAATAATTGCCAGCTTCGCGACTATTGGGGTTGTGCTTTGTCGAGATGTCGTCTGCATAATTGAAAGAGATCTCTCCATTGCGAGCCTGATCCAAGGCTGCATTTTTAGATACTCGTTCACCACCAATAGTATCAATGAAGATATTGTCAAGTTTGTATCCGCTGTTACCGATCACCTTGAAGCCACTGATATTGCCATTGATTGGAATTGCTTCAAGTTCGCCAAGCTTGAGATCATGCACTTTGTTGGCGAGGATATTGATTTTGCTTAGCTTCGACGCATCGTTTCCACCGCGGCCGTAAACTGCAATTCCTTCTGCGCCAGTGGCTGAGTGAATGTCATTGCCGGCTACAGTGACATTGTTAATACTGCTACCGTCTATTCTGATTGCAGCCGTGCTCCCCGTAAAATTGCGGATTTCAAAATTTTTGATAGAAATATCGCTGCTGCCGCTACCAACCGTAAAAGCAGCGTTGGCACGTCCAGTCGTTTTGCCGGCCAGGTCAAGCACTGCTGGATTTTTTACATCTGTCTGTAAGACGAGGTCTGATCGCGTGATGCTGACACGCTCTTTGTAAACGTCGGTGCCTACCCTGTGTACGTTGATGACACTGCCACTGGGTGCATTATCAACTGCTGTTTGAATGGATCTGTAGGGATTTTCTCCGGAACCCAGAGGGAAAGCTTTGTCACCTTGTCGTGTGGAGACATGCAACTGCGGTTTTGACTTGTCGCGAGCGCTAGCGACTGTCAGGGTTTCGAGCCCAATGTCTTTGAAGCCTTGCGCGATTGGCGGTAGGTTTTTGCCGTCACCGTGCAGGTAGTTTTCTGCTTTCTTTGAGTCGACTGACTCTAGGGCCGGGGCTTTGTCTATTTTGTTGTGAAGAGGCGGAATTTCAATGCTCTGCGTTCGAAGCTCTTGTCTTGACCGTTCTTGACTCGTTTGCTTCCGGCTCGTTTGCTTCCGGCTCTCTTGCTTCAGTCTCTCTTGTTTTTGACCAGTTTGCTCTTGGCCCAATTGCTTCTGGTCTGTTTTTGTTTGGCCTATTTTCTTAAGTTCAAACGCTCTTCCCTCTGGGAGAGATGTTTCTTTGTTTGCTTCTAGGTGTTTTTTAAAAAAGGCATTGCTGTTTATTGATGCTCCAAACATGTCGCCAATAGACAGTTTGGGAAGCGGGTAGCTGGTAGTACTGTTCTGACTGTCTGAGTCAGTTGCTTGGGCTGCCTTCAGCGAAATTTGCGGCGCATACCATTGTGGCGTTTCAAGTGTTTGCGGGCGTTCGCCTTGAACGTCGGTTTCTTGCTTCCGAACTATATCAAGTTCTTTGGTCATGCCTACCGAGTTTAAGCCTCAATAACTTCGCAGAAAGTAGTCACAGAAGTTATTTAGGCATAAACAACGTGAAAATCTCTGGTTGACTCGCGCCTAGGCCGTATCCCATTTATTTACAGCTTCGGTTGCAGCTTAGGTTGCGGCTTAGGTTGCGGCGATGAGACGATTGACTGAAAGCAGTTGGGTTATTGCGACTGAAGCCGTTCGTTGTTTGCCATGGCAATCCGCTTTGTCTTTTCCCAGTCAGCGGCAGTTGCTAGTTTGACGGCTTTGGCCCTAGCGGCGCAATCACTGCTGGCAAGCTGGTGTTCTGCCCAGTATTTCTCTATGCGCTGAAGGTGCTCGTCGTTGAAGCCCTCTAAATTTTGTTCGAAGGGGCTCACTTGCGGCAGGTCTTTATACAAATCGAGATGGGGCTGGTCATTCGAAAGCCAGCTGTGAAACTTGTCGTTGTCGAGTTGTGTGTGTTCGTGAGCATGACCGGTATGTACCTTAGTGATGATGTCCTCGCCGCAACTCCTGCACAGATGAGGCTGGTCATCGATGCTTGCTTTTTCTAGGTGATCTCTTGATCTCTTTGCCGTTTCAAAATGATTGACAATTTGGATTTCTGAATGTTCTGGAGGCCTATGCAATATGTGGGGACTGCCATGCCTAATTCTCAGCTCTTGCTCGATGGCATGAATGCAGCAGGCTGGAATGTAGATAAGCCGATGGAGGGCAACCGAAAACCATTTGTGGAGTTCTTCCCAGTAGTCCGCCGTGGTCGGACTCATGATTTTTTCGTCTCAAATTTCTCGGCTGGTTGCGACTCTATGTCCGTCTTCTGTAACTCTGGGTACCAAGAGAAATGAACTTGCTGGCGGCTGTGGTTTCTTATGGCGATTGCCGAGCACTCAAGGCTATCCATAATCGGCAGAGCAGATGAACCAACCTTGGCTTCGTTTGTACTGCCTGCTCCTTGAGCTCCCACCACGACTAAATCTGCGTCCCACAGTGAAGCTAGCTCCAGAATTGCCCCGGAGACTGAATCAGATTGCAGGACAAATACTTCAAGTTTGCAGTGGGGTTGTTTATCTGCTATTTCTCTACCAATTGCGCGCAGCTTGTCCTCAAGTGTTCGTTGGTATTGTTGTTCTGCGATGTAGCCTTTCGAGCCAGCCAGGAAGGCCACTCCAGGCTCGCGCTTGGATGACTCAGTGACCGTAACCAGCCTGATTGCGGTATTGTCGAACCAGTCAGCCCTAGCAACCCAGTCGATGGCTGCGGCCGCTTGCTGGGAAAAGTCTGTAGCTACAATAATCCGCCGTGGTGATTGGTTTGCGAGTTGTCTAATATCTTCGGTGTCTCTCTTGCTAGCTGGTTGGGTCAATCTCTTGAGTTTGTTAAAGCGAACAGCTTCAACTGTGCAAGGTGCCATCATTAGCACTTTTGAGGCAATGCTACCCAAAGCCATTCTGTCAACCAAGCTGAAATCATGAGAGCCGACCATAATATAGTCTGCTTCCCAGTTGCAAGCGACATCACAAATTCGTTCGGCAATTTTGCCGCACTCAATGTCTGCTTCAGTATTTGGGAAGACTTTTGTGAATGAGTCTTTGAGACGATTAAGCCAGTCGAGCATGGCCTGGCGATGTTCATTCTGTTCAATCCGCAAAACTTCTTTATGAATAATCTTGGCGTCGGGAATGCCGCCACTAAGATCTTCAACTACGGTCAGCAACATAAATTCTGTGTCTTCTGGCCACTTTCGAGCCATGGCTGATTCGAGGGCGTATAAGGACGATTCCTGAGAATTTATTGGTATTAGTACTCGAAAGCCATGTGGCTTATTGGAAATTTGATCGGTTTTTCTCTGCCAATCTTTTTCATCGCTTACGTTCTGGCCGCTTGGTTCTGCAGCACTATTGTCGACGCAGCTGCTATTGCCTGAGCTATCATTTTCAGAGGCCGTACAGGCAAAACTGCTTGCTTTTCTGCCCTCAGCGTCACTATGCGACATTGAGGTTGGCTTGATTTCTATATCGGAGGCTTCTGCTCGATTGTTAGTATCGGGCCGTTCCGAATGGTTATTGGTCGTCTTTTGTTTCAATCATAGCCCCTGGATACACACCCGCTGCCCTAGATACTACGGATGCCATTACACACCTTAGGCCTGTTAAAACTGCAAAATAAGCAAATTCTACCAATAGTCTTACTTCAGTGAGCTTAGACCTCTTTGGTCGCGATGGCATCACCTAATGGAGTGATTGAGTGCATCATTCGACATTAATTCTTTAGATTTCTATGCTTGTTTCTAAACAGCGGCAATTTAATTTCATGCTAGACAGTTTCGCTCACAAATTGCCGTTCTGTTCGCAAATCGATGTTTCCGACACTGATTGTTGTGCGGTTTCTTGATGGGCAAACTTTTGCGCTGAAGAAAGTTATTTCACTAGGGGCTGCGCGATTTAGTTTGTAGCACCGTTGGCGATACCGCTTATTGGATACCGTTTGTTAGCTGCCACAGCAGTCGTTTTTTGCTATGGTTTTGGTTCCACTAGTTTCGAGTGTTGGTTCTGTGCTCTCTGCTTCAGAGCTGTGTCTGAGCAACTGCCATAATTCTTCCATTACTCTGGCGGAATCATTGTTTTGCACTGCTTCTACAACACAGGTATTGAGATGATCTTTGAGCATTATTTCGGCACTCTTATCCAGGGCCGATTGCACAGCTTTTAGTTGGTTGAGGATGTCAATGCAGTATTTCTGCTCATCGACCATCTTGTATACGGCGTTTAGATGCCCGATTGCTTTGGAAAGACGAGCTTTGAGCTTGTCGCGTGATTCGTTTGTGATTGCCATGGTTAGAGTGTAACTCAAGGCCGTCCTAGCACTAGCTGTGCGAGTCTTACATCTAGCTAAGATAAAGACGTTAAGTAAGTGCTTAACGTAAACGTGGTTGCCAACAGGTTTTGCGGTTAGCACCTGTATGGCTTAAGAGGTTTTCGGTTAAGCCATGTTGCAGTAGTGGCTTGATGAGATCCGCTTAGTCAGCGCTGCTCCGAGTAAACACTTGTTGATAGACAGTAGGAAGTTCTCTCTCCATTCTCTCCCCCATCAGGCTCCAAACTTCTACTAACAACCTAGCAAAGCCAAACTATAAGAACCAGCAGGCCGCCATGACAGCATCGTATAGGTGTTTAGGAGACAACGGCAGCTAGGCACACCTGATATGGGTCGTATTTTAGAGAACTTTGACTGTGGTAAGAGTTCTTGCTAACAGCTACTCTTGGCAACCGCAGGTCTTGCTAGCAGGCATTTCTGTCGGCAGACTGGTTTGCAAACAGTCATTCTTACGAACAACAAAATTTTCGCCGCTCTTGCAGTGGCAATTCAACACAGCGATTTACCTCCTAAATTGCTCAACAGAAATCTCCTAAATCATGACCAAAAAATCTCTCAAAGCTCAGACCAAGCAACTTTCCAGCCAATGGACCAACGATCGCTTCAACGGCATTGTTCGCCCGTACTCGCCTGACGATGTCGTGCGCCTTCGCCCGCGGCTTCAAGTGGAACACACCCACGCCAAGGTGCTTGCTCAGAAGCTCTGGAAGCTCCTCAATACCAAACCCTACGTCAAGACCTTCGGCGCCATGATCGGCCCCCAGGCTGTGCAGATGGTGCGTGAGGGCGCTCAGTCGATCTATCTCTCGGGCTGGCAAGTAGCCGCCGGTGCCAACAAGTCTGGCCAGGTCTATCCCGACATGAGTCTCTACCCTGTGGACAGTGCTCCGGCCCTGGTGACACAGCTGATCAATGCCCTGCAGCGCGCCGACGAAATCGACGCCAGCGATGGTCACAACGGCGTGGATTGGTACGCTCCCATCGTCGCCGATGCCGAAGCCGGTTTCGGTGGTCCGCTCCATGCCTATGAACTGATGAAGTCCTTCATCAAGGCCGGAGCCGCTGGTGTTCACTTCGAAGACCAACTGGGCTCGGCCAAGAAATGCGGTCACCTGGGTGGCAAAGTGCTGCGTCCCACTTCGCAGTTCATCAACACCCTGGTTGCCGCTCGCCTGGCCGCCGACGTTCTCGGTGTGGAAACTGTTCTGGTGGCCCGCACCGACGCCCTTGATGCCACCCTGCTGGAAAACGATGTAGACGAGCGCGACCACGAATTCATGACCGGCGAGCGCACTCCCGAGGGCTTCTGGCGTGTGCGTGGCGGTCTCGATTCGGCCATTAAGCGCGGTCTTTCCTTCGCTCCCTACGCCGACATGCTCTGGTTTGAAAGTTCCAAGCCCGACCTGGAGCAGGCCCGCAAGTTCGCCGAGGCCATTCATGCCCAATTTCCGGGCAAGCTCTTGGCCTACAACTGCTCTCCCAGTTTCAACTGGAAGAAGAACCTCGACGACAAGACGATCATGGACTTCCAGGCCAAGCTCGGCGCCATGGGCTACAAGTTCCAGTTCATCACCCTGGCTGGCTGGCACTCTATCAACCTCAGCTCCTGGAAGCTGGCTCGCGAGTACATGCAAGAAGGCATGCCTGCCTATGTGCGTGTGCAAGAGGAAGAATTCGCTGCTCAGAAGGCCGGCTACACCGCCGTGGCGCACCAGAAAGAGGTGGGCACTGGCTTGTTCGACCTCATTCTCGAAACGGTCACTGCCGGCCAGTCGTCTACGACCGCTCTGGCTGGCTCGACCGAGGCTGGCCAGTTTCACGGCTAATCTGGCCTGCTGATTAACACGACTTAATTGCCCTAAAGTCTTCCTCGCGAGGATTTCTCTAGGGCGTGGCGCTGTTTGCAGCTGAGTTGGTTCTAGTTTTACTTAGGATTGAACGAGGCAAAGAAAGACCTACAGCGTCATTTAAGTGACTATTTGAAGTGCTACGGAATCTATCCGTAGCACTTCTTTTTGTGTTTAAAAAAATGCTTCGCGATTACTATTTTCGGTAGTAATGGTGAAGCACTTTTTTTAGTGGAAACGCTGTCGAATGGCCATATTGCTTCCAGCAGAGAAATTCCATCGAAATTTCGCTGGAGATCTTGGAGACCCTTGGTGAACAGAGCTTAGCGCTGCCTTGGCGACTAGTTTGTGGCGACTAGTTTGTGGCTGCTAGTCGTCTTTGGTGATTGAAAACTGTAACCCGTAGGGGTATATAGCTTGAGCTGTAAACTGTTTCTAGTGCCTCAATGCTGTTGCAGAAGTGAGATCAGGTGGACGACTACTTGAAACCTGAAATTAAAGCAGAGAGCGAGGAAAGTCTAAATTCCGACAAGCCGTTTGTCTTTTCAATTGATCTCCCGCCTCAGTATGAAATTTTGGCTGAACTCGGCCATGGTGGAATGGGTACGGTTTATCAGGCCAAGAATAGGCACTTAGGCAATTACGTTGCTATTAAAGTGATTAATCCTGAATTGCTTGAAGGCAAAAATGAGACGAAAGCCAATGCTCTCAAGCGCTTTTTTGTTGAGGCTAAGGCCATTAGTCAGCTTAATCATGAGAATCTCGTTGCTCTCAAAGATTTTGGTGTCACGCCTGAGGGGGCTGCTTTTATCGTGATGGATTACGTTGACGGTAAAACGCTAGAAGACTTAGTTAAGAGCGGCCCGTTAGATTACAAGGCCGTTCTACAGACACTTCTTGGTGTCTGCGATGCTCTTGAATGTGCTCATCGATCAGGTGTGGTGCATCGCGATATAAAATCGGCAAACATTATCATTGCTAGAAATTCTCGTGGAATAGAGTCTCCTAAGCTCTTAGATTTTGGTATTGCCAGAATTGCCGGTGATGATGGTAAAACCCAGGGTTTAACGAGCACCGGTGAGATATTTGGTAGCCCGCTTTATATCGCTCCAGAGCAGAGTATGTCGAGCAAGGTCGACGGTCGAGCGGACATTTATTCTTTGGGTTGTGTTCTCTTCGAGTGTGTAAGTGGTCACCCACCGTTCAAGGGCGAGACGGCGATTCACACAATCATGATGCACCTTAATGCCCCTGTGCCTAGTTTAATATCTAGGCAAGGTCAAGAACTGCCGCGCGATTTGGCAGTTATCGTCGCTCGTTGTCTTGAGAAAGAGCCAGCTAACCGATATCAGAATGCAGCGGAGCTAAAAAGTGACATTGAGGCTGTGCTCGCTGGCCAGCCGCTAAAGCCGAAAAATGCGGCGCAAAAGAAAGTCAGTGGCAAAAAAGTTGCTGCGTTTGCTGTGGTGGCAACTGTTTTGACGTGTGGTTCAATGGCTTTGCTGGTGGGCTTGAATAGCAATAGTAGCTTGAATGGTTCAAATCTCGCTGTTGTAGACAAGGCAGCCAAAAGCGCAGATTTAGCAAAATTTGCTGTGGGTAAAGATACCAAAGAAGCCATGGATGCATATACTCGAGGAGACTTTATGAGTGCAATTCATTCACTCAAAGCGTCAATTAGTATCTATGAGGATTTGCTTAAGCCTGTTGAAAAGGCTTTGGCTAAGCGTCCTAGTGGAGATGCTTTGAAGGAACTGCAAAAAGAGCGATCAGATTTACTTTGGACTAAAGCAGAGAATTTTAGAAATATTGGTGATTGTTATGCTGGTCTTGGTGACAGTGAACAAGCGGCAGAATCTTACGAGAAGGGAGTAGAAATTCTCAGGCAATGGGTTGGCCGAGGTTATTGCAGCAAGCCAATGGCGGATATGTATAACAAGTGCATTGCTTCGCTTCAAAAAATAGGCCGCTCTGCCGATGCCAAAAAGTATCAGGATGAACTTGACCGCTGCTTGAAGACAAAAGGTTTTGCGTTCTGAGCGACTGCTTGCTACTGGCTATGGAAGTCTATATAGTCGCGCTCGTGGCGGCATCGTGTATGACAACATTTGCTGTCTGCGGGCGTATGGCTCTGGTGCTTCGCGAATTTCTATGTGTCCGCTGCCTGTTTCATAAGCACGTAGTTCACGCTTTTGACCAGGTTCAAAATTGCGTTGATGTGGTGGTGTTAACCGTCACGGAATTCTTATGTTATACATGCGTATTTGGCTGCTTAAAAGGGTAAGTAGAATTGGCTGTTCAAGGTTCATTGAAATCTTGGTTAAAGGGATTAGTGGCTCACCTAGTGAATAATGTTCGAAGGCGAATCAATCGCTATTTGGTAGTCAGTGTGAGTTTACTTATTTGCTGCTGCTTCTGTCTGTTATCGCCAGGGTTCGCCACGACGTCGGCAGCCGTCTTGGCACCGAGTGATCGCGAAATGCTTCTATTAAAAGCATCAGGAGGCAAGTTCGGTGGTTCCGAAAATGCTTTTAGTCAGCATGCATTCAGCACAAAAACTGCTCAGGGATTGGTGCTCTGGCGAGATACTTCTCCTGAGCGAGTGGTCTATATTAATCCTGAAAATAAGACCTACTTTGAAATTTCATTGTCTGAATATTTAGAGGATACTCGAGGCGGCAGCCGTAGCCTTTCGCATTATCAGAGTTCGCAAGTCAAAGCGGTTCATTTGCCTGATGGCACTGCCGCTATGGAGATTACCTACAAGGGCCAGGCTTCACGCCGGCATCGTGCTGAATCGGGCAATATGGGCCCTAATTCTGTAGAGCATTCTTTGTCAATTGACAAAGACTTGTCTGGCAAGAGCAATACAGATGCTGGCCAAGTAGAACTAGCTCAGGTAATCTGTCTTAGCAACGTCAAGTTATCTGCGGCGATGAACAAGGTTTGGTGCCTCATTATGAACTGTGAAGCAAAGCTAGGCTTTCCGGTGAATCTTAGAGGCCGCACCTCACATCGTGAGCAGAGAGAGCTTGGTCGAAAAGCGAATATGCGCGACCTATTTGTTTACCACTCTCTAAAACTGGTGCCACTTGATAAACAGCGATTTTTGATACCGCAAGGTTTCAAGAAGGCTCGTGATAAGTCAGCATTGTATTTTTCTGAAAGTGGAGTACTAGAGAGCAATGATCTTGATGATTTGTTCAGAGGTAAAGTGAGATAACTCGTTGATTGTTGTCGTTGCTTTTTAGAAAATCTATGGCGATTGACTTGTGCCAAAGCTGCTACAGATTTCGGAAGCAGTGTTGAAACACAACATTGCTGCAAGCAGAGAAATTTTGCAGGAATTTCTCTGCTTGCAGCAATGGACGATAAATTCACTTTTGCAACAGAATTGACTATCAGTTTTTGATTTTAATTAGTAGACTGGTCTAATAATTAAAATCAAAAGAAAAAGCAGCAGAGTTGCTGCTGCTTTTTCAAAGAGGAGAAGCGCATTTTACTGCGCCTCTCCTGTGAGAATCGAGAGCTTGTTCAGCACGCTAGTGCCTACTTGCTCGCGACCGCATGGTATTGGCTGGACTCCTTGGTCGTTTGAGCCTTGGCGGCCGGTCGCGATTTACTTGCTGTCGGTCGGGGTTTCGCTGGAAGCAGCGCCCATGCCGAGCTTGGCGCGCAGGCGAGCACCGGCGGCGCTGGCAGCGGCCTGTTCGGCGAGCTGTTCGCGAGCCTGGTCGGTGGAGCTGCCCTTGCTCATGTCGTTCTTGGCACGAGCGATT
>Ga0172380_10003824_pt1 | contig 20139 bp, 14 predicted proteins | sample Leawe162metaG_FD_119747 | JGI IMG/M metagenome (GOLD analysis project Ga0172380, IMG submission 119747) | Leachate microbial communities from a municipal landfill in Southern Ontario, Canada - Leachate well 162 metaG | ecosystem: Engineered > Solid waste > Landfill > Unclassified | place... | reverse complement strand
CATCGGCCAGTTGGTGCATTGCCTCCTCGCACCGGCGGGAAAAGAACCTGTTCCACTCCGCCGCCCCCGGCAGCTCGCCGAAGGCAACCCATTCACCCGAAAGTTTTCTGCCCTTGCCGTAAATGAGGTAGTTGAGCAGCGGAATCAACACCCACTGGTTATTATGGCATTCCGACCACATCCCGCCGGCAGGGTCGATCCAGAAATCCTTGCCCAGACAGTTGATCCCCAGCCTGCCATCCCGTAACTCCGCCCCCAGGCGGGCCGCGGCTGCCGGAAAATCGATCCGGGCCGCCTCCTGTTTGAGACGGGCGATAATTTCCTGCTGCTCATCCCCGCGAACGCTTCTGCCGGCCACCTCCCCACCCAGGGCCAGCAGTGTTTCCCGGTCAACATAGGGGCAGTCCGCCAGCTGCTTCTGCCCCTGGATCACCGCCACGGCAAAGGCCATACAGGAGGGCAGCCGGCATTCCCGGCAGTTGGATTTTTTCAGCAGTTTGTAGAGATCAAGAGGGTTTTTCATCTGCGTCATCCTGAACCGCCATTTCCGGTTAGCGATCCTCTGCTTTCCGGGATCATTACGGCTCACCACCGCAAAAAAGAGATCGCCATTTTCCCGCTCAGCATTTTTACTGTTTTCTGGTATATTCAGCTGGTTCAGAAACTGATCCGGCCCCAGCCTGATCGAAACATAAGAAAAAAAATTCCTCTCCACAACCGCAAATGACAAAAATACCAGCTTTTTTCCCGGCCGTCATGCTGCTGCTCCTGCCCTTTTCCAGCCCGGCGGCAGAGGGATTTCCCGCCGGCAGCCCGCAGCAGATAACCTGGGCCGGGCAACAATCAGCTTCGCCCAAGCATGATCTCCTGCTGGCCCAGCATGTAACGGATGATTACAGTGAGGCGATCATCTGGTACCGCCAGCGGGCCGAACAGGGCCAGGCCGACGCCCAGTATTATCTCGGGCTGATGTATGCCCTGGGCAAAGGCCTGCCCCGGGATTACCGGAAGGCGGCAATGTGGTTCCGCAAGGCCGCCGAACAGGGCTATGCCGACGCCCAGTTTGATCTCGGGCGCCTGTATGCCGTGGGTGATGGGGTGGATCAGGATCTCGTCCAGGCATATATCCTGATCACCCTCGCCGCGGCCCAGGGCCACCAGAAGGCCCTGAAAACCAAGGATTTCATGGCAGTCCAGCTGTCCCCCCAGGAGATGCAGCAGGCCCAGGAACTGCTGAGAAGGCTGTTGGAGAAGGGTCAGGACGGGACGGCAAAATAAGCGGGAATAGGGCAGAAAAATCGTGATAAAATACCCGGCCATGATTGTCTTTTCTCAAGTTTTTCGTTATCCTGCAAGACCTCTAGCTCACACCCCATTAACATCAGAAATGAAGAAAAAACAATGACCGAGACAACCACTACCAGGGACCGCGATCCCTATTTTTTCGACACTGAAGATCTGCAGGCAATAGCCGATGAAAAAACCATCCGCCAGGGGCTGGCCTATCATAAAGAAAACAGGGTCATCGACCTGGCGCATGATGCGGAAATACTCTGGGGCAGGGTGGAGGACGAGGATTCCGACCTTCCTTTTGACGCCGAGATGCGTCTGACCGAGGGTGAAAGCCCCTTTTTCACCTGCCAGTGTCCGGCCGGGGCGGCAGGTGACGTCTGCCGGCACATGGTGGCCGTGCTCTATGCCTATGCCGACCAGCGCGAGGCAACGGCCGGCCTGCTGAGTGCCGCGGACAGCGCCATTAATGAGCGGATGAAACGGGGCCGCTCCGAGGTACGGGTGGAACCGCTGGACGGCGCAGCCTGGTTCGGCGACTGGCGGGCCTTCTCGGTAAGTTCTTCGACCCATTTCCCGCGCCGCTACCGGGTGACGATCCGCAGTCTCCAGCATCGGGCCAATTTCTGCACCTGTCCTGATTTTGCCAACAATCAGCTCGGCACCTGCAAGCATATTGAGGCCGTGCTGCATAAAATCAGAAAACACCCCAAATACGATAAGTTCCGCCGGCAACCAGCCCCCTTCCCCTATGTTTATCTGGCCTGGGACGTGGAGAATGCGCCCCGGCTCCGTCTGCACCGCACCCAGGCCATGCCGGAGGACCTGCAGACCCTGCTGGCCGATTATTTTGATGCGGCGGGTGTTTTACGGGGCAGTCTGCCGGACGGTTTCTTCCGTTTCCAGGAAGCGGCCGCTGAGCGGGACGACATCAAAATCGGCGAGGACGCGGTTGAATATGCCCGGCACCTGGCCATGGTTGCGGCCCACCGCTTGCGTTCCGCGGAAATCCGCGAGCAGATAAAAACAAGCAGCGGCAGGCTGCCCGGCATCCGCGCCCGCCTCTATCCCTACCAGATCGAAGGGACCGCCTTTCTCGCCGGAACCGGCCGCGCCCTGCTGGCCGATGACATGGGATTGGGCAAAACCCTGCAGGCCATCAGCGCCGCGGTCTGGCTGGGGAAATACGAAAACGTCCAAAAAACCCTCATTATCTGCCCCGCCTCCCTGAAACAGCAGTGGGCCAGGGAGATCAGCAAATTCACGGACCAGCAGTGCCAGGTGATCCAGGGGCCGCCCCCGGCCCGCGCGGCCCAGTACCGGCGTGACAGCAATTTTTTCATCATCAATTATGAACTGCTCCTGCGCGACCTGTCGGTGATCAACGAAACCCTCCGGCCGGATCTGCTGATCCTGGACGAGGCCCAGCGCATCAAGAACTGGCGCACCAAGATCGCCTCGGCGGTCAAGCTGGTGTCCAGCCGCTATGCCTTTGTCCTGTCCGGCACCCCACTGGAAAACCGGCTGGAGGACCTCTACAGCCTGATGCAGGTGGTGGACCCCAAAATTCTTGGCCCCCTGTGGCGTTACCTGATCGATTTTCACGTCACCGACCAACGGGGCAAGGTGCTGGGCTACCGCAATCTTTCCCTGCTGCGGCAACGCATCGCCCCGGTGATGCTGCGCCGGGACCGCCGGCTGGTGAAGGACCAGCTGCCGGACCGCATTGTCCAGCGGCTCGATGTGGAGATGACCGCCAAGCAGATTGAGCTGCACAACGACGCCATGCATAACGCCGGCATCATCGCCGATATCGCCAGGAAGCGGCCCCTTACCCCCACGGAGCGTAACCGGCTGATGGCGGCCCTGCAGCAGGCGCGCATGGCCTGCAATGCCGCCGGCCTGGTGGACAAGAAAACCGAGGGCTCGCCCAAGCTCGACGAGCTGGCCGATATCCTGGATGAACTCTGCCTCCAGTCCGGACTCAAGGCCGTGGTCTTTTCCCAGTGGGAGCTGATGACCAGGATGGTGGAGGAGCGCCTGCGGCGGATGAAGCTTGGTTTTGTCCGCCTGCACGGCGGGGTGCCCACGGCCAAACGCGGCGAACTGATGGACCGTTTCCGCGAGGACGACAGCGTGCAGGTCTTCATCTCCACCGATGCCGGCGGGGTGGGACTCAATCTGCAGAGCGGCTCGGTGCTGATCAACCTGGATGTGCCCTGGAATCCGGCGGTGCTGGAACAGCGCAACGGCCGGGTGCATCGCCTCGGCCAGACCAGAAAGGTTCAGATTATCACCATGGTGGCCGCAGATTCCTATGAAGAGCATGTCCTCTCCCTGATGCAGGGCAAGCAGCATCTTTTTGACAACGTGATTGCCGAGGACGCCACGGAGGATGTGGTGGGCATCTCCAAAAAACTGTTGGAGACCCTGGTGGAAGACCTGACAGCGCCGCAGCCAGCTCCGGCGGCAGCGGCCGCAGAGGCTGAGGAGATCATGGAAACGGTTGACCCGGCAGCGGCAGCGGAACCTGCCCAGACGGCCCTGGCTGGAAAAAATGAGGCGGACGGCGCTGTGGAGGAGGCCATCGCCCGTTGCATTGAAGAGCTGCAGAAGGCCCTGGGCGCGCGCATTGAACGGATTCTCGGTTCCGGCGGGGGCTTGCTCGCCGTCATCGACCGGGTGGATGCCGAGGCGGACCAGGTGGCGGCCCGGCTGTCCGGCACGGTGCCGGTGGCGGTCATTGACCGCTGCACGTTAAACGGCCTCAGCCGGCTCGGGGCAGCCTCCCCGGTCAGCCTCAGCCAGACCTATTTTGATGCGAGCCAGTTGACGGCTGACGGCGGCCTGTCCAGGCTGGCGGCCCTGGCCGCGGAAAAACTGCAGGCGGCCAGGGTGCTGATGGAACAAAACTGCCAAAACAGCGCCGTGGAACTGCTCCTCTCCTCGCTGCTCGCCGCGGCAGCCGACCGGGCCGGGCTCGACCAGCCCGTCGCCGCCCAGGAAGCCGGGGTATGGATCTATGGCGAGGCCCTGCCCAAGGGGCTTCTGAGCCAGGAAGAGGTGGGGCTGCTCATGCGCGGCATCACCCTGGCCCAGTCCCAGTCCGTGCCGGCATCATTGATAACCGGACTGCTTGACGACGCGCAACTTTTTGTGCAGCCATGAAAACCAATAATGGATTCGAAAAAAACTGAAATTTCACCACCGAGAGCACAAAGTCCACAGAGCTAACTGACTGTAATAAATTCAACTTTCTGAGTTGTGGTAACATGTTGAAACTAAATGGATATCCTCATGGTCCCCGTAACTCGTTTCCAGAGAATTCAGCAGCCAGAAATCAGGAGCCGGAATAAAACGTAATAAAATCAACCATTCTGAATCCTGTCTCCTGTCTCCTGAATTCCCATGACGGAGATCAGAGCAGCACCTATGTCACAAAAATATCGTTATTTCGACAAAATAGATCAAATCAGAAAGTTGAGTAATAAAAAAAATCTCTGTAATCTCTGTGGGCTCCGTGGTGAAAAAATGACTTTTCACCCAAGGGGCATAAATACATGGCAGTCAACCAATGACCGGCAGGCATGAATCTCACCGCTGAACAACAGGGCATCGTGGCCCACCGGGGAGGACATGCCAAGGTCAGCGCCGTGGCCGGTTCCGGCAAGACCACCACCATGGTGGCCCGGGTCAGGCATCTGCTGGAGCAGGGGGTGGCGCCGCAGCAGCTGCTGGTGCTCATGTTCAACCGCTCGGCCAGGGACAGCTTCAGCGCGGCCATGCATGATGTCCTGCAGCCAACCGGACTGCGGCCCCCGGAAGTCCGCACCTTCCACTCCCTGGGCCTGCGCCTGGTGGGCAGCTTCACCCGGAAAAAATTCCTGCCCGCCCACACCCTGGTCACCGAGGAATACCAGCAGGAAAAGCTGGCCAAGAGCGCGGTGCGCCAGCTCATTGACCAGGAAGACGGCAGCGAGGAATGGCTGTCCGGGGAAAACATGGAGGGCTTTCTCACCTTCATCGACCTGGTCAAATCAGATACCATGCCCGCGGGCAAACTCTTTTCCTCCCTGCAGCTGGCCGAACGGTTCTCCTATTTCATCGAGGCCTTCGCGATATTTGAGGCGGAGCGCCAGGCCCGTCAAATCCGCTTTTATGCCGATCTCATCCATGAACCGGTCATGGCCATGCTGGGCAACCCGCAGCTGGCGGACTGGGCCGCCAACCATGTGGATCATATCATTGTCGACGAGTACCAGGATATCAATGAGGTCCAGCAGCAACTGCTGAAAATCATTGCCGGCCACCGGGCCCAGGTGATGGTGGTGGGCGATGTGGACCAGTGCATCTACGAGTGGCGCGGGGCGAAACCGGAATACATCACCAAACGCTTCGCCCTGGATTTCCCGAATCCCGCCACCTACACCCTCTCCTACACCTTCCGTTTCGGGCACCGGCTGTCGCTTGCCGCCAACCACCTCATCAGCAACAACCGGCTGCGCGACCGCAAACTCTGCCTCTCCTTCCCCACCACCGCAGACACCACCCTGAGCTGCCTGCCGGAAAAGGAGCCCCATCCCCTGCTGGCCATTCTGGAGGAGCTGGCCGCCGGGGGCAGGTCCGCAACCGAGGTGGCGGTGCTGGTCAGGATGTTTGCCATGAGCGTGCCGGTGGAACTGGCCCTGCTGGAGGCCCATGTCCCCTACCGGCTGGTCGGCCACGAACCGGTTTTCGCCTGCCAGGAGATCAAGGCCTTGAGCGGCTATCTGCACCTCTGCCGGGGCAGCCTGGGCGAGCTTGGGCCTGCCGCGGCCGCCGACATCATCGAGGCCATGCTGACCCATCCCCATCTCGGCGTGAAACGGGAAAAAATCAGCGAACTGGCCGCCGGCATCGCCCGCCAATCGGACCGGGCCGCGGAGCTGATTCTTGGAGCAGCAGGCCCCGACACCCCGCCCTATGTGCAGAAACGCTTTGCCCGCACCGCGGAAACCTGGCTGGCAATAGGCAACCTGCCCTCCTCGGCCAGGGCCGGTCAGCTGCTTGAGACGGTCATCAACAAAACCAATCTCTTCGACTATTACCGCAATATCTCCTCCCGCCTCTCCACCGCGGAAAACCGGATCAAGACCTGCCAGGCCTTTGTCCGCTTCGCCGCACGGCTGGACCTGGCCGTGGCCCCCTTTCTGGAGAAGATCGCTACCCTCCAGCAGCAGGCCGCGGCCCCGGCCGGGGACTGCCTGCTGATCACCTCCATTCACCGGGCCAAGGGGCTGGAATGGCCGGTGGTGATCCTTGCCGGACTCACCGACGGCTCCTTTCCGCTGATCACCGAGGAGCGGGAAATGACCTTCGACAACCTGGAGGATGAACGCCGCCTCTTTTATGTGGCCATGACCAGGGCCAAACAGCAGCTCTTTTTCATCCATCCTCCGGACCGCCGGTTCAGCAAAATGAAAAAGGCAGGCCACGCCCGCTACCCGCAGCCCAAAGACGATGAGAATTTCCTTGCCAGCCGCTTTCTCTACGAGGCCAATCTCGGCCTGAGCAACCAGCTCGGCGAGGCGGTGCGCCAGGGGGAAGGATATTCCGGCAAGCCGATTATTGCCCAGGATACCCAGGTGGCCAACCAGTATCTGGCGGCCATCAACTCACCCCTCCAACCGGTGGAACGGCCGGGCAAGCCAGCCAAACCCCAGGCCGGCAACCAGGAAATCCTGACCATCAACGAGCTGGCCGAGGGCCTGCTGGTCAGACACCACACCTTCGGGCCAGGGGTGGTCACCGCCGTGCCGGACCGCCGCCGGGGAATAGCGCAGGTGCTGTTTGAGCACCACGGCGAAAAAATCCTGAAGGTCGACATCGCCAAATTGCAGCCGCAATAGCAACAGGGGAAAAACGGCCACCAACTCGTCATTACGGCAGGTTTTCAGCCGCAATCCAGGTCGATGGAATGAACGAGCAACCCGCGGCATGCACATTTGCAGGCAAAACAACGGTACGCTTTATGCCGTTGTGACATCGTTGCCGCGGCAAAAGTATATGCACGCTTTCCCGGTTGCGGGTAGTTGTTTTTATCCGAAGAATCCTTTTTTGTTTGCCTTTTCGCCCTGACCAAATAATAAAGCAAAAAGACTCTCAATATTTGCCAAAAAGCTTTATATTGTCCCAGGAGGGGAATGCCTGAATTTACCCTGAATATCAACTTATCAGGGCAAATTTGCCGGTAACCCCGACCATTATGTAGCACAAATATATGAGGTAACACTTGACACTCACCGTTGAAGCGCTCAACATTTTACTGCTATTGCTCCCTGGTTTTCTGTCAGGGCAAATATTTTATTCTTTATTTCAATCTGGTGATGTTTCCGTTTCAAAAAGAATATCAGATGCAATAATTTTTTCTTTTGTAATTTACATCATTGTCTCAGCCATTACATCTTGGGAGCCCCTTGCCTTTGTCGATTCGGTAAATGCAAGACTCAAATATTCATTTAGTGAAAACGGATGGCTTGTTTTATCCACTTTGAGCCTAACAGTTATCCTACCTATAATAGTTGGCGCTATTTACCATAGTGACCTGATACATTCTATTTTAAGGAAACTAAATATAACTACAAAGACATCACGGAAAAATACTTGGAATGACGCTTTTTTATCTCAAAATAGGCATGTAATTGTCACACTGAAGGATGATCGACGAATTAGAGGGTACCCAACTATGTTTTCAACAGATCCCAATGAAGGATATATTTATTTGTATAATCCAGCTTGGATAAACGACGACAAAAAAGATGAAAAAGAACCTGATTATATTGAATCTAATTGTCATGGTTTTTTGTTAAATAGGGACAATATAGATTTAATTGAATTTACGCTTGAACCTGGTGAAACATTGGGGAAAAAGGAGGAAAGATGAAAAAGCCTAAGCATGAAATAACAAAACCTCAAACTGATCATTTCAAGGGAGAAGTTACACCTCCAAAATATGAAACACCGGTGCAAAGACCTATACCCACACCCAAACCACCGAAAAAGAAATAATAATACAGACTTCGGAAGGGGTCAGTAGGGGTCAAGGACAAGAGGGCGCTGAGGGCCAAATCTTTATCCTTGACATATTCGGAAGGAAGAAGGGCATTTCTATTGAATTTTTTAGCCCCCCAGACACCAGGTGATGCGGGCATTAAGCCCGCCAGAAAAACGCGCGGAACGGCATAAGGAGCAGTAACGAAATTAAAAAAAGGCCATGTTATTTCGTAACGGCTCCTAAATTTCTAACTCAACTTTCTGACTTGATCTATTTTGTCGAAATAACGATATTTTTGTGACATAGTTGCTGCTCTGATCTCGTCATGAGAATTCAGGAAACAGAATTCAGAATGGTTGATTTTATTACGTTTTATTCTGGCTCCTGATTTCTGGCTTCTGAATTCTCTGGAAACAAGCTGCGGGGACCATGAGGATATCAATTTAATTTCAACATGTTACCACAACTCAGAAAGTTGAATTTCTAAAGGAGAAAAAATCAAATGAGAATTTCAGACTGGCTGGATGAAAAGCAGGCCCAGAACGTGGATGTATCGCAAATCGAATTACCTACCGATATGTCTTATGATGAAGTCCCGGATGAAACTATTTTTTTCAAAGAAGTTAATCCCTGCGGGTTTCTCTGTAACGAGAATCATCCCTTTTCCAAGGTCGAACGCTTTGGCCACTGGTATTACTGCAGAGGCCAAGACAAGAACGCCGGTATTCATTCATCAAAAATGAAGTGGAAGCTGTTTACCAAGGATAAAGACCTTGCTCTCCAAACGGCTAAGGCACACATAGAATAAAATGGCCAAACATTCTCCGCTTAAGACGGCAGCATCTTTTATTTTCATCATTGTTCTTGTTATCGGCCTGTCAACCGTGTCCAACCGGATCTGGGGCGGCAGGCCGGAAGCCTCAGCAAAGCCCGGGGAACTGGTGATTGAACCGGGAATGACCATTGCCCGGTTCGGGCAGGTCAATGAACTGCCGGACCCGGTTTTAAAGGAGATATTTGGCCTGGAAAATAAAGCCGATCTGCAAAAAGAATTGCAGGCATACGGCTCAACCGGGCAGATTGCCGCCCTGGTGAAAGGGAAACTGGCCCTGGCCGCGGAACATGCCGGCAAGAACTGGATCAAGATCCCGATAAAATTTGGCCTCTGGTTTGCCTTTCTCGCCTCGGTTTTTATCCTCATGGCAAGGCGCAAGGTGACGCCGGGACTGAGAAACGGAGTACTATTCGCCTCGTTTATGCTGTTCGGCGTAATCCTGGGGGCTGACCCCAGTCCCATGGGGACCGTCAAGGATGCCATTCACCTTTATGCAACCAGCCATGTCATCTTTCCGCCCCGCATGATCGCCCTGGTAGTCTTTCTGGCTATCGTCTTGCTGGCCAATAAATATATCTGCGCCTGGGGTTGCCAGGCCGGCACCCTGCAGGATCTGCTTTTCCGCCTCAACCGGACTGACCAAGCAAAGGCGGTTATCGGCAGACAGATCAAACTGCCCTTTGCCCTGACCAATACCATTCGCTGCGCATTTTTCCTGCTGTTTACCCTTGTCGCTTTTTCCTCCGGTCTTGATATCATCGATCCCATCGACCCGTTCAAGATCTACAAACCCGCAGACCTGGGGCTTTCCGGGGCTCTTTTTGCCGGGATGCTCTCACTTGCCTGCCTGTTTGTTTACCGGCCCTGGTGCCACCTTTTCTGCCCCTTCGGCCTGGTCGGCTGGCTCATGGAAAAGACAAGCCTGGTCAGAATCAGCGTTGACTATGAAAGCTGCATCGCCTGTGGGAAGTGCGCAGCCGCCTGCCCCTCCACGGTCATGGGCGCCATTTTAAAACGCGACAGGAAAACGATCCCGGATTGCTTTGCCTGCTACACCTGCCGGGAGGTGTGCCCCACCGCTGCCATACGTTTTTCCACCCGCAGGAGAACATTGCCGCCGGCCGGCCATTTTGGGAAAAGCCCTCAATAATTCCTGCCGGCAAGGCCTTGATTGAGACTCTTTGCCGCCCCCTTCATCCTTTCCTAACCGAAACCTCATTAATAATTAATCAAAAACTAACCATTGACACCGGGCACTGCTTCGTGATAATTTTTACTAACAAACTTTAAGTTCAGACAACCTGATCTCGGCATATTTTGCGTTGATACCAGAATTGCGGTTCGCGAAAAGTGCCTAAAGTACCTGAAGTTGCGGTACTTTCTGATCAGACAAGTCCTTTAACTTAAGACACTTTAAGTACTTTAAGTATTTTAGACACTTAAACTGACTCTCTTTGGTCATTCTCCCGGGAAACCCAATGAAGCAAAGCAACTCTCCTTTAGATATTTGCTCTCTCGGGAGTTGCTGGCCCGGGGCCCTTGGCTTCACCGGCCTCTATTACGTGCTTCTGCAGGTCGTCAGCTGGGCGTGGTTTGATGTGGCGATCCAGCCGAACGCCATTCCCCTGGATCTGCTCGCTCACCTGCTTCTCGGCGCGGCGCTTTTCGCCCTGGCCCGGGGTCCTGGCTGGTTCATCTCGGTTCTCCTTGTTCTGCTGCCTCTCTTCCATCTGGTAAACGCCGCCAAGATAGCCATGCTCGGCGGGCCGGTCATGCCGGACGATTTCCAGGCAGTGCGCAGCCTGTTTCTGATCCTGCACGGCTGGCAGTTCGCCCTGTTGACCGGCCTCAGCGCCTCTGCCGCGCTGCTTCTGCTGGGCATGCTGCAGTTGCGCAGGCAACGGGCCTGGGTGGTTGCGGGATTGTTGAGCGCGGCCGTGGTGACCGTGACCCAGATCCCTGCCGTGGTGACAGGGGCGATGGACCGCTGGTTCGGCAACTCGGTCTGGGATCAGGAGTGCAATTTCCAGAATCGCGGTCTGCTGCTCCATGTCATGCAGGAGAGCGCCCGCTATCTGGCCCTTCAGGTGGCCGATCCGACCCCCACCGAGGTAGGATTCGCCGTTGAGACCCTGAACCCCGCCTTTTTCGTACCCGTTGGCTTTGGCGGCGGCAAAACCAAGCCCCAACGCAATATCCATATGATCGTGCTTGAATCATTCTGGGATCCGGCCCTGCTCAGCTCGGCCAAACTGTCTCAGGATCCGCTTGACCCCAGATTCCGGGCGCTGTGGGCGGCAGCGGAAAATTCACATGCCCTGTCACCCGTATTCGGCGGCTATACCGCCAACGCCGAATTCGAGGCTCTGTGCGGATTTCCGGTCACCCAGGATGCGGTATTCTTTGAAGGAAGACTACGGAGGGACGCCAACTGTCTTCCGCGGCACCTGGCCGATGAGGGCTATACCACCGTGGTTTCACATCCCAACGTGGCCATGTTCTGGAACCGGGTGCATGCTTACCGGCGGGTGGGATTTCAGAACTACTGGTCCAAAGATAACTTTGCGATGGACGACATGAACCGGGAATTCCTCAGTGACGCCTCCCTCTATCGCCAGGTTCTGGCGCGGATCCACCCCATGCTGGAAAACGGGGTGCCGATGCTCAATTACGTACTGACCTTCTTCGGCCACCAGGATTACCCTCTCGGCCCCGCGCGGCCCCCGGTGATTACCGCATCCAGCGCCGAACCCATGGTGGAGGCCTATGCCAATACGATCTACTACAAATCCCGGGAGCTCATGGATTTCATCGAGGTGCTGCGGCAGCTTGACCCCAACGGGCTGATCGTACTGTTCGGGGACCATCTGCCGTTTCTGGGCAATAACTACGAGGCCTTTGCCGAATCAAAATTGCTCGCCGCAAATCGCAGTGAGTTCACGGACGATATGTTCGCCACCATGACCCAGACCCCCCTGATCATCATCGACGGCCAGGCCGGTCCGGTGCCGGTGGGTGATCTGCCGCTCTACCGGTTGCCGGATATCCTGCTCGGCCTGCTGGGCGATGCCAGCCCTACGGCCATGAGCTTGACGCGCACCCCGCCCGATCTCAGCATCCGGCCGCTGCCCGGCATGCAGTATGTGCTCTCCGATGGAAATATTGCGGTATGCCGGGATAATATTGATGACTCGCCGCTGTGCAGAGGCGTGGCGCACTGGCTGGATGCGGTGGAGAAACTGACCGAAGACCTTTACTCCGGCCGGCAATACCTCTTACAGAGGACCCCGCCCCCGGAAGACGGTTTGACTTTGTAACCCGCCAATTGAACTCAGGCTGCCGGAAAAAGAGTTTGTTTCAGCAAGACTTCCTCCGGCGTTCCCAGACCAGCCTCCCCTTTTTCAGTTCCGGCAGCGGATAAAAGGTGCCGCGCCAGACAATGCCCTGCTGCAGAATAGTTGCCAGCGCCGCCTTCCAGGTCATATAAAGTCTGATATACGGCGTCACGGGAAACCAGATGACGTGCCGGCGCAGGCAATGCCGCTGTAAAGCGCCGCTGCGGCAAACAGGATTGCCTGCAGGGCAATGATGGCGAAATTGACCAACCGCGCCGCACCATCGGTCGCAATCAGGGCCCAGGGCGGCCAGATGCTGAAGATGAGCTGCAGACAGGTGAGAACAGAGAGCCGGGTAAAGCTGTAATCAAAGGCCGCATAGGTGTTTTTCCTGAGCCCGCTGATCATCTCCCTGAGCGAGCCATACCATTTCACGGCGATAAAATGATAGCCATACAGGCATTCCTGCCCAAAGCCATGCATCTTGAGGAGCATGCCAAGCATGATGTCATCCAGGGGGCACAGCCGGATGGCCGCATGCCCTCCCGCCTCATGGTAGGCGGCTGCCCGCACCAGGTTGAAGGCGCCGACGCCGATGAATTTATCCGAGGCGGGATCTGCGGCCTTCCATGGCTGGAGATAGCTGATCAGACTGACCCCGAATTCAATCACCACCATCTGCAGCAGGCCGGACGGCAGAACGGCCCGGAATAGCAGGGTGAGGTGGTCGAGATGGCCGGCCCGCATCCGGGCCATCGCCCTCTTAAGCGTGGCAGGCGCCATCACCACATCGGCATCGGTGAAAAGCAGATAATCGCCGCTGGCCCGGCCGGCCCCCTGGTGCAGGGCGTGATTCTTGCCAAGCCACCCCTGGGGAAGTTCGCTGATATGCAGGACCTTAAGCCGCGGATGCAGGGCGCTGATTTCCTCAAGGATGGCGCCGGTGGCATCGGTTGACCGGTCGTTGACCACAATGATCTCCAGCGGCCGGTAATCGAGAGACAGCACCGACAGCAGCGCCTGACGGATATTCTTCTCCTCATTCAAGGCGGGAATGATAATGGAAACAGCGGGCGGGCGGGCTTCATCCAGGGGCGCACAATCGTCCAGCCACCTGATGCGTCGTGCGCCGAGAAACCCCTGGAGCCCGAAGAGAGCGGTGCCGATAAAGGTGGCAACAGCGAGCAGGAGCAGGAAATCCATCTTTTTTCAAAACCTGCAAGCAACGGAACAGGCAAAGGTCCCATCCCGGCCGGACATTAAGGGCGTGGAAAGTACGTTTTTTCCGTTCATGGCGGAAATATTTCGACTTTTCCCGATTTTTTTTGCATAGTGGAAGTTCATTGTTTCCTTAAACATCAAGCGTCACTTCCGCATAATCAAAAAAACAGATGGAAAAACTTCTTGCCGCCATTCCCTGGGGGGTGCTTATCATCGCCTGCCTGACCCTCGGCCTTGCCCCCTTTCAGCCGCCCCACATCTGGGAAAAACTGCAGATGCTGGTGAAAGGCCAACTGGTCCGGCCCATCGACTGGTTCGATTTCCTCCTGCACGGCACCCCCTGGCTGCTGCTGGCGGCAAAGGCGATATTTGCGCTCAAATCATCCTGACAGATGCTCTGTTTCATGAGCCGCGGATCTCACACCGGCGATGATTGTCATCAGTAACAAATCGTATCCGGATCAACAAGGAGAAGGGGCATGAACCCAAAACTGGACTTTATCTTTACCCGGCGCAGCATCCGCAGATATGAGGCGAAAGAGGTGCCCGAGGAGATCCTGACGGATCTGCTGGAGGCCGGCATGGCCGCGCCGTCGGCGGTAGCACGGGACCCCTGGCATTTTATCGTGCTCCGCCGCCGGGAAAACCTGGACAGACTGGCAGAGATTCTGCCCCATGGCAAGATGCTGCGCCAGGCAACCGCCGCCTTGGTGGTCTGCGGCGACATCAACCGGGCCCATGATAAAAAGGAATCCTACCTGCTGCAGGATCTCAGTGCCGCGGTGGAAAATATCCTGCTGGCCGCCAACGCCTCAGGTCTCGGCTCCTGCTGGCTCGGCGTCCATCCCCGGCAGGAACGGATGGAAGGGATAAAAAAGATGTTCAGTCTGCCGGAGGGCATCATTCCCATGTGCGCCATTGCCCTGGGTTGGCCGGCCGAAAGGCCTGAGGCCCGCACCCGTTTCAGGGAAGAATGCGTGCACCGGGAACAGTGGTAAGTTCGCCGAAACTTCTCACTTTCGCTGCCCCTGACCAGCCACACCCTGGCCAGCTTTCCGGCCAGGGGCTCTTATCCTTAATGCGCGGAACGGCATAACGAGCCGTAACGAAATTGAAAAAATGGCCATGTTATTTCGTAACAGCTCCTAAGCAATCTCCACCAGCTCGATAGCAAAGTTCAACTCTTCTCCGGCCAGCGGGGGATTGGCATCAAGAATGATGCTCTCGTCCGTTATGCTCACCACCGAAACCAGAACGGGTTCGCCGTTAGGACCGCTCAGCTGCAGCTTTTGCCCCACCTCGGGATTTAACCCAGGCGGCACCTGGTCCTTGGGAAAAGGCATCAGCAATTCCTCATTGCGGGGTCCATAGGCTTTATCCACTGGGATTTTCACATTTTTGCTTTCCCCCTGAGTCATGCCGATCACTGCCTCTTCGAAGCCGGGAATCACTTGACCGCCGCCGATGGTGAACCCCAAAGGATCGCGGTTGGCCGAGGAATCGAAAACCGTGCCGTCATTGAGTTTACCGGTGTAGTGAATTTTAACCCTATCGCCTTTTTTTGCCTCTGCCATTTGATTCTCCTTTGAGCGGTATCGTTTTATATGAGTTTTCCGGTATTTCTGACAAGTTACAAAACTACGGCCGTTTCCAGCAAACGGCGGGGGAATATACCATAAAAAAATCAGAAAAGATACCTGGCAGGACGGGCCATGGCGGAAAATATCTGGGCGAGCCGGTAAAACAGCAAGGATTCCGGCCTGGTGTTGATGGGTTTTTTCAGGGGGCGCCAACAATGGCGGGCCGCTCACCGCGGGGAGAAGAGACTCTGCGGGCTTAGTCAGCGCCGGGGCGAATGCGGATTATCCATTGACGGCGGGGTCCCCTTATTGCCCGTAAAAAGACGTCCCAGCACGGCAAAGACCGTTTTGATACTGGCCCACAGCTTTGGCAGCACCCAGATCATCAAAATGATAAGAATAAGCAGCACCACTAAAAAAATATAAGGATGAGCCAGGGCGGCCCAGACTCCGGCAATAACCGCCGCATCCTCGGCCAGGGAGGCCAGCCAGTTGCTGAATGGTTCCGGCGAGGTGTTGATCAGAACCCTGGAACCGGCCTTGGTTGCGTGACTGCCGGCGGCCAGGGTGCCGCCCAGAATGGCGGCAGTCACCGTTATGGCGCTGTTGACTTCACCAAGACTAGCTGCAGCCAGCATGGCCCCTGCCGGAATGCGGATAAAGGTATGGATGGAGTCCCAGCCGGTATCCACGCCGGGCATCTTGTCCGCCACAAACTCCACCGCAAACATGAGCCCGGCTGCGCCGATAACCAGGGGATTGGTCAGAATCTGCAGATCCGGGGGCAGCGTCATGTTGCCGGTGGCGCCAAGCAGGCCAAGAGTGAGCAGCGTGGCATACAGATTGATCCCGCTTGCCCAGGCCGCACCCATGCTCAGCGAGATGGTATGTATCATCTGGTTGACTTCATCCATTTCTTTTCTCCGGAAAGGAAACTGGCAAAAAAACGCGCTTCTTCAAAGAAATACCCTCGCATCATATAATTTTCAACCAAATAGGCAAGGGATAATTTTGCGGCCGATAAAGGATTCGGGCTCATTTTGATTCCATTGCGTCAATTTGCCACATTTCCGGATCCGTGATAATATATTAAAACTTACAATAAGGGAAAGCCCCAATATTTCCAGAACCTCTTGACACTATCCCGGCGGAGAATCTCATGGTGCCAGTATCCCAGAAAAGCAAAGCTCCCAAGGTGACAGATGCCATCTTCATGATAAATGCCAATTGGGAACTCATCTCGTTCAACAAGGCAGCGGAGGATCTTTTCGGGCTCAAAGCTGAAAATGTACTTGGCAGGAACTGCCATGAAATCTTTGGTAATGACCAGCGTTTTGCCGAGCTTTTTTCATCCCTCTGCCCCTCCATTTCCGCAGGAAAAATAGTCACCGATTTCAACCTGGTCATTGAAAACACCACCACGAACAAGCTGACTGCCGTGCTGGCCACCGCCGTTCCGATTCCCAACACGGAAGGCTCTCCTTCAGGCGCCATTGTCATTTTTCAGGATGCATCGTCAAGCTACATGTGCAACAGAATGATTTTAGACAGTATCGCTGACGGGGTCTTTACCGTTGACCGCAACTGGAAGATAACATCCTTTAATGCTGCTGCCGAGAGCATCACCGGCTGGAAAAGAGAGGATGCCATCGGCAAATTCTGCGGTGATGTCTTCCATTCCAGCATCTGCGGCAAAAGCTGCGCCATCGCCCAGAGTCTCTATAGCGGCAAACCCGTGCCGAACCGCTCAATCACCATTGGCCATATCGATGGCAGCCGGGTTCCCGTCAGCATCTGCGCTTCGCCTCTCACCGACCATGAGGGCAACATTATCGGCGGGGTCGAGACCTTCCGTGATCTTTCCGCCATCTCCATGCTGCAGAAACAGCTGAGCAAAAGCTATACCTTTGACGAGATCATCAGCAAAAGCGCGCTGATGCAACGAATTTTCAGCATTCTCCCGGAGATTTCCCGCAGCCCGAGCACCGTGCTTATTCTCGGAGAGAGTGGAACAGGCAAGGAACTGGTAGCCAGGGCCATCTATCATGCCAGCACGCGCAACGACAAACCCTTTGTTGCCGTCAACTGCGGCGCCCTGCCTGAAACCCTGCTGGAGTCAGAGCTGTTCGGTTACAAGGCAGGGGCCTTTACCGATGCCAAACAGGACAAGCAAGGCCGTTTTGCCGCCGCGGAAAAAGGCACCCTCTTCCTGGACGAAATAGGAGATATCCCCCAGTCACTGCAGGTTAAACTGCTCCGGGTTCTGCAGAATAAGGTATACGAACCGCTTGGCTCCAATGTCCCGCTGAAGGCGGATGTCCGCATCATCACCGCAACCAACCGGGACCTGCAGGAACTTGTCAGCAAAGGGCAGTTCCGTGAAGATCTTTTTTACCGGCTCAACGTGGTCAAAATTCACCTTCCGCCGCTACGGGAACGCATGGAGGATGTGCCCATCTTGATCGACCACTTCATCAAACAATACAGCGCCCAGCAGGGAAAAGATATTGTCGGAATTTCCAGCGGGGCATTAAACCTCCTCATGCGCTACAACTATCCGGGCAACATCAGGGAACTGGAAAATATTATTGAATATGCCTTTATTCTCTGCGATGGCGGCTTCATTCAACCGGAGCATCTGCCGGAACCGTTTGCCGTGCCTGCCATCAAAACAGGCGCAGACAGTGAGAAGGGATCAGCAAAACAGGGACTGCAATCGCTCGAGGAAATTGAAAAACAAGCCATTTATATGGCCCTGGAAAGAAACAACTGGAAACGAATGGCAACCTGCCGTGAACTGGGTATTTCCAAAGACACCCTGCGCCGGAAAATCGACCGCTATAAGCTGGAAAGCGAGTTTTCCAAACAACTGGATGAATTACCGGAAGAACCGCCATATGCCCACCTGAACGGCAGCCCTCAGGAAACAGCAAAAAATCTAGAGTGAAGCAAATCAAATGCCACCGCGCTCTCTTGCTCCATTCAGCCCCCGCCGCAAAGATAACCGGAATACCTTTCTCACCGCCAATGGTGTACAAGCTGGTAATGCAATCATAAATGCCACTGCAATACACAAAAGAATATCCTTTTGCACGATTATGCCCCGCATGGGCAGGGAAAACAAAAAGCTTCGTTGTCCGGCAACCTGCGGAACCACCGCAACCTTGATTTTTAATTCATCCAGTTGATCTTAACCGGCTATCAGCTTTGATTATTGTCACCAGGGAGCTTGACCATGGGTATTCGTAAAAAAGTTCTGCTCAGCATCGGCTTGGTCTCTCTGGCACTGACTGCGATCTTCTATTATCTTTTTAAAAATGTCATCCTCAACAATTTCGACATAATAGAAGAGCGTTTTGTGCACGACAACATTTCCCGGGTCAAAGCCATCATCGAGGACCAGGCCAAGTCACTTGATACCCTCACCCATGACTGGGCCAGCTGGGATGACACCTATGGTTTCATCGTTGACCTCAATAAGGATTATGAGGAAACGAACATTGTCGAGGAAACATTCCTTTCAAGTGCAAAAATTAATTATCTTCTCTTCTTCGACTCGGAGGGCAAACTCGTCCACGGCACCTTCTATGATCCTGAGCAAAAGGCCCTGGTTCCTGTTCCTGCCAATCTCCTTTCGCAACTTGCCGGCAACAAACAGCTTTTCCACCATCCAACCAATGACAGCCATTTCACCGGACTCATTAAAATTTCCGACGCCATCCTGCTCATTTCCGCGCGGCCCATCTTGAAAAGCGACGGGAAAGGACCGAACCGGGGTACGCTGATCATGATGCGCATTCTTGATGAGGCGCGCATCCAAATGATAAAAGGGATAACCAAGATGGATTTTTCCGTGCATATCATCAATACCCCCCTGCCTCATCCCGACTCTTTTGAGATTCTCGACACCATGCTGGCCAACCCCGACAATTTCCTTATCAAACCCCTGAACGACGATTACATAGCCGGCTACGGCATCATAAAAGATATCTTCGGCCAGCCCCTTCTTCTTCTTCGCCTGGCGGTTTCACGAACCATTCATATTCAGGGCCATCGAACACTGACTTATCTTCTCTGGGCAACAATTATCACCAGCCTTACCTTTTCTTTTCTCGTCTTTATTATTCTTGACAGACTGGTGCTCAACAGATTGGCCGGATTAAACAGCGATGTTCTGAAGATCAGCAAATCAGCCCATCCGGCTTCCCGTGTTCAAGTTTCTGGCTCTGACGAATTCGCCAGTCTATCCAACTCGATCAATACCATGCTGGACGCCATTGACAAAAATCAGCTTGAGCAGAAGGAAAAAGAGGTACGTCTGCGCACCATAGCCGAATTTACCCGTTCCGGACTCTTTATCACCCAGGGTCCCAAACTGATCTATGTCAATTCTGTCATGGAGCTCATTACCGGATACACTTCCGAAGAGCTTTTCAGCATGAACTGGTGGGACATCTTTCACCAGGATTACCGGGGATATCTGCGCTCTAAAATCATGGAGACCCAGAAAGTCGGATCCCCCCCGGAGCAGTATGAAGTGATGATCATCAAAAAAACAGGGGAAGAGGGGTGGCTTGATTTACGGATCAAGCATGTTACCTTCCAGGGCAACCCGGCAAGTTTTGGTGTCTGTACGGATCTGTAAATCCCGCCTTTTCATCATTTCTTTCTTAAAAACGTCATCTTTATTATTAACTCAACTTTCTGACTTGATCTATTTTTTCGAAATAACGATATTTTTGTGACATAGTTGCTGCTCTGATCTCCGTCATGGGAATTCAGGAGACAGGAGACAGAATTCAGAATGGTTGATTTTATTACGTTTTATTCTGGCTCCTGATTTCT
>Ga0172380_10003822_pt1 | contig 20144 bp, 36 predicted proteins | sample Leawe162metaG_FD_119747 | JGI IMG/M metagenome (GOLD analysis project Ga0172380, IMG submission 119747) | Leachate microbial communities from a municipal landfill in Southern Ontario, Canada - Leachate well 162 metaG | ecosystem: Engineered > Solid waste > Landfill > Unclassified | place... | reverse complement strand
TCCGAGATCATGATCGCGCGCTGGTCAGCCTGTGCGCGGATGAGGTCGAAATTGGTCTTCTGCGGCATGTCGTGCCACTCTTCCAGCACGCAGTCATACTGCGTCTGGACACCCGTCGCCGCCGGGATGAGGCCGTTGGACCCACGGGTCACGGCTTCGCGGCTGGACGAAGAGACGAGGAACACGGCCTTTTCGCCGCGAATGTTGGCTTCGGTCGTGACGCGACCGCGCAGGAGCGACTGATTGCGCTCGAATGCAGCGGTCCACTCGTCACGGTAGACGGTCTGTAGGGCCGTATCGACCATGACAGCAATCTCCAATGATGGATTGGGGGATCGCGTCGGTTTGAGGGTGTCCGCCGGGTGCGGCGCGCGCAGGGTGTCCTCTTGCGAGGGGCCGGCAGGCCGAAGGCAGGGCTAAACGTCAGCAGTGTGTGAGGTAGAGAGGTGCAGGGCCGTCAGATGACGGGGTGTCTGCTATCCGGCAGCGCCGGAATTGGTCAGGCCGCAGCGCGCTCCTTGGCGCGGGCGAGCCCCATGAGCTTCGCTTGATGTTCCGGCTTGGCGTAGGCCACCGGGTCCGTGAATTTCAGATCGAGCGCTTCCTTGTACTGCGCTTCGAGGGACTTGCCGCCGCCGCCGAATTCGGCTTCAGCCACTTGGTTGGCCGGCATGCCGTTGAGCGCGCCCTGCACCAGAAAGCGGTTGAAATCCGGCAAGTCACCAAGCCGCGTTCCATCGGACAGGACCGTATCGGCAAGCCGGTTCCGCACTTCTTTGCCGATCAGGTTGTCGGCCCACGTCTTCGCCAGTTGGATGTTGCGCTGGTAGTCCTTGCCGTATTCGCCCCGGATTTCCGCGCGGCGGTTGATCGTCGCCTCTTGCGCCGCATCGCGCAGTTCCATCTCAGCCTGGAGGCGATCCGCGAAGAACGCATCCGACAGCGCCTTGGCAACCGGCGGGCTGACATTGTTGGCGTGGAACAGTTCCTTGAACCGGCCGATTTGCGCCTTGTCGGCATCGTTCAGTTCGATTTCCGAGGGCGGCGTGATCTCGTATCCGTCCGCCGTGTCAGGAAGCCCGTTCTGCTTGCGGTAGGCCGCGATTTCCTCCGGTGTCGGGTCTTCCGGCATGGTCGACTTGAGGACGCCGGCATCGCGTTGACGCCGCAGTTCCCAGCCGGCCTTGGCGTAGGCTTCCAGCGAGCCGTAGCGGTCCAGCGCCTTCTTGAACTTCTCGTCGCCGCCGGCAAGCTTGTCACGCCAGTCGTCGCCATACCAGCGCTGCACATCGGCGTCGGGAGCGTCACCAGCGGGCTTTTCAACCGGCGGGTCGCTCAGGACGGTTCCGGTCTCGACAACCGCAGGCGGTGCCTTCCCGGCTTCCTGAGCGGGAGTTGCAGGCTTGATTTCGGCTGCTGGGGCCGGCTTCTCAGCCGGGGTGTCCGCAGGCGGGATCACTTCGTCAGGCATACGGTCTCCTATGGTGGTGGTTCACGGCGCGCCGATAGCGCTGGCATAGGCCCGCAGCGCGGCGTTGACGGCAGCGGCTTGTGCTAGGGTCATGTGACTGCCGAAATGCATGGCGCGGATTTGGTTCACGCCATGCAGCGAGCCGGACGCGTCGCTGATACGCAGGGTTTGGTTCGAAACACCGGTTGACGCCGTGGTCGCGCCGCCAATATCGGTGCCGTTGCCCCAAATCTTGAACAGGTCGGATGCGCTTCTCGACACCACGATGTGCCCCGGATACCCCGGCAGGGTGGCGAGCGCGGAGCCCGTCCGATTGACCCGGAACGTCACGCCGCCCGACGTGGCGGCCGTCCTTGCAATGAAGGTGTTGGCATTGCCCGCGTCGTATGACAGAGCACCGGCATTGTTGTTGTTAGTCAGAGACCAGATGCCAAGATGCGCGCTGTCTTGGACGAACTTCGGCGACACCATCGTCGTTGGGTTGGCGCCCGTGTCGTAGTAGGACGTGGTGCCGTTGCCGGCCACGTAGTTGTCCGCGGCGTAAGTAGGCGCGTTGACCGCCGTGAGATTGTAGATGTCCCCGACAAGATTGCGAGTGAACGCCTGTTCATCCGCGCCGATGACATAGAAGCCGTCGCAGACGGCGAGCGCACCGCACTGCTTAAGCGCCACGATGAGGTCGTTATAAGCCCGCATCCGCTTCCGCGTCGGCGCTGTCGTCAGCCTCGCGAAGAACGCGAGCGCTTCCGGTTGGTAAACGACAGGCCGGCGGCCCGGAATGCCGAGCGCGTGGCGAAGGGCTGGCCTCACGTTCCGAGGCCCCGCACCCGGACCTGAATATCGGAGGTGGAAGTCAGCGTGACGCCGGTCCCATCGATCAGCAGGCCGAAGATGTTGACCGTTCCCGCCGCCGGACTGGCGACGATGGCCAGATCGTCGTTGGAATAGATGTTCGGCGTGCCGTGGTCGTAGAGCGTCGCCACCGGAATGGCCTTGATGACCTTGAACGTATCGGCGGCATTGAGCGAATAGGCCGCGTTGTCGGTCTTCGTCGTCGCGGCCGGATCGGCGTTGAACAGCACCAGCGTCAGGGATGGCGTGACCGCCGCCTTGATGGCGACCTGGACACCGGTGACGGTGACCTTCTCGCCGGCGGCGCGCGCCACGGCGAAGGTCATAAGCCCGCCCATGATATCGCCAGCCGAGTATGCGCCGGCCGTGACCGCAGGCGCGACCGCTACATCGAAGCCGTGCCCCGCCCCCGTACCACCTGCCCCGAACATTGCGACCGCGCTGGCGTATGTCCCATCGCCGAGGTCAACCAGTTTGGTCGGCAGGGCGTTGGACGTGTCTTTCTGGTCAGCCATCGGCCTTTTCCTTCGCCCTCAGTTGTTCATCGGAAAGCCGGGAGATGGTCCGCAGCGCAATGCCGACACCGCGCCGGCCTTCCACATAGGCCGAGGCCCGGTCGCCGCCGTGCGGGTCCAGCACGAACGATGCGTCATCCACCCGACAGAGCCGGTTGAGAATGAATGCCCATGCCGTTTGCTGCTGCACGGCCGTCGCATAGCCGTTGGCAAGCGCCTTGATGGCAAAGCCTTCAGCATCCCGAACATCGGGAACCTTGATCCAGTCGATGTTCATCGAGCCACCAGGTTGTTGGCGAACCAGAGCTTCGCCATTTCGCAGACGGCGATGTTGCCGTGGTCGCCAAGATGTTCGCCGAACCCGCAGATGACAGGCCAATCCCCATCTCGCGGGATGATCGCCAGCACCGCATGAGCCATCGTCTCGCCGCTCTCAATGTCGTCGGCGAGCTTGCGCAACATGCCGGGGATGTCAGATACGGTGGGACGTTCGCGAAGCGGGACAACTTTCATCAGATCACGCCCGCCAGCTTCGCCAGCCCGTCACCGGCAGCACCCGCAGCTTCGCCAGCCTGCCCGGCCAGAGCCGCAGCCTGAGACAGCGCAGCCTTGTCCTGCTGGTCCTTGGCGAGAGCATCCGCTTCGTCCTTGTCCCTGATCCAGTCTTCAGGAGCGCCGGCCCCGCGCATCGCATCCCGAGCCGCAGTCCGCACGTCGAAGTCCTGCACCGCAGTCGGGTCCAGTTGTGCCGCGCCCATGGCAATACCCGCCGCGACCTGGAAGGTTTGCGCCTTGATGCGCTCCTGTGCTTCCTGGATAGGATTGGAAAACGACCAGGTGAATTCCTGATCCGTCAGGGCTTCCGGCATCCCTTCGAGCTTGCCGTCCGGCATCCGTTGCCCGAAGGCGCCGACTTCCATCAGGATATCGAAGGTCTCAGAAAGCAGCGGCGCGTTGTAATTCTGCTCCACCGGCTCGAAAAGCGGCACGGCGGCCCGCAATTGCTCTTCCCAGATGCGTTGCGTCTCATAGGCCGTCTTTGCCCGTTCGGTCGGCATCGTCAGCTTCGTGACGAACATCGCATCGGCCAGCCGCATCCGGCTCGCATCGATTGCCTGCAAGCCGAGGACCGCGTTCTTGCCTACATCGAACAGTTCGAGCGTCGGACCTTCGCGCTCGTCATATTCGGCATCGACCCACGTCACGCCGCCGGCATAGAGGTTGATATCGCCCCGAACGCCGTCCTCACGCGCCTTCATCGGCGGATCGACGCTCTTCTCCAGCGCTTCGACGCCCGTCCGCGCCATGACCTGCAATTGACGCGCGCCAGGCAGCGCATCCGAGGTTGCCGGCGAGATGGCGTAGGGCCAGCCCTGCACCGGATGCCAGCGGGCGATGACATACTTGAACCGCGTGGAGCCGACGCACTCGATCATGTCGCCATGCGACTTGTCGATATAGATCGAGGCCCACTTGAAACCGCCACGGCGCTTGCGGTTGATCGCCTTGTCCGCGCCGTCGATGTTGAGATAGTCTTCCATCGGCATCATGACGTGCCAGACGGTGAATTCGGTGTCCGGCTTGTCCTTCAGTGCCGTGACGATGTTGGCGTTGAGCGTCGCTTTCGGCCATTTCTGGCGGATTTGCCGCGCCGTCAGCTTCATCTCGCGGAAGACGGTATCGATACGGCCTTCCGAGTTCTCCAGCCATGCGCAGTCGCGAAGGTGATGGTGCCGGTAGATCAACCCGTTGCCGGCGCGGTTCACATCCACCGTCAGAATGCAGTTGCCGAAGGTGGCGAAGTCGTGATCCGCGCTCTTCGTCGCCGTGACGAACGCGGCGAGGTCTTCATACATCCAGTTCCACTGGATTTCCCCGGCTTCGTCGAGCCAGTCCGCTACGCCATCCGCCTCTTGCAGCTTCTTGTTCTTGATCTTCGGCTTGAACCACTTCTGAGACCGAGGCCGCAGCATCGAGGCGAAGGAGTTCGCCAGGTCGCGCCGCAGCACCACCGGCCCGTCATCGAACAGGTGGGTGCCGAATTCCTCGCCGAACGTATGATCGACGAGGAAGTCTTCCCGCTCCGGATAGAACTGGTGCGCCAGTTCGTTCCAGTAGGAGAGCATGGGCAGGCGCACGCTGAAGACGTACTTGCCACGCTCGCAGAGTTCGCGGGAAACCGAACTGTCAGCCATCAGAGGCCGCCGCCCAGCCTGTCCTTGGAGTAACTGTCGGACAGCATTGTCGAGGCCTGCCCCGAACGCTGCGAGATCATCTCCAGCGTCTTGCGCTTCTTGGCGAGGACGGCAGGATCGCTCTCATCCGGCATCGGGCCGGGTTCCTTGACCTTCGGAGGCTTCATGGCGTTATCTCCAGGCGTAGCGCGGCTTCTTCGTCACGGCGCGCGTCGGAAGGCGCTTCACGTCCGGATAGCCGAGGTTCGCAATCGTCGGGTGTTTCGGGTTGTTCGCCCGTTCCATTTCCAGCAGCCAGCCATTCGCCCATGCCATGACCACCGCATCGCCCCGATCAGGGGATCGACCTAGCCGCTTGCGGATTTCCGCCTTGTCCTCGATCTTGATCAGTCCGGCTGGCGTGCGATGCCAGATCGGAGTGGCAAGATCGGCCGCAAGCGTCTTGTCCGGCGGCAGGGCAATCTTCTCGCCGTTCACCGGGTCCAACGCTTCCCGCAGCCGCCACCAGGCTTCGGCCCGCTTGTTCAGGAACGACAGCGAGCCTGACCTTGTCTTGGCCGACGATGTCTCGACCCAGTTGACCGCGACCGAGTTGATTTGCTGCGCCTTCAGATGCCCGTGAGCATCGGCGCCCCAGCCACCACCGACATCGATGGCGATTTCGCAGGCGTCCCGCATCGTGGCAAAGACAATGCCCGCGACAGCCGAACCGTTCTTTGTGTCAATGCCCTTCAGCGCCGTGACAGGCGCGAACCACGTTCCATGACGTGGTGCAAGGATCGTCTCGTCGACACCGCCTTGCGCCACGTCAACGCCGATGCACGACATGCCCCGCCCTTCCGGCGGCTCCGAAGTCCAGCGGCGTTGAGCAAGCTCGATCCATTCGGACGGAATGACCTGCCACGGGTCGTCATTGACCGCGACATCGAACCTGCCGAGAAGCAGCATCGAGCGAAGCGGCTCGGGATGGCTTTGGAGCGTAGCTCCATATCCGGACTCGACCAGATAGGGATTGTCCCGCAGCAGCCCGCGAATGAAGGTCCGCGACCTTGCCATGACAGGCTGGCCGTGTTCGTCCTCACCGTGAGGTCCGGGGCCGTCAACCTCAATGTCTTCTCCGTTGATCGTGGTGAACCACCGCAATTCACCGTCCGCAGCCGGATTTGGATGATCCTTGTCAAGCCATGGCGCCCAGAAGGAGAGCACCCATCGCCCTTCCGGGCGCTCCGGAGGGTTGCCGGTGGCAATGACGCGAGAGCGCTGGCGAAGCCCGTCCTTCATCGGGCGGTTCCAGCCGATCAGGTAGCGGAACTGGCTTTCCGTGAAATGGGTGATTTCGTCGAAGCCGATCAGATCGGCGGCGCGGCCCTGATAATTCTCCTTGTCCTGCTCATAGTGGCAGTGGGCGAATTCTATGACCGTGTCTCGGCCGGGAATGCGCCAGACATCGTCCTGCCCGTTGAACCCGTCGCGCCGGCCGAGTATCTTGTGACACTCGTCAACAAGGCCGCGAACCTGCTTGGCCTCGCGCCGGAATAGTCTCACCCGATGATGCTGCGTCAGCGCCGTTCCGCACAGCAGCGAGGACTTGCCCGAGCCCGCTCCCCCGCCATAGAACAGGATGTCGGCCTGACTTCGCAGCGCCGATGTCTGCGGCCCCGGTAGCGGCAGCCATGCCTTGCCCAGTTCCTTTGTGAGCAGCCCGAGGACGCGCTTACGCTCTTCCGCCGGTAGGGCGTCGAGTTCGGTTTCGATGAGCCGAAGCTGTTCCGGTGGATCAAGGTCCGAAAACAGGCTCCAGACTTCGTCATGCTGGAGTTTGGCCGCTATCTCCTGGAATGGCCGGTCATAGATGAGGCCGGCTTCCTTGGACCGATCGATCCGGACGCCGGGGATGGTGCGGGTTTCGACGATGTCCCTTGCAGGACGACGACGAGCGCCCGCAGCCAGCGCGGAAAGAAGCTGTCTGAGGAGCATCGGCCCTTGCCGTTTCGTGCTTACGAAACTATTGTGTGCTTACGAAACGAGAGGCGATGCCATGGCGATCAAATTCGGCGCCCCTGCCGCGCCAGCCCCAAAGCGGCGACCCGCCGAACAGATTATGGAGGGCTTGCGAGAAGCGCTTGCCGTCGCGAAGGGCGAGGCGAAGCCCTACGCCGTCCACACGCGGCCCGGACGCCCGCCTTCCGGCAAGGTCCGCGTCACAATGCTGTTGCAGCCCGAAACCGTGGCGGCATTCAAAGCCACCGGCAAGGGCTGGCAGGCCCGGATTTCCGCCGTTCTGGACCGGAATGCGCCCTAATCGCCCTTGCCAATCGCGGACAGGAACGCCTTAGCCAAATCCCGCGAGGATGCTTCCTCGACCTGGATTGCGCCGCCGTCCTTGCCGGTGACCTCGTGCTGCTGCTTGTCGCCGTATTTCTTCGGCTGGAGCTTGCCGGCCATCCATTTGCGAGCATCGATGCGTAGAACCGAGCGCCGAATGGCCTCACCGTTCTCAACCCACCGGGTTTCCTCGCCGAAATTGCGTTCCATCCAGTCGTTGCGGCCGTTATCTGCAATAGTCAGCACGTCATCGAAAAGCGCGTCAGCCTGTAATTCCCGCGCGCGAGCGTATTGCTCCCGAAACGTCTCGTTCGAGGCTAACCACCTGCACACCATCGAGGTGGAAGGCATCCCGTCTTCAGAGCAAATAGCCCGCATGCTTTCGCCGTCCGCGAGCCGTTCGCAGATTGTATCGGCAACCTCTTGGGTAAAGCTGCTTGGACGACCTACGGCTTTAGGCGCGGCCATAATCTGCAATCCACGCGCCTCGGTAGATTTCCGCATAGGAACTATCAACCCACGTGATGTGCCCATGCTGGAGCGGTATCTCCAGATCAATCGGCGGGTCGAGCATTATTGGGATGAATGCCGGTGCATCTGCCTTCGCAACAGGGGCAAGGAAAGGCGAAACGGCCGCGAGCCCGAAGAATGAGCGGCGGGAGAGTTTCATGCCTGCTCCTGATACGAAAAAACCCGGCACGATGGCCGGGCGCGAGGCGCATTCTGCCTCATGCCGACAAGCTAGGGGGGTTCTGGCAGAATGTCAACTGAGGAACCGAAAGTGCCTTGCGACCGAAAGGAGATCGGCTTTCAGCACGGCAGCCATCGATCGAGCGTCGATATCATGCTTGTGCCCGATTTCATCGACGGTCGTGCCGAGAATGCAGTAATCGACAAGCCGCGACATGGAGTATGTTCCGATATCCCTGCCGAGGTCGCCGATCTCGCTCAGTGCGTCGGCTCGATTGTCGGGCAACCCGCGCCATGCGGTTGCGCCAGCCGATGCGAGATTTGGCGATTGCACCGTGACATTGGCCCGTTCCCATAGGCCGGAGAAATGCACGCCGGCATGATACAAGCTTTCATTGCCCTTGCGAGCGCCATAGCTCCATTCGAACGAGCCTGGCCGGCATCGGATCGGACGGACCTCGTATCGGGACGCGGTTATCTGCACTCTGCTTTCGACCATGACAGCGCCATCGTAGCCCGGTCCGCGTTCGGGTGGACGTGTCTTGCGTTGTGCTTTGACCATTTGGTCCCTCGTGTTGAATTTGCCGTCCGCATTTGCTAGATGCGATCTATCCCGAGACGACGAGAGACCTGATTTGCCGCCGCTTCCTGTGACCAGCAGGAGCGGCGGTTAGATGTTTGGCGCGGGCAAACCCTATTCGGCCCTATCAGCATCATTAAAGTGACCCGCGCCGCCGCTTATTCAGCGGCTTCTAGGTGAGCGGGAAGCACGCTTCCAAGGGCCCCGACAGGCAAATCGATAATGGCATCCCGCTCGTTTGTGTCACCGGTTGGCACAGGTGCTTTGGCCTTTTGGGGCGAGCCATGTTCGACCTCCCGGTGATTCCATGCCTGCCACAAATCCCGCAGCAGGCGTTTTTCCATGTATCTCTGAGCGCGGCGATGAATGTGCCCGTCGCTCATGAATTCGTGCTGGCGTTTCGCCGGTATCTTCGCCGATGGGGCGACAATCAGCCCGGCTTCCGCTGCTCTCTGGCGCTCATATTCCTTGCGGTCGAGATACACCTGCCGATAGGTGTCCGCTGTCTTGACCATCGTGTCGCCGATGACGAACATGCAGGCGCGGCGCTGCCGATTATAGCCGTGCTCGATCCATTCGTCTTTCGGTGCCGTCTTTCGCAGCCCGCCTTGCCGGGTGCCATCGATGACCGCGACGCCCATGCGCTTCCACAGGTGGCCCTTCTTCGGATAGTTAGACAGGTCGCCCGCTTCGGCCACGATGACGGCCAGCGACCGCGCGCCGAAGCCTCTCACCGCTTGGCCGAAGTCAGCCCACGCGGGCAACAGAACCGCGAGGCGTTCCATCTCTTTCGTGGATGCCGCCTCGATATCATCGAAAGGCTTTCGGGCCTTGATCGAGGCCATGATGAGGTTCTGCCACTCGACGAAAACCAGATCGTCGATGCCGTCGACCGCCTTGCGCTTCGCCTCGGGTTTGGCCTGCTGTTTGAACAGTTTCTCGCCGGCCGCTACCAACTCGCCGGCCTTGACACGAATGGCTTCCTGTTCTGCCTTCGGGATGGCTAGGGACCAGCCCAGAACCATCCGCAGGAACGATCCCAGGGCCATGTCCGCGCGCTTCCGTTGGTCCATCGCATAGACGCGCTGACGATGCTGGTAGCGGATTGCAGCACAGGTTGCGGGGATGTCAGGCTGCATCGACCATCTCCGCTGCTTTCTGGACGATGCGCTCCATTTCCTGGACGCCGACGAGCAGCCGAATTGGCATGTTGCGATCCGTTGGGACGCCCCGGTTGCGAACCAACTTCAGGACCGCAACTTCCCGTCCGCCCGCCGAAATGAGATGGTCCAGCGAGGACCACGGCACGTCGCCGATCGGGCGCCCGTCGCGCACCTTGAAGCTATCGAGAACCGTGATGGCGAGGACCTTCGCGCCTTCCTTTGCCGCCGTGATATAGGCTGGCGAGACAGGGCGAGGCACAGTTAACGTGGCCTTTTCGGCAGCGATTAACGGGCCTGCCCTGTCTCTTGGGAGCGCAGCGACGGGAACCACTGGCATGACCTTGTCGGAAATAGTCGCCCGGCCCGCGCTGCGTTCTGGCGATGGTGAGGATGGCAATCCGCCATTGGCCCTATCGGCATATGCGCTCCGGCCTTCCTCACCACCATTCCTAAGCTGCACGCCACGCTCGGCGATCGTTCGTGCGGCGTGTTTCAATCGGCTCCCGGCAGCATCCGCGAACGCCGCTTCTGCGCGTTCCAGTAGCTCGGCATAGGTGCCGCCGTTGTTCCTGAATTCCGCCAGTGCCATATCGAGGCGGACGATGCGCGACATGAAGCCCTTCGCGGCAAGCTTTGCGCCTAGTGCTGTTTCGTGTTGCATGGCCTCAGTCCTTTCTCATGATTGGCTTCCGCCGAAGCCGGTTTGTCGCTCAATAGGTTAGGTGGTAGAACGGATGGCGGATGCGATGACGGCTGCCCGGTCAGATGCCGCATCGAGTGACCGCTGCTGCCACTGCAATGCCCCGTCAATCTTGACGCGCAGGATGCGCCCTTCGGCCACCTTCGCGCACCGCTCACGTTCAGCCATGATGGCGCGCGCTATCGGCTCGGCAGCCGCATCGACATCACCCATTGTCAGAAGTCGAGTGTCCGCCACGATTTCAGCGACGACGCCACCAGCCGCCTTCATCACATCGTCTGGAATATCGCTCATCACCACTTCCTCTGTTGGGGATCAGGCTTTCCAAGGCTCATGGCGGACGCCCGGCAAGTCCACAGTGGCCGGAGGTTTCGTCGGCTATGTACATGGGCGTATCGAAGCGAGTATCCTGATACGGATAGCTCGACATCATGCCGCTCGATGGTTTCCAGTCGGGGTTTGGCTTCTGGTCCTGCCGCCACATCATGCACGCCATGCCGATACACCGCGCTCCACTAGGGACATCGGCATCGGGCTGGCGATTTATCGCCGGCTGGTTCATATTCGATTGTCCCAGGCGAACCATCGGGCACCACTTCCGTTTCGCTTCATTCTCAGTCATCACCACTTCCTTCCTGCCGGATCAGGCTTTCCTTCATGCTGGATTGAAACCCAGGGTAGGGAAAACACATGTCGCTCGACGGATGGTTCCATCTCCGGTGCCTCGATTGACGGAGCATCAACTTTCGGCCTGCCGCGATTGGCAAAGCCGATTTTCGCCAGCCCCGGAGTGCGGCGAATGAGGTCGCGCAACGCGCTTTCGCTCACGTCGAACTTGTGGGCGATGGCGCCGCACGTCATGCCGTTCCGCATCAGGCCGGCAATGGTCTCCTTCTTGGAGGATGTCCATTTGATCGATCGGCCGTTGTCGCGAACTGCTGCCACCATCAGTTGGCACTCTTTGCGGCGCGGGCATATCTCGCCGTTGCCTTGCCGTTCTGGCTCTTGATGAGGCTGGGGAGGCCATTGCGGAGCGCGTGGGCTTCCACCGCGTAGAGAACCGCCGTATGGTCCCGTTTGAACCATCGCGCGATCAACGGGTAGGAAGCCGCCGGCTTCGCGGCCTTGATCCGGTAGAGCGCATCCCATCTTGCTTTGATGTGAAGCTTGTGACGGCTCTGGCCGATGAGAACTTCAACCGCGACATCATGTTGCTCGCACACGGCAGCAACAATCTGCCGCGCCCAACCGGGGAAACCCCGTTGCCGAAGGGAAGCGACTTCATCCTGACTGACAATCAGGCCAGGAGCCTGCGCATCTTTCTCCGGCACTTGCCAGCGCCGCCGCTTGGCGCGCACCCTCTCGACGAAACTGCGGCAGTAGCCACGGTTTCGCATCGCATACTCAAATCCATCATCGACGAACATGATACCCTCACGCTGATTTCCGACCCGAACGCGGGTCCACTGGTTTCCTGTCCTTGACGCCGGCGAGCGCTTCGTCAGTCATGCCGTACCGTGCCCGCACGTCCGCCTGCCGTTCGGCTTCTGCCCTCGCCGCTTCCTCGCCGTCGACTTGCTGGCGGTATGCCTCGTGCAGGGCAGCGACACGGGCTTTCGATGCTTCCGTGCGCTCCGGCGGATTGCCGTGAAGCCGGTTGAAGTCGGCGTTCTCACGCTCCCGGCGCCGGATGTTCTCCGCCATCCGCTCATGAGCCTCCATGGCCTTGTTGCACTGGAGGCGAAGCTCGGGAGGGCTGGGGAAAAAGGCGTGGTTGAGCGCACCCTGAATGATGGCACGAACCGCGATGGACAGGCCGTAGCGCGTCACACCGTCGAGGGCGAGATAGTACCCAGCCCTATCCAATTCGGCCGAGGACGTTGCGCGGGATGGTAAACACGCGAGCGCCGCCAGGGCTGACATCTTGTCCCCGTCGTTCGCCGGGGTCCACACGTCTGTCGTTGTTGCTGGGAGGTTGGTCATTGAGAAATCCGTGATCTCGCGCGTCTTGGACAAACACACCGGCGGTTGTCAGGGGCTTGGGAGGCGGGCCGGTGCCTTGCGGACGATGGCCAGCCCCCCCCTCATTTTGCCGACGATCGAGCCATGACACGACGAACTTGCGCATGCCGCGCTTCGTCTTGCGTCGCGTCGGGTTGGCATGGAGCCATTGGCGCATAGCGGCGAGCTGCTGGCGAACATCCACGGCAGGGAACGCCGTCGACCACTCGGCAACGTCCGCCTCGAAAAAGGGACAGTCACCATCGGAAACTGTTGGAAGGCCGATGACCGCGACCGGAGCGGCTTTTGCCGGCTCCGGGCTAGTAGGGGCGTTAGCCCCTACATCTTCTTCTGCTTCTGTATCTGTCTCTTGGGGCGTCACTTCGCCGTCACATGACGGCCGCGTTACGTCACGCTGCGCTTTACCCACGTCACGGTCAGGTTCTGGTACACTATTTCCAGCCTTTTGACGCTCTCGATATCGCCGCTGGCGTTCTTTTGAACTATCGCTGTCGAACTGACGGTCTGCCCACCGAACAACCACGCCGCCCAAAAGGCGACCGCTATCCTGAAGGCACTCGACAATGGCAACCAACTCATTCTCATCGCATCTGAGAAAGTAAGCCGCTTCGCCAGTGTCAAATTCGTATCTTCCACCATCATTCACCTCAGCAGCGCTTTCGAGGATTGCCCCCCATACCCACACTGCGCGTTCTACGGGTTGCTTGGCCCGAACAGCCGCCCGCACGAGCTTTTCGTCGCGCATCATCCCGGCGTAGTGGCGGAACCAACGGCTCACGCCGCCAACTCCTGTTCCGCCGCACAGATCAGTGCTACGATGGCTGGGCCGTCGAGATTGTCAGCCCACTTCGCCCGGACTTCTTCGGCGAGACTGTCGTCAGCGACGACGCCGGCGGCTACGAGAGCGTCCGAAACGGGCTTGATGATGTTGTCGATGTCGCGAGCCCGACTTGACCGCCAGTCACGCTGGGCGGCGATGTAGAGGCGGTAGGGGCCAGTCATCTTACCGGGGCGAGCTGCGGCTATTTCCCACGCGGCCGCCTTCTTCCATGCGGCGTAGCCCTTGCTCTTGACGCTGCGCACCTTCCCGCCTTCGATGAAGTGGGCGCGCATCCCGTTCGCCGAGGGCGGCATGTCGGAAATGACGATCCGCACTGGCGCCAGCAAAGCCTGTCCCTGCTGGCGTGAGAGTGCCGCCCCCTGTCCTGGCTTGGCTGTCATGATGCTGCGCCCTCCAGCCTGCGGAAACGGGCGGATGCAGCCGAACGGCACTCGCTCGACATGCGGTAGCCAGAGCCGTACACCGTCTCGAAATCGACGCCGAACGGCCGCGTCTTCCGGCGAATGCGCTTCACATGAGACCGGATGCACCAGTCGGCGCCATCGGGGACAGGCTCGCCGGCATCGAAATAGGCCGTGTCGAGAAGCTGCCCATAGGTGGCGACACCGTGGCGGAACAGGACCATAAATATCGCCCCTTCCGCCGCTGTCAGGCCGAAGGCGAGACGCGCCAGGTGCAATTCATCCCGGCCCGTCAACTGCGCTATACGGGCCTTTAGCTGGCAAACCTGTTCCTCCAGCATTTCAATCCGGTCGCGATCGGTGAGGCGCGCCAACATCAGAAGCCTCGCGATCCGGTAAAAAAGCACAACACTTTCAACTGCGGCGAAAGGCAGATATGGTTCTTGCCATCGGGTGCTGGACGCTCTGTTCCGTAAGGCACAAGGAATGCCGCTGGCCCGTTCTTGACCATGACGTGCTGTCCGGGCAGCAGCCGGATTTCAAAGCCGTTGGGGCCTTCGGTAACGGCGCTGTCGGGGATTTCGCCACAATCGATGCCGGAACAGCACGAAACAGGGTAAGCCCAGCCGGACTTCGCATCATGCGCTCTCGCCTTCCCCGGCAGGAACACATACAGGGCTGCGGCGATGATAATGGCCCAGACAACCACCATCGCTATAATCGCAGTCCAGCACCCCTTGCGCTCTTCTGTAGGGATGTCCTGATAGGGTTCGGGAGTGTCGGACCAGTCGCGAGGGGTCATTCCCCACCTTCTTCTGTATGAGTACCGGGAGGGGTGGGGAGCGCGGAACGAGCGGCGATGGCTTCGGCTTCCGTGTCGAACCAGCGGACTTCGGTTTCATCCGGGTCGCCGTCCGCGTCGAATGTCTTGGCGACGTGGGCCGCCCATTTCGGGGGCAAGCTTGCGACTGTCGCGATTTTCATGACGCCGCCAAATGGCAAATCGTCAGTGAGAAGGTCGCGGTCCTTCCACTCGCAGGTATAATCCCAGTGCTCCGGATCGAAACACCAGTCCGGCCCCACCGGCTGTCCGGTAAGGGCAAGGGCTGCTTCGAGAGCGGCGCGCGAGCGGTCGCGGTATCGCTGCTTGTCCGCGCGTCCAAGGGCTGAAAACGTCCGGCCATCAAACGTCGCGTCGGAAATCGCCGCCGCTTCTATCTGCTCATCTGTGACGGGCATCAGGCGGGCCTCGCTTTTTGCGCAGCGCTCTTCGCAACTTCAAGCCGAGCCGCCAGAGCCTGAATTTCTCTTTCAATAGCTGCCACATCGTCGTTGGGGTCCACCGCTTGTGCCTTGGCCGCTTGGTCTAGAAGGCGCTGGGCCTTCCTGCCGCAGTGGTCAATGAATGCCATCTTGATGCGGGCATAGAGCCCGACATCGCATGTCTTCGCCTTGTTCTTGCGAAGATGGTCCAGCGTCCAGAAGCCGACGCCGTACTTGGCCTCCAAACGTTCCATCGCTCGCTCGTAATCACCCGGCCCTTTGGCCTCGTGATGGATCATCGTCCGAACGTACAGACTCGCTTCTGCCGCACTCATGGGTAGAAAGTCCCCTTCATTTGGGTACGCCATACTTTTTCTCCTGTGCTTGTATGCTCGACATGAGCGAACACGAGACAGGAGAGACTGTAGAAAGCATTGGAGATGCCGCGCGCCGTCTTTTGGCGAAGCTGGAGCGCACGGTGAAAGAACGGGCTGCGGGAGGCCCCGAAAATTGTCCCGCTGAAATTATCGGTGGCCGGCGACACGGTTGTTCCGACTGCCCCACCGACCACCTGACGCCGGGATACGAACAGCCGCCCAAAGACCGCGCTGCTGACGTAGCGCCCCGGCGATCTGAAACTGGAATTGCGCGCGCAACCACTCGTCCGCCGACGAGCGCGCAGTACGGCCCCCACCCGCAGATACAGTCCCTCGTTGCGGGTGGGGGTGCGCGGCTCAGGTGCCGCCGCATGGCGTCCGCGAATGACAACCAACGTCATGCAGCCTCCGATGGGCCAACCATGATCGACGGAGGGCGGGGTATCTCGATGTTCTGAGGCCGCCAAAGGTGCAGGCAATGTGGGTGGATGCTGATATGATCAGACGGCGGGACATGGAGTTGCATCGCCGTTTCGCCGTCCTTGAAGAACAGGCGCTTGATGTGCTCCATCTCCGGCCAGTTCGGGCAACGGTTCTGCCGCGAGACGCTGACGTGGTCCCAACCTTCGCCCGCCGACGCCACGATGCGCAAAAGCGCCCTGTCGATAGGCGACGGCACATGAAACATCCCGCACGTCTCGTCGCCATCCCATCCCCAATGGGCGATGACGGCCGGCCCGGTCTCGCGATATTGTTCAAGCAATCGCAGGTTGCGCATCTACACCCCCTCCCCACCATGAGAAAGTCCCGGACGAGCGGAGCGACGCTCAGACACTCGTCCGGGGAAGTCAGCCGATGCTCGGGAGGGGTTATCGGCTGTCACCACATCGGCAGGAGGAAGCCGCCGACGTGTTGCGTGTTCCGGCTCGCGATAGGCAAGACGGCAATGGTCTTGGCAGTAGGGACGGCCTTCCCGGCGACGCTGGCCGCAGAAGCGAAAATCGTCATGCTTCGGGTCGCCAATGGGCCACTTGCAGTCGCCGAACTTCAGGTCCATCAATCGCACCGGAGCGCCCGTGGACGGCTGCTCTACGGTACGCCGCAGTGGCACATGCTCAACGCGGACAGGCTTCGGTGCGAGTTTGAGAACCTGCTTCGGCTGCTTGGCGACGACGGGCGCCGGCTTCCTTATCGAGGAGCGGGTGAATTTCCTGCCAATGGCTTTGCTGCTGCCAGGATTGCGAACCAGTCCGAGCCGATTGATGACGCCGATGACAGCGTTGCGAGTGACGCCGAATTCAAGTGCAATGGCAGTAGAAGTGTCGCCGGCCGCCCACATGGCAACAGCACGAGCCTTCCTGTCGGCAGGCCAGCGAGTGCTCATATCTGCCACTCCGCATCACGGACGGCAGTCTTCGTTTCGGCACCAATGCCCCAGGCAAGCCAGACAAACCCCAGCATCGTGATGGTGACTATGGCTATGCAGGTGATGGTGATGAGGGTGGGGAGGGTCATGCTGCGGCCCTAGATTTGTACCGAACGGTTTAATTCGATTGTTGCCGGTATACGGGCGACGGAGTACAATCCCCCTACAGGCGGCAGAGCAGTGCATGACGTCTGGAGGGAGGCGTCAGCATGGACCATTTTGCAGCCCCGGAGCCGTTGGCCCCGGTCACCGAACCTATTGCCATTCCAGATGTTTACGCGACGGGATTGCTCAGAGTGGAGAGCGTCGGAGCAGGTGCTTTCCGCTTCGTCTTTACCGTCGACCAGCAGTCCGTTGCTGGCGACATGGAGAAGGTAATTGTCTGCCGCATTATCCTTTCGGCAGACAGCGCCAGAGAGGCCGCGCGGGAGGCGTTGCGCATTCTTGGCCGGTTCTTCATGCGCGATTGCATTGCCTGCCTGCACAAGGGGCTGCACTAGCATCGGGGCTACTCCGCAGCTTCGAGGAGATCGGCAGGCCGGTGCAGATCGGCGATGTAGGGCGGCAACGACCCATCGCGGATAGCCTTCGCAAACAGAACCTTTGCTTGGATCGAGTGCGAACTGGCGCTCGACGCGGAAAAAGTATCCTTGAAGGTCGTGAAGGGCGAGAAGCCGAGCTCGCGCATGATACGCTTTCGGTCATCACCGAAAATCTCGACGGCAATGTCGAGGATGTCATCTCCGCGCATTCGCTCTTCGATTGGGAGCCAAGATGGCCGCCCATTATCGATGGCATCAATGATGAAACGCCAAATCGCGGGACCCGCGATGAACCATTCCGGCGTTGTCGAAAGCGGCCTGAAACAGAGGTGGAGGAATTTCTCCCCGATCCACTCGCCGTCAAACTTTGCCAGAAGATCAACACCGTAGGGAAACAGTTGGCCGACGCCGCTCTTGCGGTGTTCCGGCAAATAGCTGTTGCCTATCTTGATCGGGCCGCCACCAGTCGCGTGCAGAATGTAAATCATGCTGCTGCCTCGCGCCGGAGAAGCTCGACGGCACGGACCTTCCCGTTCGTGGCCCGCTCGATCCGTGCCGCGAGGTCCAGCGAAGCGCTACGCTTGCGGGCAAGGATCAGTGAAAGCTGCGGTTCCGACACTTCAACTTTCCGCGCAAAAGCGGACTGTGTTGCGCCGGTTGCCGAGAGCCATGCTGCGAGGGGGTGCGTCTCTTCCATTGGCCGACTTTGCCATGTGCAAACCCGTCCGTCAAGCGCCTCTTTGCAATGCGCAAATGCAGATTTGCCCTACGCCGGGCGATAATCGCACATGGCAAGAAACACGAAGACGTTCACAAAAACGACGATCCGAGACTGGCGCCTGCATGTCGGCATGTCGCTGCTCGACCTCGCAACGGCCATGGATATGAACGAGGGCTATCTCTCCGACCTCGAAAACGGAAAGCGCCGATATAACCAGGACATCATAGAAAAGGCGGCTTTGGTGCTAAAAGTGCCCCCTGCTTGGCTGATTTCCCGGAAACCCGTGCCGAAGATCGATGACCGCGTAGATTACTCGGACCCTGACGTAGCCGCCACGGTAATGGCCGACATGGAGCCGGTTGACCGCGAGCGCGTCGGCGCCGTCATCAAGACCTACAAGAAGCCTCCCACCAAATAGTTCAACACCGTCTTTGCAGATAGCAAATTTCTGCTTGACCGTGCGCTTTGCACATGGCAAAGTCTGCCTCTCGAACCACACGCAATCCAGCGATGGTCGGAGGCGGAAAATGGGAAAGAAGCAGCGGGAAAAGTTGAAGCCGTCCGAGGCGAAGAAGCCGGACGCAGCGGTTCAATTTTCGGGCCTTGCCCTCGGCAATCACAAGTTCCGCCAGTTCACGGGACTGGACGCTGCCTTCGGTGCCGACCTTCGTGACTATCCGCCCTACAAGGACATCCCAGAGCAATTCCGGCGCGGGAACACCCCGTTCAACGACGCGGTGAGCGCCTTGTTTTTCAAGGGCGGCAAGCTTGAAGATTTCGGCCTGCGCCTGAAGCCGGAGACGAACGCCAGCGCGTTCTTCGCCGCCCTCCGCAGCCTGCTTTGCTCATTCGCCCCGCCGCACGAGCACAAGGATGCGGCCTGCGCGTGGCTTCTCTCAGAATACACCGAGTTGGCACCGTCCGCCTAGTTCCCATCCACCCAAATCCCCTGAAACGGGAGAGACCGATGAACCCGAGCAATTTCCCCGAGAAGAAGCGCCAGCGCCAGTTGCGGGCACTCTCGCGCCTTTCAGCGATGACGGCGGGCAAGCCCGAAAAGGGCATCGCCCCTCGCAGCAACGACGCCGAATTCCTCGCCCTGCATGTCGCCACGGCCAGCAACCTTCGTGATGTGCGGACGCTGCCCGTGCCGCTCGCCGCCGGTTTGGGCGCGCCTGACCCCCATCACCCCCATCGGCAAGGAGAGAGAAGATGAACATCCACGATTACGACCCTTCCAAGGGCGGCGCATTCCAGGGCGACCTGGCGATCTGGCCATTGTCCACGACCGAGGCGTCGAAACTGGCCGGCACCGCGATCAAGGCACCGCAGCGCGGATCAATTCGCCTGCTGGAGGGCGAGGTCACCGGGCATCACCACGAGATTGTTCTGGACCGGTCGTCCGATGCGGATGAAGTGGATGCCGAGGCAATCACGGTCGCCGCACTCGCTATCGCGAAGGCGCAGGCTTCCGCCGGGCGCGGCACAGCGACGCTCTACCAGGACGATGCGCTCGCCGCGTCGCTCCCGTGGCTCCAGCGCCGCGACCTGATCATCGGCTTCCTCAAGGTCGACGGCGGGCCGGCTGTCCTGCGCCATCCCGAGCACGACGCGATCAGACTGCCCAAGGGCACGTATTACGTCGGGCGGCAGATCGAAAGTGCAGGCGCGATCGAACGCGTCGTCGCCGACTGACCCGCATCTCAACGCAGCCCGAAGGACCGAACCCATGGCCCGCATCAATTATCTGACGCCAGAGCAAACTGCCAAATTCCCCGACTACGTGAGGGAATGGAAGGCATATGGCCTTTCCACTCAGCCCGCCGACAGACCCCGCGCAGAAGCGGCGGTCTATATGATGTATGCCGACGCCGGGCTGCCAGCCCCGCGAATTGTCTGGACGCAAAGCCCCCTCGGAAACGCGCTGGTGTTTGGCATGGTGAAGTCCTGGGCCAGCGTCGGGGACAGCGTCAGGGACAGCGTCTGGGCCAGCGTCGGGGCCAGCGTCTGGGACAGAGTCAGGGCCAGCGTCGGGGATAGCGTCGGGGCCAGCGTCGGGG
>Ga0172380_10003821_pt1 | contig 20146 bp, 23 predicted proteins | sample Leawe162metaG_FD_119747 | JGI IMG/M metagenome (GOLD analysis project Ga0172380, IMG submission 119747) | Leachate microbial communities from a municipal landfill in Southern Ontario, Canada - Leachate well 162 metaG | ecosystem: Engineered > Solid waste > Landfill > Unclassified | place... | reverse complement strand
TCTTATTGGCTACGTCATTATCAGGATATTTAAACGATCCATCGTGTCCCGATGATCCATCTTCTGCTTCCCAGTTTGCATCACTTAATCCCGTAGGTATTGAACTTGCATCATTATATTTAGTAGTGTAAAGATTTTCGACTAACCATGTTTGGCTTCCTATCACAACTTCAGTATATTCATTCCCGTCAGCATCAAATATTCCTACCGATTCAGCAGTCCACACAGACTGACCTACGCCTCTATTCCCTTTTACATTTCCGTAAGCTGATAAAACATTACTCCACCAAACAGACAGATCAAAATCGTCTCGCATCTTCGCAGTATCAACATCAGATGAAAGAATCATTATTGCTTCAATAGCGTAAGGGGCGGTATTGGCATACTTTACTATTGTCCTTGTAAAGTCATAACCTATAAGTTCTGCTGTTGTTGTGGTTCTTTGTGAAACATCTGTTTTGAACCAAATATAATCAGTATCAGCCGTTTGATATGGCGCGGTATTAGGTGCTTGATAAGTCTCTGATCCTGCTGCTCCGGCAACAGTTAAGAAAGTGGCACCGCCATCAACCTTATTCGGCATCTTCCCGTCTGAAATCTCAGAGTAAAGCCCGAAAAACAGAACTTCAGGTTGGTGAGACCAGTATGAACTCAACGAAAAAGAAGACGTAGCATAAGATAAACTATCAACCTGTCGTACCTTAACCGTAACTATATTGATATCTATAATAGTAACACTATTATAACTAACCCAAGCATCCCCCCAACTCAGGGCGTAAGATCCTGTACCCACTAATCTCAGAATCATCTTATCCCCATCTCTGGGATTCCTTGGATTCGCGATGGTAGAATTCATGGTAAAGGTAACATCCCAGATATCAGCCTTTGAGAAGTCAGGTTCGAATACTCCAGTCAAGGTTCCGGAAAGATCTTCGGTGAGATTGGAAATAGTAGCATTTATCCTGTTCACTGTGTCCCAGTCGCTCTTTGGAGTTACTGAGATAACACCTAAGGAATCTGAAATAGAGTATCCATGGTACTCATAATGCTCTATGTTGGCCACTACCCAGTTATGGGCTGTAGTTGTAAGATCTGTTAAAAAGGTGGCTGACACTTTGTTGGGGATATCGTTTATGGTGATATCCGCGGTACCATCAGTTCCTGTTAACGTAATAACACTACCATAGATTGTAACCTTCTGGATAATGTTCTTGTGAAATAGTTCGTTGAAATGCTTCATAAATGAGATGGTGTAATTTCACAAATATCGTAATTTTCTGTGAAATAAATCACTAAAAAGTATAAAAAATAAAGGGGCCGTAGCCCCAGTATTCTAAAACTTCAAAGTAATGCCGGTATCCAGACTGAACTTTTTAAGGCCGAAGTTGTAATCAACCCCTACCTGAAAGATATCCAAATTACCAAATAACCCAAGACCCATACCCTGATCTTGTACGATCCCGGTCGGAACAAGCACAAGCAGGTTCACTCCGTAATCATTAAACAGGGATCCATCAGGCCTCGCAACATAATGCTGGTAACCCGGACCGAATCCGATAGCGGCCATTGGGTGAGTGTCGAACAGTTTTCCTTCTTCGTTTATAAATGTACTCTGGGTAGTGGTTACTCCGACATTAAGCCTGAGCGCTACGTCTTTGATGAAGTCCAGAGACTTTTGACCATCCGCGGCAACTACTTCGGTGTACAAGACATTCTCTATCGGCTTAAAGATATTACCGATCTGCGCTGATCCTGCCAGTGTAAGCATGACAAGGAATCCAATTAGAAAAAACTTTTTCATCTTCATATATTATGTGGGTTTTACGATGCCCTCCCAAGGCAAATGGTAAATACATGTAATCATGCTGCTATTTTTATTTTTGATAACATTGCTCCATATACTTTATCTGACAGGTTGCCATCATAGAAACAGATAGCCTCCCTAACCTGTTCTTCAGAATCACCAGCAATCTGGGTTCCATGGGTGCTGTTGTGGATCCAGAGGGTAGGACCTACTCCGACCTTTCTGTCGAGAAGTCTGCCCGGACCATCTATAGTTGGTGCTTGTTCGAACTGGGAACTGGGTAAATATTTGCGAACCCTGAGGTACCATTCGAAATATGTGATCCCGGGTTCCAAGAGGTTAAATAGATACCAACTGAAGGCTCCGTGGTATTCGCTGTTAATCCATGCGTCAGCAGAATACTGCGTTTCTCCACATCCACTAAAGGCTATCCAGTTAATACCAGCTCTGGTGGTACCCATCTTTACACTGGGACGAATTGGACCGGGGAGAGTTTTCTGGAACCTGTTACGGGTGGGATGAACCTCAACAAGGCTGTCCCACATAAACTTAGTATTATCCCCGGAGAAGCAGCTATCTGAAAAAATAGCTACAGTTGAATCAGGAGGAAGAACCGCGATGGACTGGGATACATTGCGAGAGAAGTTACCTACAGTGGCTGCAGAATCTGTCATACGGATTATGTCAGCCTCAGGCCAATGAGTAAGGACCGTCTCTTTCGCTTGGCGGCCATCATTTAAACAACCATTAAGATCGTTATGATTCCCAACGTAGTCGTTGATATTAGCGGTTATCAGTCTGAACGGAACCGCTTGAATTCGTGGTTTTATGCACATCATTTATTCTCTGTTTTCGTATAAATTTTAAAATAGCCCTTACCGTCCGTATAACGAACAGTAAGTTAATCTTATAAACCACATCCTTAGGTGGTTTTATTTTTCCTTTTCGGGGTGGCTTTTTTCTTCGAAGCATTCTTCTTGAGGTTAGCCTCTGTCTGCTCAGAGTGCAGTTTTTTGATAGTGTCTAAATCATACATAACTTAAAAAGTAAATGAAAGTCCCCAGCGAACTCCCAAGGGCTCAGCTGGGGATCTTTCCCCGTTGGAATCAGCAGTCGACCTAACCGGTACCCGGTACTAGACTCAAAAGCAAGATCTAACCGTCATCCGGCATTAGGATATCTTCGTTTAAAGAACTTCAAAGAAAGGGGCCTTTGTACGCTGTGCGACCATCAGCCCCCGGAGATCTATGCGGCTAACCGCAGCTCCTGTGATCTTTCGATCATGTTGATTGTTTTGCCATTTACGGCTTGCGCTCTCCATATACCGCTGCCATGCTGTCAAAACCATGTCATCCCCGTGTAGCGGGTGCTTGAATCGAACAAGCGTACTTAGGATATGAGCCTAAAGAGGAACCACTCCTACTTAACCCGCAATTTCAATAGTGGAGATGGTGGTAATCGAAACCACGTCCAACATGGTGCCTAATAACTTCAACGAACGCTCTACAAAAGTAGCAGAAAGTTTTGATATAAACAAATATTATTCGTTATTTTTATTAAATATTTTATTTATTATTCCCCATTCATTTAATCTCTTTGGAAGCTTGGGTTCCGGGGCATACTCCACACGACCAACCTCTCCTATACAGAGTATCCTCTGCTGATGGAGAAGATCTTTAAGTTCCTTCTCTGTCAGAACATAAACCTTGTTAATAGCCATACGCTGAATATACTAACCCTCCGTTACAAAATACCGCGTAGTAACATGTACTGTCTTTACGGTCCTTGGATAAGATCCTCTGAAGATCCCGGGCTTCAAACGTAGCATTACGAAGTGTGGGAAATTCCCGGTCAATACTTTCCCAGTCTCCTACCTCATTACGAAACCTAATTACATACATGCTTTTTTCCATTGGTACATGAATTGTTTTTTTGCCTGTTCAGGTGATAAATAACGCAGAGGGAATATGTCAAACATGGGTATATTGCTTAAACCATTTAACTCTAACCCCCTGATTTTAGCCTCAGTTACAAGAGATCGATTGTCTAATTCTTTGACAGTTTCAATTATCCCCGGAGTCATTGGAATACCAAACCGGAGGTGTATCATAATGTTCAACCGAGATTCGATTATCCTGTAGTCCGGAAGTAACTCCTTAAGAGGTCTGGGAATGTCACACATGTAAGCCTCTGTAGCATCATGAAGGAGTAAGGCCATAGAAACCTCAGGGTCAGGATTCTCTGTCATTCCTGAATAGAGGGTCTCCATAAGGCATGAATGTTCAGCCACGGAGTAGAACTGTTTTAATTGGCCAGCCCATCGTGGTACATTGGATAGACCTGCAGCTATATCATCGATACAGATCTGGGAAGGATCCGGATTAAGAAAATCCAGTTTGTAGTTATTTGCTGTTTGTATCCAACTCATTATTTTTGTATTAATGTTGGGTAGTAAATAACCCAGTGGGTGGTTGCATAATCCTTTTAAATGCTGCTATCTCTTTAGTATACTCGGCCCCGGTGATATTAAACAATACCGCTGCAGCATGGTCCTCATCGTTCTCTCCGAAGAACCACTGCATGAAGTGGCGAAAGGCTGACTCTTTAAACCGGTCTATCTCTTCCTGTGTGTTAGCCTTCTCCCAGTTACGGGCGTTATATTTCTCAGCTCCCCGGGCCATAAGTTCAGCCCATCTGGTAAGCATTTGCTTTTCGTATGGTATGTTCTTTGGTGTGATAAGATCAAACCTTGGTTTACTTTTGGAGGTGTCCCTCTGCATGCCTGTAGAGAACTCTACCCTCTCTCCGGAATCTTTTGTGGTAAAATTATCCATAATAATTGAAAAAATAATTAATGTGATTCTTTATTCAGGTTATATTTGTACTGACATTCTGTTCCTGCTTTTTCTACTTCCTGCTTCGATTGATTCTGACTGGTAATCCAAAGAGCCCCCGTTTCCCCGGGGGCTCTCTTCTTTTAGCACGAACCTACTCCGATGGCTGATCAGTTTCTGGCCCTGCTGGTATTTCTGGTAATGTTTCTTCAGGCAATTTAATCTCAGTAAATTCAGGTAAACCTTCTACACCCAACCTTTCCTTTTCTTTGAGGAACCACATGGTAGCTTCTGTAAGGTGGCTCATAATACCTCCTAGCATGAGTGTAGAGGCAAACGGAGACTTGGTAGCATATTCTTCCACCTCTTCAATGAAGTCAGCTGTAAGGGCATCCAGTTCAGTGTAGAGGTTATCTACCATTTGTCTGTAAGTAGTGGTGGATACATACTTCAGGTTAATGACATAAAACTTGGGGGTAACAACGTCTCCACACTCCCCCAGTTTTTCTTTGTAGAAATACTCAGTAACTACATAAGCTTTATCCAGAGCTGATATAGCGTGGGCAACAAAAACTGGATGCTTTGTCATGTCAAGGTAATCCAATTCCTTTTCAAGCATTTCATGTACCCGGTATACCTCACTAGCGTTTCTGGAAAGATTCTGCTGTTCAGGTGGAGAAAGTGTAGACATGTACTCCTTGTTCTTCCACTGTTCATTATACTTATCAAGCTTTTTTCTGGCTTCATTCAGAGTGTTAGAATGGGAAGTTACTGCTTCTTTGTTGATGTCCAGTCCTTTAGACAGATTAGTGAGAGCTCCTATGGTCTCCATGAATAGTTTAAGTGTCCTGCTTTTCATAATTTTTATATTAGATTTTTATGCAAATATACTATTTCCTAGTTAATGGCAAAACTTTTCGACATATTTTTGACGAATATTTTTCTTTACTCTAATCTTTCAAAAATTTTCTTTAGTATTTATAAATATTTTAAATTTATTTAAAATACCATTAGCGCGCGCTACGTGTATTATTAAAGAAGTATATGATCATTTGATCATTTGACCATATGGGAATTTTTGAAAAAATTTGGATTTGTATAAAATTTGTATAAAATTTGTATTACATTTGTATAATATTTGTATAATCTGTATAATTTCTGTATAAAATTTGTATAACAAGTGTATAATTTCTGTATAACAAAAATATTACATAATTATGAAAAAGCTTGATCTTAAATTAGTTGCCTTCAGAATACCTGAAGATGATTACGAGAAGTTAGTTTCTTTACAAACCAACGATCTTCGTTCAGTTTCTGCTGTTATACGAAATCTGATAAGAAGAGCTATTAATTCTCCTGTAGAAGTAAAACCAATAGAATTAAAACCTCTGGTTAATCTTACCAACCCTGTGATGCCTCAGGAAACAATTAAAACTCCTTTGGAGATCCCGGTTCGGGATGATTCAATAATTGAGTCTGCTCCTCTTATCCACAAGACCGGTAGAAAGGTCAGTCCTAATACACTTGCTATTAAGATGGCTAAAAGAGCTAAGGATATGGGTAGGCCTTATGATATCAGCATGGAACAACATTTTCACATACTGGATGAGCTCGAATAGTTTTCTGAAGACACTTAATCAAATTGCTGATATGGCTATCGGCAATGAGAACATAGAGGATGTGGGGTTTAATGATCGCACAACCCTTCCGGAGCTGTTATCCTACGCTTCCATTTACCCAGATGACAGGAAGAACTTGGTTGCCACTGACGCTAAGTTAGAGGAATTATCTAATTTAGTAGATAAATTAAGGCGTGATATATATGTGATTATGAAAAAGAATCACATTAAGGCTAGAAGAAAAGAAATAAATTATTAACTTTGTAGGTTTATGGGATCTATTTTAAGAGCATCAGATATTTATGTCTCCAGCGATGGTGTAATTTCTGGGGGCCTGTACCGTTACGAACTTGTTAAGGTGGTTAACGGTTCGAAAGTATCCAAGGGCATTTTGCAAGTATGTACCCCTTGGGTTCAGCATAACGCAATACATATTTTTTGGAACGCTGTGAATAGCTCTCATGAGTTTCGTATTTATAAGGAGGATTCGTACGTGGTTGTAAAATCAGATGATGGTTATTTTTGTGATGACGGTAGAAAGGAGTGGATAAAGGATGGCTCTAAGTGAGGCTGCAAATAAGAAAAAATATTTACGTTACCTATATACTCAGTATCAGAAGGGTGTTTTACAGCCTGATAAGATTGAGTTACTAGAGCGGGAAGGTTTTATTGGTATTGGTAAATCCGGGTACGCCCCTAGTGAAGAGATAGCTGCTAGGATAGACGAGTCGTGGGAAAAGATGATGGATCCATTTTCGAATAGTGGATCCTATTATCTTTATAAGAAGGATATTACCAAAGACGATTGGATGCCTGCCAGTGTTCTGGATCATTCTGCGGAATTCGTGAAGTGGATCAATTCCATGGTTTACGGACTCTTCCCCAATAAAGCCGACTATAAGAAGTTTACCATGTATAAAGTACAGGCTTATAGATGGTTACAGGATGATGATAACATAAGTTCTTACCACACTGAGGATGCTCAAAGGGAGTACAAGATCAAGGAGTATAATCGATGTGACGAAAATAGTTTATACTTTGTAAACCGATACGGGGAATTAAAAGAGGGTGATATATCCTCCGGGTTTGTTAAGTATCAGGCTCGGGAGCATCATGCTGTTATTTGTTACCTCTTTGATTGTGGTTACAACGTCATCGGTGGGAAAGGTCGTCAGATAGGTTTTACTTCCATTATGGGGCTTCTGGCTTTGAAGAAGCTAATATTTCAACCAAACTATTATATCAAATTTGTCACCGAAGATAAGGATACTGGTGAGGAAATCTTTAACGATAAAGTAAAATATCCATTCGGTGCTATACCCAGATGGATGGCTCCCAAGGTTAAGTCAGATTCCGGAACCCGGTTCTGGTTATCGGATAAAGCTAAGAAGGGTGAGAAGGGGTACCCTAACAGTAGGATTGATGTTATAGCTCCCAAGGTTACAGCTATTAACGGTGGATCCCCCCAGCTGGCTCTTGTGGATGAAATAGGTAACATAGGGATTCTTGGGGGTATGCTTAATGAAGCTAGGCCTACCATGTTCTGGAACAACCCAAAGACCGGGAAGTTCGAACTGAAACGTCAGGTTTGGATGTGGGGGACCGGAGGTAAGATGGAGAAAGGTAAAGGGGAGTATGAAAAGGAGTGGTACAGGATTTTGGGTTTATGGGAAGCAAAGAATTATTCAAACGGTTTTGTTCCATTATTTTTCAGCTGGCACTGCAGGTTTGATAAGCAGGAGTACATAAAGGAAAAGAACTGGTATTACGGTGCCCGGGCCATGAAGGAGGATATAGATCTTGAAACCTCTAAGACCCAGTTCCATCAGCACTATCCGTCTTCATTCAAGGACATGTTCTTAACTACTGCCAGTACTCTGGTATCCCGGGAAATTATAGAGGGTGGTATTGATCGTTGTAGAAAAGCTTCTCCATCTATGCAGCCAGTGTATGGTTATTTCGAACCTGTATTCGATGAGAGTGATCCTATGCCTCCGGAAAGTGATATACCTTATCGCATAATTGGGGCTAACTTCGTCCCGATAGATGATACAGATGATTTTAAGAAGGCTTCTGTGTGTATATTTCGGATGCCTCAACCATTATGGAAGGATCGTTATTATAAAGGAACTGACCCTATCGCAACTGAGACTGGGCATTCAAAATTTGCAAGTGGTATATGGGATGATTATGAGAAGACTATACCAGCTGTTATGAATTTTAGACAGCAGCATGACCACAAATATACTTTTTTGCAGAGTTTACTGCTCAATATTTTTTATGACACTGCTACCCCCGGTATAAAAACGGGGGTTAAGGAACTTGTTGAGGCTAACATAGGTACCAACTACATTGACTACATGGAGGCCAAAGGATTTTTTAGTACTATGGTGTTTAACAGCCAGCTGCCTAACAAGGTTGTGGGAGGAGCTCGGTTGGTTGGTATTGATAATAAAGGTAATAGAGCTAACGGAATTATAGAATACATGACAGAATTGTTGAGAAATTATCACGATCGTTTCTATATTCCTGCTATCTTTGAGCAGTTAACTACTTTTGTTCAGGATTTGACTAAAAGCGGTAAAGAGATTTGGGGTCCTATGAACAAGTTAATGCATTTTGATGATATTCTATATGCAATAACGTTTGCTTACATATGTAGATTATCTCATATGAATTTACAACCTATTCATTTGGATAACGCTACGGCTAGGATGGTTGTTAAGCATAGACTTGTCAGGACCGGTAACTGGGATATAAAAAGGGTTGCAGTTAAGGTTCCTGTTTATGGTAGAGAAGGTGATGGAAGTTTTTCAAATTTAGGTAATTATGACTAGATTATTTGATCCTACCGGTATTAAGCCGGATGATTATAGGCACAGATACCCAGAGTTAGAGCGTACAGAGGAGTTCACAAACTTAAATGTTAGGGAGCTACTTTTTGTTTGGTGGTACGCTAATCCTACTTCGGAGTTGGTTATTGAGTACCAAGACCCTTATGAGAGAGCTCAGGCAGCTCTGGAGAGATCAAAGTATAACCCCAGTAAAGTTGAGCGTGAGAGTATACTACGCTGTCAGTTTAATACCGAGATGGCGGCAGCCATCAAGAAGATGTCCAGCTATGACCCCGGTGCCCGGTTTCGTGGGTATATGATGATTAAATCTATTTTTGATCACTACGAGGGTATCATTAAGGATGGTCCGGCTAAGTTTGTTACCGTTGAAGGTAAAGGAGAGAACAGGGTTGAGACTACAGATTATCCCAGATATGTAACTACCAGCGCAAAAATAGCGGAAGAGATTCCGGGATTACTTTCAAAACTAGAAGAAGGGTTTGGGGTTTTGGATTCGAAGGGGGAAGCTGTGGAGGGTTCAGAAGAGTCTTCGGCTTTACATGATTGGCATAGAAATAAAAATAGTAATTAAATATGAGATTCCTGTTAAATTCAGCTCCAAATAAACCGAACAGGGTAGAAACCCCGGAGGTTGATAAAGATGTCCAGTATCATATAGATTATGGTAGATGGGTTATCGGTAATGGTATGGTACAAGGTCATTCAGAGTACTTGTATAACTATAAGATCAACGCCCAGTTTTATATGAACAAACAGTGGGTTCTTGATGAGGATACTGAGGCGTTTTTTAAGGATGACAGTGGTAACGATCGTAACAGAATAAAGGTTACCCGTAACTACATCCAGCCTATGGTTGAGCAGTATAGAGGTAATGCTGAGCGTATGACTTTTGATATGAAGCTGGCTAACATCTCTCCAATGGCCCGGAGTCGGAGGGAGAGGGGTTTAGCTAAGCTTATGATTTATAATGATGTAGCTAAGACTATGTCCGGTTTTGGGGAATACATGCAGAGCAATAACATGCCTGTAGGTAACGATGCTGAGATAGAGGATAAGTACAATAATATGTACGCTGATAAGTACGTAATAGCTACCAATCGTTTGTTAAGGTATTCAAAAAATGTCAGCCACCTAGAAGATTTTAAGGATGTACTGGCTAGGGATATAGCTCTGGCCGGTATAGGAATAATGAAACCTTATCCCCATAGTGGTGAGTGGCTTTTCAAGAGAGTCCTTCCGGATCGATTCGGATGGGATCGATCCGCTACTGATCAACGTTTGCTTGATGCTGAGTATTTTTTTGAGGATGACTATATGCCACTCTCTTCTTTGGTTGAGATGTACCAGAATATATCCGAGAATGATAGAAGGAGAATGGAACAGTTTATCTCTTCTATGGGTATCAAGGCTACCGGAATTCCTGTGGATATAGCTGCTGCTGGTAAAATTCCTGTGTTCACTGCTGTGTGGAGGGATATGACTGTGGATACTTTTGGATACATTAATGATCAGTTTGGTCAGCGTGTTTTGAAAAGGATCGGTTATATAGAAGAAGGAGAAGAGAAACCGGCTTACACTATGGAGGATGTTATTCCATTTAAGGATTTAACAGTTTACCAGAAGAGGGTTCTTAAGGGGGGATCTACCGCTAGGCTTTATGTTGACCTATGGAGATACTGCAAGTTTGTTCCTGTAGAAGTAGTGTCAGCATCATTTCGCGATCCTAATTCAAAAGATATTGCCTTAGAGTATGGCATGGTTCCTTATCAGGAATCTGACCTGTATAAACCAACTAACATGCTTCCTCCATATAAGGTTGGGATGTGGTCCTATGTAGACGGGGAAGTGCTTGCCCCGGTTTCGGTGGCTATTAATCCCCAGCGTATGATTAACCGGTTTTTATCTGTGATGGAGAACTATATAAATAACTCCGGGGGAGCTGGGGTTGTTTTTGATAAAGATCTTATAGGTAGTACTCCTGAGGATGAAATAAGGGCTAGTATAAATAAGGGAGAAGCTATTGGTGTGTATGCTAAAGGTCGTGGTGTTCAAAATATTTTTGGTAAGTATGACTCCACCCCTAAGGAATCAGTGGTTGCCTTTCAGCAGTTGATAGACAGTTTTAAGATGGGCATCGAGCAGGTTACTGGTGTGAATGAGGGGGTAAAGGGTGAGACCAATAATCCAGATCAACTGGTGGGTGTAATGCAGTTAATGATCCAACGTGGTTCTATCATACAGGAACCTTTTTATAAGGCTATTATGGATATCTATTCCGGGTGTTATCAGAGTATAGCCACTTCCGGGAAACGTTATTACATAGATAATGATGTTGAGTTAGTGGACGCTGTTGGGGAAGAAGAGGCTACGGTGTTGAAACTTTCGAAGGAGATGAGGAATGAGTCCCTGCGCGTACATCTTGTGCGTAGTATAGATGATGCTAATGAAAGAATGTCCGTGGACAGCACTATAATGTCCTTCCTACAGTTCGGTTTAATAGATCAAACTATTGCATTTAAGCTTTATGGTAGGGCAACTATGGAGGAAACTCTGTTTGCTATGAGGGAGTACCAGACTAACATGGCTGTTCAGAAGAGGATGGCTGCTCAGGCACAGGATGCTCAAATTACTCAGCAGAGGAATGCTCAGGAGCAGGCTGGTCAGGTGGTTTATAATGAGAGTATCAGGGATAAAGTTCGTGAACAGTTAAATCAGGATGCTGATAGGTCTGTGCAGATGGCCGCTATTAATGCAAAAAAATCATAAATTTTTTGAATATGTTGTAATTAATTATATAAATTTGTGGTTGTTAAGGCAATGAGAATGGAATTTTTTATAGTTTACTAGTAATTTTTAAAAGAATCAATTATGGGAAGAGAAAATGATGCATCACCGGAATCCATGCTCTCAGCTATGTCTGGACTGGTTTCGGAGAAAAAGATGCAGGATGTTACGAATAAATCCGGGGTTAAGCCGGGTGAGGTTATTTCTAATGAAAATGATACGCCTCCTGTTGTAATAGAAAAAGGAGAATCGGATCTGAATATACAGGAACCGGTTAAACCTGTTAAGCCTAATGCACCAATAGTTGTGAAGTCTCCTTTAGGGGATCAGGTATTTGGAGTGCCCCCGGCTACTGAGGTTAAGCTTTCATCTTTTGCTGATATAGCTGCTTATGCTAAGGATGTATTGGGTGAGGAGATAAAGGATATACAGGATTTTGCTACGTTCTTTCCCAAGATTAAAGAAATGCGAGATGCGGCCGCTAAATTTGAGAACACTGAGAAGGAGTTGAATACATACAAAAATGCTATCAACAACCTTCCTCCTGATGTTTCTCTCATTCTCACAGCTGCCCTGCAAGGTCAGGATCATATGCCTATAATTCAAAAACTGACTCAGAAGGCTGTTGTAGATTTTGATAAGCCGTTTGCATCTCATGATACCCTGAACCTGATAAATCATTATACAGGTAAGGGATTTACAAAAGAGACCTTTGATACTCTTGACCCGTCTGTACAGGAAGCCTTAAAATCAGTTGCTGAGGTGAAGTACAAAGCTGATCAGGATGAGTATGGTTCTATCAAAAGTAATGTGAAATCAGCCGCAGAAGTAAGGCAGAAAACTTTTCAAGCCTCTGTGGATTCTTCTATTGCTCAGATGATGGCGAACAATCCAAAAATGGATAAGGCTAGTATCGAGCGTGTTAGACAGATAATGACTTCAGGACTGGCATCCAGTCTATTCACTTCTGATAAAACTTATCTTCCGGATGCTGCTGAGAAGATAGCCTACCTTGAGTTTGGTAAGCAGATTGTAGCAGAACAGGTCAAGACAATTGGTGATATAGTTTCCCAGATACGGTCACAGACTGAATCTGAGACTATTGAGAATATAGTAATGAAAAGCGATAAGCCTATTATCACAGGCGGTTCAGGTAATATTTCTAAGAATGTTCTTGATGCTGAGGTAAAGAAGGCTACAGGCTTTTTGAACGCACGTTAACAAGTAATTAATTTAAATTTTTTAAAACATGGCTGATCAGTTTGATACCCGTAATTCATACGTAGCAGTGCCCAACCCGGCACAGCCTACGTTAGTACAGAGTCCTTCTTCTAGGACATTGAACCCTATTGGTTCAGAATACGCTTCGCAGTTTTCTCTGGATTCGACCGACCTCCTGAAGAGGGCGATTTCCGAAACCATATTTGATGCTGCTCCTGCGAAATACAAAACCCTGAGACTTCTCTTCGAGAAACCAGTGAAATATGTCAAGGATGACGTTTTCACTTATATGGAGAAGACTTTCGGTCGTACCGCCCTTCGTGATTCCGGTTCAGGTGCTTCTGGTGGTGCTTCGGTTACCGTTAACCTTACCACCGGTGGTGGGAAAAATATTACACCGAACAAAATCGTTGTTTACCCTAATAACAGGAAAGCTGTTGTTCAGGCTGTTTCCACTGATGCTCTTACTCTTATACCTCTCAATGGTCAGGCTAACCTTCCGGCTCTCGCTGCTGGTGCTTACCTTTCAGTTCAGGGTAGTGTTATTGCTGATGGAATGAACGTTCTTGTACACTATGACCGTATGTCGAAGATCGAAAGATACAACTACATACAGCTCATGGAGCGCGACAAGAGGTGGACCAGAATGGAAATCCAGAAGTTTAAAAACAACGGAACCACCAATTATTTCGACCTTGACAAGAAAGAACAGCTTGATCTTCTGCTTCAGGATATGTTCATCACCCTGTGGAACGGTGAAAGAGGCGAGGCCAACGTCAGGATTCCCGGAACTTCGAACGACTATAAAGCTAAAACTGCTGGCGGTATATTCCCGCTGATGGTTGCTGCCGGTTGTGCTAACAGCTCGGGTGTTACCGAAGCTACTCTTAAAGAGGTGTTCGAGGCTCTCGCATTCCAGACTGACTATAAATCAGAAGGTGGTGTAAGGTATATCATGGCTCAGAACTCTCTCCTGTATGCCCTTTCAAAGGTATGGAAAGAAGCTGGTGTAAGGTATACTCCTAGTGATAGGCTGGCTGACCTGAACCTGTATGAATACAAGATTGGGGATATGAGGTTTGTTCCTGTTGCTGTGGAGCTCTTCAAAGAGGTTGCCTGCTTCCCGGCCGACTTTAAGAACAGGATATTCGTTCTTGATCTTGATACCATTCAGCCCGTATGTATGGTTGGTTACCAGCCTATTGAGACTGGGGAAACTAATCCTAAGGGTGTTGGTGGTTCTGTCAACGACTTTAAGGAGTGGTGGATTCAGGGAATGCTCAGCCTGCAGTTCAACAACCCGCTGAGTTCGTTCTACATCGATACTACCGGCATAGCTGCCTAGGTTTTATAACGGGGCTCTGACACCCAGAGCCCCTTTTTTCTTTTCTAATTACTAATCATTATCAATTATGGCAAACAAGAAAGTAGAGGATCCTCAAGATCCTGAAAAAGCAAAGGGAACAGGGAATGAGTCGTCTGATATAACTATCAGAAAAGAGTTGTATGTAAAAGATCAGGAACTTCTCAAGAAAGAAGAGGAGATACGTCTTCTCAAAGAAAAGCTTGAGAAAGCACCATCACCGGTGGCTACCGATGTGGTTCCTGATAATAACGCTGTAGAGAGTTTAAAGGCTCAGGTGGAATTCCTTACCCGGCAGATGACCGGGCTGGCACCTAATGCCAGTAAGCTTATGTTCAGGGAACCCACCCCTGCAGATCTGGTACCTGATGGAGAAGAGGTAACATTCGTAGCTAGGTCCGTTCTTTATGTTGTTGCATCTTACAGGGACTATCGAGGTATTGAGAAACTTCCTCCACATAAACTGATTGTGTTTCAGTATGCCGCCAGCGATATCAGGAAAGAAGGTTCTGAGGATAAAATTCTTAACTTTTCCCAGTATACCACCAACCTCAGGACCGAGATAGAATTTCTCAGGGGTCATCCTTTTTATGGTATCACCTTTGGTGAGAATACCAACGAAATGGCTAATGAGGATGTGTACGAAATTCAGTATAAAACAAGAGCTGCTACTATGCTGGCCACTATGAGTCCGGAGTCTATCTACCAGAGGGCTGAGGTTTATAAGATCCCCAATTGGAGACAGAAGAGTGCTGAACAACTTCGTGGTTTGATCGTAGTAGAGATGTCCAAAGAGTTCAGGCGTGAATATGAAGCTCAACAGAAAGAACTGGTTCAGCGTCAGGCTTTAAGACAAATGGCTAACAAAGATAAAGAGGAATAATTATGAGTATTCTGGCTTCTGAGGTATTTACAACGGTTCGTTCACTTCTTGATGACAACAATTCCGGGAGGTACTCAGAAGCGAATGACTTAGTTCCTTCTATTAACATGGCCATAGATTATCTGGTGGTGATTTTTAATGCAGCTTTTGAGCAGAAGAAATTATCCCCGGAGTCTCTGCGGGAATTAACCGTGGTGGCTATAGCAAATACTTCAGGTTCCGGATCAACCAAAAAGGCAGATGTGACTAGTATCATATCAAGCCTTTGGACCATACTGGGGGTTGATCCGGATCCTGATATAACTACTTCACCGGACGTTCTTTCCATGACTAACAACAGGTGGGCCAAGCGCATGACTTTGGAAGCTTGGAATGATGCCTCCAGTGATCCTTTTTCTGCTGCAACCCTGCAAAATATACCGGCTGATTTTATTCGTCCCGGTTATATAGGTCCCGGGAAGTATTTTGGTGATTCTGTTTATCACATAATGATTCGACCAGCTTCCGTGTTTACTGAAGATAAGGTGGCGGTGTGGTATTTAAAAAACCCTACAAAGGTCTCTTCCGGATCTTCCAGTATAGAGCTTCCGCGATCCTTACTTGGGATTCTTACTGAGAAGACTTTGAATTTTATTTCTAGACAGCATAGTCCTGATAGTAAATATCTTAGTGCTACTGAGGCTGATATTACAAGGTTGGTGAAGTTAATGATTGAATAATGATCACTTACAGGCATATAGTTTACGACATCCTTGGGGATCTGAAGCAGATTTATGATGATGCTCAATTAACTCCATTTAAGGTGTTTTTTTGGGTTCTGACGCATGCTGATCGGTTGAAGAGGCAACACCTCATTAAGATTGATTCAGGGGCGTACGTGAAGCCATTTGACCTCACAGTGTACGTAGAACCAAATAATGGTCGTAATTATTTTACACTCCCGGGTAGTGTCTACGATATTGATAAGGATGGAGCTATATCGTACATTACGTATAAGCCTGATATTGATGTTTCTTTACCAGTTCTGGCCAGTGTGAAATTTACTAGGACTTCTCCCACTAAGATGCAGAGGTTGTATTTTCGTGATGAGGAAACCCCATCTCCGGATAATCCATACTTCTATCGTTTGAATGATAGGATTTATTTACTTGGTGTAGAGCAGATAAACATTACCGAAGTGGAAGTTGGTTTGATCCTTAGTTTTGATCCGGTTGCATCCGGTTTAACTTTGGACGATGAATTTGAATTCCCTTTAGATTTAATACCTACCCTTAAAAGGCAGATCCTTGATATGGGAAGGTTTGTTTTGAATATCCCCGTTGACAACATAAATGATGGCGCGGCATTTGACTCTAAGGAGATGCCTACCCAGAAGCTGATAAGCGTAAATCCTCAACCCGAAGAGTATGATAATCAATCCGTCTAATTTTGGTAGTATCAAAGAGATTCTGGCTGATGTTCTTGTGGAGCTTAATGATGAGGACCAGAGGATGCTTACCCCCGGGTTCTACCGAGCTAAGGTAAAGGATGCTCTGGATGAACTTGGTTTTGATATGCCGTTCCTTGAGGTGGTTACCGATGTAGAACTTCCGGATGATCTTATAATAGATATCCCTAGGGGTTGTTTTAATTTAAGACAAATTCATATATTTACCGGGACCCCTGATAGTGTCCAGTATGTTGAGAATGTTTACTGGAAAAAGGGTGGCAATACAAGAGGTAAGGAGACTGGGTATACTGCAGATATTCATCATTGGAACGTAACTGATCCTTTTGTGAGGGTTAGCGTTGATGAGTACTCTCTTTACTACTTTAGTGTACAGAACGGAAGATTGTTTCTTTCTGATGCCTGCAAAGATTTTGATTATGCCAGAATTAAGTTTGATGGTATTCCATCAATGAATTTGGAAGAAGTTAAGATGGTTCCTCCGGAGGTTAAGAAAGCTGTAACACTTTGGGTAACAGAGAAATGCGCTGGAGCTTTAAAGATGAGGGATGCTAAATATAGAGCTGTCCAAAATGATGCTGCTATCAGGCTTGATGAATATGGTTTGAATGGGGCTTGGCATGAAGCAAAAATGAGGCTGGTAAGGTTGGATACAAAACAGATCAAGGATGTAATAAAATATAATGCGACTTTAAACGTTTAAAAACTACATAAGATGGACGAATTAAAATCAATGGCAGTAATAGGGGGATCTGATCTCTTTGATGCCGGTACATATAAAATTTCTGATGGTACCCTTCCTCATCCGGTTAAAGTAATTACCGGGTATTCTTCGGGTGTTGTGACTAGTATGAGGCATCGCCTTCCCGGAAGTGTTAATAAAACTTCTACTATTACAATATCAGGAAGTAATGGGTCTGCTAATATATCGTATGGAGCTGATTTATTGAGTCTTCCATTTGTAACTGATTTGTATAACACAGCTATTAGTTTTGTTAGTACTTATGCACCAAGACTTGCTCAGGGCGGTGTCACCCTAAGTCATACTACGCAGGCGCAGGTTGAAACTTTAACCCTAACTGGTACATCAGGTACTGCAACTATCGCAGCGGCTGGTGGTTTAACTTTGCTTGCTTCCTTTGTAGATGATTTGACCACCACAGCAGCTGGTTTTGTCACCACTAATGCTGCGGCCTATCTTGCTCAGCAAATAATTCTTACATCAGATGGTGCTGATCTTATATTTACATCAGCTATTCCCGGTGTGAGTTTTACAGCTCCTACAATTACTCCGGCTGATACTGATCTGGATGGATCAGTGGCTCATACTACAGCTAGTTTGAATGCATTGGTTTTTTCTTCTACAAGAGTTTTATTTCCTACCCCAACTATAGCTAACGTTGATGGAACTGTTAATGGTTTGATAGCAACCACTGGAGCTGATGGGTTAGTTGATGCAGTACTTAATTATCTAACGGAGACTTTATCTGACGGAATAGATTTTTTTACTGAGTACCCCGTAGAGGAGATAGTAATAGGTAGTGGATCTGTTGTACTGCATTTTATAAAATAGTTATGAAGGGTAAAGGTAAATCACCGGCTTTTTCCGTTCTATCAGGATCGTGGAGTTCATACTGGACTTCACTAATTTCAGCAACGGTAGAAGATGCTGCGCCTAATAATATAGTTCTGACATTCCCTTTAGCTTTCACAACTACTGCGGCTGATTGGTCGGTACTTGTCAATGGTGCGAATCGTGCGGTCTCTTCTCTTGCTTGGGTGGGCGGGGTGCTGAAATTGACGCTTGCGAGTGGTGTAATTTATGGTGATGTGGTAACAATTTCGATGAAAGGGTTAACGGAAAAACCGGTTATAAATAACATTCTTTATAAAATGCTTCTTAACTCAATTAACTTAGGCACAGGAGTTAGTACATTGAGAATGGAGGTATCCGCTAATATAACTGTTACACTTGATGGATCTGCAAGATTTTATACGGATTCAGGTGGTACTCAGAATGAGTCTACTACATGGTCATTAACAGCGGGAGCATTAAGGACTATTTATCTAAAGTGTACTAACGGTATTGCAAACATGACATTCAGTGATGCAAGTAAATTAATAAAGTTTGGTAGTGATGTGGATGGCGGATGGGTATCTATTAATAATGCACCAAAGATAATCTTTACAACGACAAGATTGAATCTTATCCAATTACGACTGACGGGGAGATCGGAAATTATTGGCGTGTTGCCAACTGGATTAACATATTTTGCTCTTGCTGGAACAGAGATAATATGGACTTACAACGATGCACTGCCGAATGGACTGACATTTCTGTATATATCTGGATTATTGATAAACTGGACAGGCTTAAATATTGGCAATAATGGTAATATTAGTGAGTTCAGTTTATTAAATTATCGTGTAACAAAAATGTCAAGTGCCAATATAATTACACTACTTACTCAGATGACCAATAGAACAGGAACATTACCCGCAACAGTTACAATCAATGATTATGCTGATTATGCTTCCCCACCCGCAGAGGTGGTGACTGCTGTAAATACACTTAAAGCAGCAAAATCAATTACAACAGTCACGTTAGGTGCTTAAAAAGGAATTATGAAACAGATACTATCGCAGAATTACGCAATTATCGGGGCAGACTGGATTCTTAACCATCCGTCAACGATATTCACGAATGATGACATTTCTGTTGAAACATTCGCAACAGAGGTAGAAGTAAATTATGCAATCAGTCAGCGTTTGCCTTCGTCATTTCCTGTACTTCCGACAGTTGGTCAGTGGTGCGAGATAAATAAGATTTATGCTTATGGTAGTAAAATGCTAAAATGCTTACAGTCACATAACAGAATGGATTATTTACCTGAAGACACTCCTGCATTGTTTCTGATTATTGAACCGACAGGAACGGATTATCCTGTATGGGTTCAGCCTACAGGAGCGCATGATGCTTATAAGAAAGGTGATAGGGTACATTTCCCAACTATCACTGATCCTGTATATGAGAGTTTGATTGATGCAAATGTTTGGAGTCCTGCTATATATCCCGCAGGATGGAAGAAATTGTGAACTTCGGTATCGACGACACAAAAAAATGAAATAATTATGGCAACAGAAAATGAAATTAAAAGAAGAATCAGAATGGATCAATGGTGTCCCGCTGAAACAGCGATATTCAATGCTATGCAGGAAGTTGAAAAGATGACAGCCGATGAAAGACTTACAGAGGCAGTGATTTTGCTTGGAAAAGCTAAAGATAAGGTTGCTGATTTTATTGACGACACCGCGAAATAAAAACGAAATGAAATG
>Ga0172380_10003820_pt1 | contig 20156 bp, 22 predicted proteins | sample Leawe162metaG_FD_119747 | JGI IMG/M metagenome (GOLD analysis project Ga0172380, IMG submission 119747) | Leachate microbial communities from a municipal landfill in Southern Ontario, Canada - Leachate well 162 metaG | ecosystem: Engineered > Solid waste > Landfill > Unclassified | place... | reverse complement strand
TACGCTCCCCATCCAGGCAGCTCAACACGATTCGCGCACGCTCGACAAGTCGCGCCTCCTCGGTACGGCTCAAACTCAATCGCTCAAGCCGCCTTCTATCCTCATCACTGCACACTACAGGCCACGCAACCCTAGACATATTCAACCCTCGAAGATATTGAGTGGTCAGAGTATAGTTAAATATGTTTAATTATGCAATTAGACACTATGTCATGCCTTTGGCGCGGGCAATCGTGCCAAGAGCTTTGGCGATAAATGCCGCGTCATCCCCAGCTTCTTCCAGGCAGGCTTCCAGATAGAGCACCATGTCCTCGTCGGTTTTGAGGTGTTCGGCACTGTCCCATTTGCGCAGTTTGATCGTTCCCATTTTGCCTCCTAAATTTGCCGCGCGATTTCGAGCGCAGTTTGAATGTCCCTCGATTGTGTGGATTTATTGCCTCCTGCCAACAGGATCACTATCAAAGGTGAGTACGTTTGTACCACGCCACTAGCTTACCCCTGCAACAGCATCGCCATCGCTGCGAGCGGCAGGGTGGAGGTGAGGGCATCGATACGGTCCAGCAACCCGCCGTGCCCCGGCAACAATGCGCCGCTGTCCTTGACGCCGGCCTGGCGTTTGATTGCCGATTCAAACAGGTCACCGATCACCGCCAAGCCTACCCAGCAACAGGCAGCCAGCAGCATCGGCAACATTTCGCGATGCGACAAATAGGGGCTGAAGCTCCATACCAGCAGCACATAAACCGATACGCCAAGCAATGCGCCCGCCACGCCTTCCCATGTCTTGCCGGGGCTGATGCTGGGAGCAAGCTTGTTTTTGCCAAACTTGCGTCCGGCGAAATAGGCGGCGATGTCCGCTACCCACACCAGCCCCATCACGAACAGTAAAATCCATGGGCTCGGGTCGGCCTCGCGCAAGTCCAGCATCGCAAAACCGGTCGGAACCAGCACTGCCCATCCTGTCAGCGCCATCAAAACCTGCTGACGAACCTTCCAGCCTGCGATCAGCCAGGCCGGCACGATGGCCAGCCACAACAGAGCCGATGCGGCATAGACCAGCAGATGGAGATAAATTCGTTGCGCTTCGGTGGCGCCAGCATCTGCCCACAACAATCCCAGCACCAACAACAGTGTCAATCCCCAATAGAGATTCGCCTTTGCACGGCTCAACCCGGACAGGCGCGACCACTCGGCAGTTCCCTGCATGACCATCGCCACCATCAGCGCCGCCCACGCGAACGGTGGCAGCGCAAACAGCGCCGCCAACAGCAATGCCAGCAAGATAACAGCGGTAATGATGCGGGACCTAAGCACCCTGTTTGCCCGGCAGCTGTTCGCTGGTGCGGCCAAAACGCCGTTCACGCTTTTGATAAGAGGCGATCGCCGCTTCCAGTTCCTCGCGCCCGAATACCGGCCACAGGACATCGGTGAAGTACAGTTCGGTATAGGCCAGTTGCCATAACATGAAGTTGCTGATGCGCTGCTCGCCGCCGGTGCGGATGAACAGATCCGGCTCGGGTGCATCGCTCATCGAAAGATGGGGCGATAGATCCTCTTCGGTGAAGCCTTGCGCCAGTTGCGGATGCTCCTTGAGCATGGCTTGCACCGCGTTCATCATGTCCCAGCGCCCGCCGTAGTTTGCGGCAATGGTCAGGGTCAACGTGCTGTTGCCCGCAGTGAGCTGCTCGGCTTCGCGCATGGTTTGCTGGAGTTTCGCATCGAAGCGGCTGCGGTCGCCGATAATTTTCAGGCGGATGTTGTTCTGGTGCAGGTTGGCGACTTCGCGTTCCAGCATTTTCAGGAACAACGACATCAGGAAAGAAACTTCGTCGGCGGGACGCCGCCAGTTCTCGCTGCTGAACGCAAACACGGTCAGGTATTCCACCCCCAGGCTGCGGCAGGCTTTCACCACCTCGCGCAACGCCTCCACGCCGCGCTGATGCCCCATCACGCGCGGCATGAAACGCTGTTTGGCCCAGCGCCCATTGCCGTCCATGATGATGGCGATATGGCGCGGGACACTGGGGATGTCGGGAATAGTGCGGGTGGAACTGGGTAGGAGATTTGCCATTATCCTGAATTCTGCCTTAGAACCGCGAAGGCCACGAAGTCATCTGGTAGTGCTGTAAACCCGACGCATCGAGGTTGCAAGCCAGGTTACGCTATCGCTAACCCGACCTACAGACACCTACACCGCCATCAGGTCGGTTTCCTTGGCTGCCAGCGCCTTGTCGATCTCGATCACGAAGCGGTCGGTCAGCTTCTGGATTTCATCCTGGGTGCGGCGCTCATCGTCCTCGGCGATCTCTTTTTTCTTGAGCGCATCCTTGAGGTGGTTGTTGGCGTCGCGGCGGATGTTGCGCACCGCAATCTTGGCGTCCTCGCCTTCCGACTTGATCACCTTGATCAGGTCACGGCGGCGTTCTTCGGTCAGCATCGGCATCGGCACACGGATCAAGTCGCCGTTGGTCGATGGATTCAACCCCAAGTCCGCATCGCGGATCGCCTTCTCCACTTTCGAAATCATGTTCTTTTCCCAGGGCTGCACGCCGATGGTGCGCGCATCGACCAGTGTGACGTTGGCAACCTGGGTAATCAGCGTCGGGTTGCCGTAGTAATCCACCGTTACATGATCCAGCAAACCGGTGTGCGCGCGCCCGGTGCGCACCTTACCCAGATCCGCCTTCAGCGCGTCCAGGGACTTTTGCATTTTCTGTTCGGAATTTTTTTTGATGTCCGCAATCATGGTTTATCTCCCAAATCAATCACAGTGTACCAGCGTACCTTCACCTTCTCCCATCACCACACGTTTCAGCGCCCCCTGCTTGAAAATACTGAACACGATAATCGGCAACCTCTGGTCGCGGCACAGCGTCAGCGCCGTCGCATCCATCACCTTGAGATTTTTGCCGATCGCCTCGTCGAAGCTCAGGCTCTGGTAACGGGTCGCATCGGGATCTTTCTTCGGGTCGGCGGTATAAACGCCATCCACCTTGGTGGCCTTGATCACCACGTCGGCAGACATTTCCACGCCACGCAGTGCTGCGGCAGTATCGGTGGTAAAGAATGGGCTGCCGATGCCGGCCGCAAAAATTACCACCTTGCCGTCTTCCAGATAGCGCAGCGCTTTCCCGCGGATGAACGGCTCGGCGACCTGCTCCAGGCTCAACGCGGACTGCACGCGGCAATCCAGCCCGGTGCGCTTCATTGCATCTTGCAACGCCATCGCATTCATGACCGTGGCCAGCATACCCATGTAATCTGCGGTCGCGCGATCCATCCCCGCCGCAGCCGGAGCCACGCCACGGAAAATATTGCCGCCGCCGATCACGATCGCCACCTCCACGCCCAGCCTGGCCACCTCCGCTATCTCACCGACGATGCGCTCAATCACCTCGCGGTTGATGCCGTAGCTGTCGTCGCCCATCAGGGCTTCGCCGGACAGCTTGAGCAGGATGCGTTTGTAGGCGGGCGCGCTCATGGATCAGACCTTGGCCGCTGCCGCCGCTGCCGCTGCCACTTCGGCCGCGTAGTCTTCGACCTTTTTCTCGATACCCTCGCCGACCACAAACATCTGGAACGCGGTCACCGAAGCACCCTTGACTTTCAACAACTGCTCTATGGTCTGTTTGCCGTCTTCCGCCTTGACAAATACCTGGCCCAACAACGTCACGTCCTTGAGGAATTTCTGCACCGTGCCATCGGCGATCTTCTCCAGCATCGCTTCGGGCTTGCCGGATTCCTTGGCCTTCTCGATAGCGATGCGGCGTTCGGTGGCAATTTCTTCGGGATTCACGCCGGAAGCGTCGACCGACTTCGGCTTGCTCGCCGCGATGTGCATGCAAATGTCGCGCCCCAGAGCCTCGTCGCCGCCAGTGAAGTCCAGCAGTACGCCGATTTTGCTGCCATGCTGGTAGCTGGACAGCTTGCCGGTGCTGGTCGCGTAACGCTCGAAACGGCGCACGGAAATGTTCTCGCCAAGTTTCATCACCAGCGACTTGCGATTTTCTTCCACGCTGCCCGAACCGTTAGCGATTGCTATGCCGGACAAGGCTTCGATGTCGGCCGGATCGTTCTTGGCCACCGTCTCGGCGACATTTTTCGCGAACGCCTTGAAGTCGTCGTTCTTGGCCACGAAGTCGGTTTCGCAGTTCACTTCCGCGACGGCACCGGTTTTGCCGTCCGCCGCGATAAAGGTGCTGACGATGCCTTCGGCAGTCACGCGGGAAGATGCCTTGCTCGCCTTCGCGCCGCTTTTGATGCGCATTTGCTCTTCTGCCACCTTGAAGTCGCCGTTGGATTCAACCAGCGCCTTTTTGCATTCCATCATGCCGAGACCGGTCGCCTCGCGCAGCTCCTTGACCATGCTTGCGGTAATTTCTGCCATCATCAAACTCCATAAAAAAACTTACAAAAAAAGGGGCTCGCGCCCCTTTGTGCGCTATGTAAAAAACTAAGCGGTTTGCTCTTCTGCTGCTGCGGCAACCTGCTCGACCAATTCGTTCAGTGCTTGCGCACGACCTTCCAGCACCGCATCGGCAATGCCGCGCGCGTACAGACGAATCGCTTGCGTGGAATCATCGTTGCCGGGAATAATGAAATCCACGCCAAGCGGAGAATTGTTGGTATCGACGATGCCGACTACCGGGATGCCCAGCTTCTGCGCCTCGACGATAGCGCCCTTCTGGTAGCCCACATCGATCACAAACAGTGCGGACGGCAAGCCGTTCATATCCTTGATCCCGCCCAGGCTGCGATCCAGCTTATCCAATTCGCGTTTCATCATCAGCGCTTCTTTCTTGGAAAGCTTCTCGGACGCGCTGTCAGCGGTCATCTCCTCCAGCTCGCGCAAGCGCTTGATGGATTGCTGCACGGTCTTGTGGTTGGTCAGCATGCCGCCCAGCCAGCGATAATTGACGAACGGGGAACCCGCGCGCACCGCCTCTTCCTGCAGGATGTCGCGCGCCTGGCGCTTGGTCGCCACGAACAGGATAGTGCCCTTCTTCGCCGACAATTTGCGCACGAAATTTTCCGCTTCGGCGAACATCGTGACGGTTTTTTCCAGGTTGATGATGTGGATCTTGTTGCGGTGGCCGAAGATGTACGGTGCCATCTTGGGGTTCCAGAAACGTGTTTGGTGGCCGAAATGCACACCGGCCTCCAGCATTTGACGCATAGTTACAGCCATGATTACTCCAATCGTAAGGGTTATCGACTACCACTCGCCAGCCTGACTCGTATTGAGCACCCCAACTTGCGCGAGCGGGAAATTTGCCCCGGCCAATTCCGGAGCGGCGCGCATTCTAGCACTAATGCCTCGCTTGGCTCAACTTTCATTTCACGCTTCCATTTCACGCTTCCATTTAGTTTTTTATGTGTGGCAACACGCTCTCCATTCTCCTCAAAGCCTGGCACGCACCAGCCCGATGTGGCTACGCAATTCGTAAAGGTGGCTAGAAAAAGCGACCGGTAGGCGCAGGTTGTTGACTTTGCTCTCGATGGCATCAAGCTCCTTGCGGAAGCGCGGCAACTCATCAGGTTGCTGCGAATGGCGCAACTGCATCTCAAGAAAGCGCAACTCGCCATACAGCTTGTAGATGCGCGATTTGACCAGCCAAGTGTAGACGGCCGGCGCAATGCGGCTCAAGGGAATGGCGAGTGCAGCCAGCGGCAGCAGAATGATGAGCACGCGACTGACGAAGGTCGCCGCCCAGAACGGCAGGTAGCGATCGAGGAACGGTGGGCCTGATTCGTAGAAATGCGCGGCCTGGCTACTGAGTTCAAACTCCGCGTCCTTGCCGGAAGGAAATTCACGAGCCTGCTGCAGCATCCCCGGTGCGCCGTGAACCCGCGAAATCACTTTGAGCACCAGATAAACCAGCGCCTGATGCATCGACTCACGCGCCACCAGTGTGACAGTGGGAGCCAGCATTTGCACCTCGTGCGGCGGAATATGGGATGCCAGGCTTAACGCGCCCTCGGGCAATACCAGACGGTGCAGGAAGTTGAATTGGCGCGAGTACGCCTCGGCATCGGTCAAGCTGGCCAGAACCACGCCGGGTATCTCCGCCACTTCCTGTATCAGCGGGGTCGTCGACACCCCGGACAGAAACACCGCATCAACCGTACCGTTGCGCAAGGCATGCGCCGCGTCATCGTCGCCAACCTCCAGCAGGGTGCTGTTTTCCCTCGTCACCCCGCCCGCGTTCAGCAACATGCCGGACAGGATGTAACTACCGCTGCCGGGGCGGCCTATCGCGATGCGCTTGCCCTTCAGATCGGACAGGCGCTCCACTTTGAGCTTCTCTTTGTGATGAAATATCCAGAGCGGTTCGTAATACAGGCTGCCCAGCGAGACCAATCCGGCAGTGGTCTCCAACCTCGCCACGCCTCCCGGCATGAAGGCCATGTCCACGTCGGCATCTTCCTTGCGCAGCTCTTCCAGACTTTGCAACGGCCCTTCGGACTCGCGGATTTCGAGCGTCACGCCGTTCTGCTGGAGCAGCACCCCGTACAGACTCGCATAGGCCTGATAATTACCATCCTGCTTGCTGATAGAAACGACGATCTTCTTCGGCGGCGCCGGATCAATCAACCAATAACCGGCCACGGCAATGAGCAACAACGCCAAGAGATACGGCAATGCCGCCTTGAATGCCTCCAGCGGCAGCGACACATGCAGGTCTTCATGCGCTTCATCGGTATGAGTTTTTCGCGGCCTACCCGACACAACACAGCCTTTCGAAATAGTGTCCAGAAAATCCGAGCGGGCAACAGGTGATTATGGTTGCCTCCCATGAAGGCAGAGGCAAACATGTGCCCCCGCACGGGATCAGCCAAGGTTTGACCGACACAACCAACGGCCTGCGTGAACCATAATGCTGACATCAATAACCCAAAATCTTAACGTCCGGCACCGAGCGCAGCCCCATCTCTAGACAACAGCCATCCAGAAAACCGAACTACGATAGCTTTAACTGTGCCTTCGATTTTCTGCCAGGCGATGCGGGAGGCGTATACCCAGCTATCCTGTAAATTGTGCCCTCGATTTTCTTGCCCTTCTTAAACCTGATCGAATGACACACCACAACCTCACATTTGGCAGCCAGTTCTGACAACTGCGAACGTACCGTAGCCAGTGAGATACCTGTATCTTCAGCGATGTCCGTATCCAGCCGCTCACCATGCTTTTTCAGATATTGAAGAATTTCATTCATAGGTTCGCTACCATGTAGCCAATAATAATCGACCCGTTATTGCACGCTTATCTTGGCCTGCACAGAAGCGTGAAAAAAGGTCTAAATTTATGGAGAAAATTTCTGGAAATAACGGGATGACTTGGTATACCACAACACCCCAATTCGTGATTCTACTTGTTGGTGCAAAAGACAGAAATCGAACCTGCACGCCTTGCGTTGCTGGAATCTATTTCCTTAATTTGCAGCCTTTGTAAAACAATGTTCCGGCAGTTTTAGATCATAATCAATAGTCGAATTCGATCAAATAGACCAATACACGACCAATGGCATTTTAGCATGACAGGCATAAAAATATCGTGAAGCGCGGCAAATGGAGGAAATTGCTCTGCGAGTTGTTCGTGTGTTGTTGCTGTAGAATTGGCGTCAGCCATGATGCGTACTCCTATGGTGAGTTGCGTTGTGGTTAGCCGGGTTCTGTGTTGTTACCACATTGCCCGGCGCTTTCCCCATGATCCGCATGGAGGACGGTATTTCAAAACTTGATTATCTTAATCCCGTGCCGCTTCGCATTCTCTGCAAGCGTAGTGTCCAGTGTAGCCATGTGGCCCGCTCCAAGTTCCAAGGCAACGGCAAGATGCAGGGAATCTCCGGCACACAAATTGTGGCTGTGTATCTTGGCCATTTCCATTGCCTTCACGAAGGCATTGCGGCTGACCGGCACAATGCGTACTCCTCCATCGGTAAGCGACGCGAATTCTTTGCGCACACTCTTTGCGGCAGCTTCGCTGATCTGCCCCGTGCGAACCTTGATTGATATTGCGCTGGATGCTTCCGGCAATAGCCAATCAGAACAGACGGGCGTTTCATCCAGCCCGGCATACCATGTTTTCACTGCCTGCGTTGACGGTTCAACAGTCAGTAGCGCAATAACTACGCTGGTGTCAACGTAGATCATCAGTAACGTTCCTCGCGCCTCATGCGCTCAACTACAGGCTCCGTCATGGGCATGGAGGCGTGTAGCTTGGAAAGGTGGGCCACGAAAGCAGCCCTGTCGAAAGCCTTGCCGGGCGACAAGGTGATTTCCCCCGCTGGTGTGATGCTGGCTTCAACGCTGTCGCCCTCTTTCAGCCCCGTAGCGCGAGTACATTCAACTGGCAAACGCACGGCCAAGCTGTTACCCCATTTTGCTACTTGCAGTCTCATGTTGCACTCCTTAATGTATATCCATGTAGATACAGTACAATCCAATGCCGTCCATGTCAAGCAGCTTTAACCGGCAGCGTTATCACTTCCGCCCCAGTTTTGAGCTTGTCCAGGTAATCCGCCCACTGCTGCATCATCTTGCGGCGCTCGGCAAGGTGCGCAGTGCGGTTGTATGCGCGCCCGTTCGGATCGCGCACGGCATGGGCAAGCTGGTGTTCGATAAAATCGGGGCGCACCTGTAACACTTCGTCAAGGATGGTGCGCGCCATTGCGCGAAAACCGTGGCAGCTCATCTCATCCTTGGCAAACTCCATCCGATGGGCGCTTTCCACTGCGCCGCGCTCTTCAATTCGGCGCAGCACTTTCAATAACTCGGGCGGGGTGATTTCGGCAATCGGTCTATCACCCACCCAAGGGAAGGCATCGTTTTCCAGCCGCTGGATAATCTTGTCAGCGTTGGATGGCGCCCAGCTTGGCAACTTCCTCGCAAACCATTCACGCGCTATCACTTCAAAGCTGTTCGCTGCCCGTTCGTTCTTGTTGGCTTTGACGGCCTTGCGGTTTTCGCCAGGGTCTACGCCATCAGCCAGCAGCTTGCGGGCATCATCACGGCGCTGCCGGGCATCTTTCAGGCTTACGTCAGGATAGGCGCCAAGAGATAGGCGCTTTTCTTTACCGTCACAGCGATACTTGAGCCACCACCACTAGCCTCCAGCGGGAGCAATTTCCAGATACATGCCGCCGCCGTCAAACATACGGGCGGTTTTATCGCTCGGTTTTGCGTTCTTTGATTGCGGTGTCAGTTAGGTGCATGGGGGCATCTCCCACCGGCTACCGGCCCGTGTTCCCCAATGTTGCCCCCAGTTGCCCCGGATGCCAATAGACTGTGTAGCACCAGATTGGACAATAAAAAACCCGCAAAGCTATTAACTGTGCGGGCTTTTTGACTTGCTTGGACTGCTTCGTACTGTCCGTTGGTAGGCACGATTGGACTCGAACCAACGACCCCTACCATGTCAAGGTAGTGCTCTAACCAGCTGAGCTACGCGCCTAATGCGGGCGCATTGTATCCGAAAGGTTGCTGCGCTTCAAACAAAAATCTCGCGCAAGGTGTGATTCCATTTTGCGTTGTTTCACGCTAAATTTAGGCTGCAAGCGAGATAATCACTGTCAATACACCCCCCAGAGCAACCAGCGGAAGGCCGTAGTGCCGGTATTGCGTTAGTTTGTCTACCTCAATAGCCAGGGCGGTGATAATAATGCCGATAATTGTGGTAGTCATTTGCAAGCCCTCCAATGTTGCTTTTTGCCGATAGAAAATTGCTTCTTATTCCCTTTGTTGCCTTCAAACCTTAGTTCCCTGATACGTTTATTTGGACACGTTGATTTGTGTACGTAGATTTGTTGCCACGCCACGATATTGAAATTTACCCTATACAATGTCAAAGCCTGCGAGACGAGCGGTCATGCTTTTGGATGACAGGCAAACTGGCGAAATGAACGGTCGAATTTCCGGATGAGCGGCCCACATGAAATTTTGATAGCCCACCCAACGAACCTGCTTATGAAACCAACCGACATGAAACCAACCGACATGAAACCAATTGACACCTGCAATGCCTATGTACCCGGTGAGATGATCACGGTCGCCCCGAATCGTGAGGGGAAACTTTCGTCGCTGACCTTTGCGGTAAAGGAGCTTTACGATGTCAAAGGATTTGTCACGGGCGCCGGAAATCCGCGCTGGAAAAATACCCATCCGATAGCGCAAACGACCGCGCCCGCCGTCGAAATGCTGCTGAATGAAGGCGCTACGCTGCTCGGCAAGACCATTTCGGATGAAATGGCATTTTCCCTTGACGGCGAAAACTTTCATTACGGCACGCCGTTAAATACCACATGCCCGGACAGGATTCCGGGCGGCTCTTCCAGCGGCTCCGCAGCGGCGGTCGCCGGCGGCCTGGTGGATTTCGCGTTGGGCACCGACACCGCCGGTTCCATGCGCATACCGGCATCTTATTGCGGCATTTACGGTTTCCGTCCGACACATGGTGCCGTTCCGCTGGAGGGCGTGCATCTGATGGCGCCCAGCTTTGACGTGGTCGGCTGGTTTGCCCGGACGCCGGATATGCTGGCAAGAGTGGGTAGCGTGCTGCTTGGCAGCGAACCCCCCGAGTTCAAGGTTGATAAATTTATGATCGCACGCGACTTGTTCGATACCAAGGACGCAAGCATCGCCTCAAAATATGACGCCTTCATCAGCAGCTTGTCCAAACTATCCGTCGAGATTGCGGAAATCGAATTGGGTAAGCCGGATTTTTCAACCTGGATCGAAACGCTGCGGAATATCCAGTGGTGGGAATTGAATCAGGCACACGGCGCATGGGTTTCCCGGAATCTTGATGCCTTTGGCGCGGAAATAGGCGGCAGGCTGGAAAAAATACCCTCCGTCACCCGCGATGAGATGGAAGAAAAAAAACAGGTCAGGAAACAGTTGATCAGCCAGATCGAAAGCCTTGTTTCCCCCGGTACGATAATTATTTTCCCCACCGCTCCCGGCATCGCGCTATTCAAGGGACGCTCCATAGATGAAGCGAGAGCATCGCGCATCAACACGATGCGGCATACCTGCATCGCCGCCGTCGCCGGGCTGCCGCAAGTCTCGATGCCGCTGCTGGAACAGGACGGCTGCCCGCTCGGAATATCCTTCATGGGTGCGCGCGGTCAGGACAGCCAGCTTCTGGCTGCTGCCCAAATTTTCGGAAAAGGTTAAAATACCGAACGGCGCGTCAAGCGCCAAATTATCTTTTTCACCTATGGAGCCTTCATGCCTCTAGCCGCTTATCTCGACATCATGCCCACTCTCGGCACACGTGTTTTTGCCCACGCCTCCTGCCAGATCATCGGTGAGGTAAGCATCGGCGATGACTGTTCGATCTGGTGCAACGCGGTGTTGCGCGGTGACGTAAACCGCATCGTCATCGGACGCGGCAGCAACATACAGGATCTCACCATGGGGCATGTCTCCCACAAGACGCCGGGCAAGCCTGACGGGTCACCTTTGCTGGTCGGCGACTATGTGACGGTCGGGCACTCCGTCGTTCTTCATGGCTGCACCATCGGCAACGAATGCCTGATCGGGATGGGCTCGATTATCCTGGACGATGCAGTCGTTCCCGACCATGTCATGATAGGCGCCGGCAGTCTGGTTCCGCAGGGCAAAACGCTGGAAAGCGGAATGCTGTATGTGGGCCGCCCGGCAAAGGCCGTCCGTGAGCTGACCCCTGAAGAAATCGCCCACCTGAGATACTCGGCAGAGCATTACATCCAACTGAAAAACCACTATCTGAGCAAGTTGCCGTAACGGGCATGGCGAGCAGCCACCCCTGATAATGAAACTCGCCATGCCCGTTTCCCTCTCCTCAATCCTCTCCCGCAAGCGGGCGAGGAGGCGAACGAATCGCTACGCGAGTTTCACGTTAAGTACCCGAAAATAGCACCATGTGGTTGACCTGCGTCATGGCTTTTTGATGCAACTCACATTTATACTTGATGTCTTATTGTCTATGTCGATGCAATTTGTGACGAGAATACATCTTGTTCCGGCTTGTCCGACTTAGGGGAAACTTCGTTGTAGGAGCGCAATTTATTGCGCGACTTGACCTCCCGCGCAATAAACCCGCGCAATAAACAGGGTTTCATGCCTCCTCTAAAACATGTATTTATTTGACAGCATTTTGGTATAATTTTCTATTGCAGCCGTCAGAGCAGAGCAAGTAACGCGTAACGCACGCAGACGGCATACCCCCAACACTATGTTATTGAGGAGTCGTAGATGCAAGGCATAACCAAGAACGATCTGATTATCCGAATCGGTGGCGAAGGCGGCGAAGGCGTCATTTCCGTCGGCGATTTCATCACCCAGGCCTGCGCACATGCCGGGCTTGATGTTTACACTTTCAAAACCTTCCCCGCCGAAATCAAAGGCGGGTATGCCATGTATCAGGTGCGTGCCAGCACCGAACGGCTATACAACCAGGGCGACACTTTCGACGTCCTGTGCGCGTTCAATGGCGAAGCCTACAACATGAACCGCGCCAGCCTCAGGCCGGGTACCGCCATCGTTTACGACAGCCCGGGCGATTTCACACCCGACATTCCGCCCGGTGTATTCGCTTACCCCATTCCCATGACCCAGATGGCGAAGGACATGCACAACCCGCGCGCCAAGAACATGGTGGCAATGGGCGCGATGTCGGTGCTGTTCAATATCCCCGTGGAATCCTTGCGCGAAGTGATCACCGCCAAGTTCTCGCGCAAGGGCGAGGACGTGGTCAAGGGCAACCTGACCGCATTCGAACGCGGTCGTGAACTGGCGCAAGCATTGGGTAAAACCGACCCGTGGACGCTCGGCACCCCCAAGGGCAAGCAAGACGTCATCGTGATGTCGGGCAACAACGCCATCGGCCTCGGCGCGTTGATTGCCGGGCTGGATTTTTTCTCCGCCTATCCCATCACACCGGCAACCGAAGTCGCCATCTATGTGGCCAGACATCTGCCCAAGCGCGGCGGCACCCTGATTCAGGCCGAAGACGAAATCGCTTCCATTTCCCAGGTGCTCGGCGCTTCTTACGCGGGCAAGAAGGCAATGACTTCCACTTCCGGCCCGGGCTTGTCGCTGATGAGCGAGATGCTGGGTATGGCGTTCATGGCCGAACTGCCCTGTGTGGTGGTTGACGTGCAGCGCGGCGGACCTTCTACCGGCTTGCCGACCAAGCATGAACAGTCCGACCTGTTCCTGGCGATACATGGCGGTCACGGCGATGCCGGACGCATCGTGCTTTCCGTGGAAAGCATCCATGACTGCATTGACCTGACCGTGGTGGCGTTCAACCTGGCCGAGAAATATCAGTGCCCGGTGCTGCTGCTTTCCGATGGCTCGCTGGCGTTCTCGACCCAGAACGTGCCTTACCCTAACCCGGACGATTATCATGTGGTGGAACGCAAGCGTTGGGACGGACAAGGCGAATATCGCCGCTACACGCTGACCGAAGATGGCATTTCACCGATGGCTGATCCGGGCACGCCGGGCGGCATGCACATCGCCACCGGTCTCGAACACAACGAAGCCGGCCTGCCCAGCTATGCGTCGGCCAACCACGAAGCCATGCAGGCCAAACGCTTCAACAAACTCAAAAATGTGGTCAACGATGTCGCCCCGACAGAGGTGGATGGCGAGGGTGCGGCAGACCTCGGCTTGATCGCCTGGGGCAGCACCATCGGCGTGGTGCGCGAAGCATTGCAACGCCTGCGCGCCGAGGGTTACAAGGTCAAAGGATTTTACCCCAAGCTGCTGAACCCTCTGCCGGTGCAACAGTTCGAAGACTTCGGCGCATCGTGCAAACGCTTGCTGCTGCCCGAGGTCAACTTCCAGGGCCAACTGGCCCACTTCGTGCGCGCGGAAACTTCGTTGCGCCCCGAGTCCTACACCATCTGCGGCGGGATGCCCTTCACGCCCGAAATGATAGTAAACAAAGTCAAGGAGATACTGGCATGAACGCAATCCTTCACCCACAAATGCACTTGCATAAAGTTGATCTTAAACCCAAAGATTACAAGACCGACACCCCTTCATTCTGGTGTGCCGGTTGCGGCCACTACGGCGTACTGACCGGATTATTGCGCTCGCTTGCCGAAATCGGCGTCGACCCCAACCATCTGGTGAGCATTTCCGGGATCGGCTGTTCCTCACGCCTGCCCTACTTCGTCAATTCCTACAAAATGCACACCCTGCATGGCCGCGCCGGCCCGGTGGCAACCGGTGTCCAGTTGGCACGCCCCGATCTTTCTGTGGTCGTCACCGGCGGCGACGGCGACGGTTTTTCCATCGGCGGCGGGCATATGCCGCATATGGCGCGCAAGAACGTCAACATGATTTACATCCTGATGGATAACCATGTTTACGGCTTGACCAAGGGCCAGTGCTCGCCCACCTCGCGTCCGGTGATGAAGACCACCACCACTCCTTATGGAGGCGTGGAAGAGCCACTGGACCCGATCATGTACATGCTCACCTATGGCGCCACTTATGTCGGACAGGCCTTCGCCGGCAACGTCAAACTGGCGTCGCAACTGATCAAGGAGGGCATGGAACACAAGGGATTCGCCTTCGTCAACCTGCTCTCGCAATGCCCGTCTTTCAATGATATTGATACCGCCCAAGCCTTCAAGGAGGCCTGCGAAGAGGTTCCAGAAGGCCACGACACCAGCGATTTGAATGCCGCCATGAATGCGGTCAATGCGGCCAAGAAAGCAGGCCGCATCCCCACCGGGCTGCTGTACAAGACCGAGCGCCCCACTCTCGACCAGCGCATGGCCGAACTGGTGGAACGCGTTGGCGGGCATAAAGACTACGACCTGAGAAAAATCATCGACCTCGCGCGCCCATAACAAAAAACTAATATGTCGCTCACGACACATGAAAAGGGCCAGCCCGTTGCCCTGACCATCAACGGTCTTGCCGTCGACGCATCCACGGACATGACCCTGGTCGAGGCCGCCTGGCACGGGGGCGTGCCGAGGATAACGAATATCGGCTGCATGGAAGGCGTGTGCGGCTCCTGCCGGGTGATGCTGCGGCGCGGCAAGGAAGTGTCGGTAGGCCTCGCCTGCCAGACCTTCGTCGAGGACGGCATCGAGGTCGTGTTCATGCCACCGGCATCGGCACCCCAGCACCATTACGACATCGGCGACCTCAAGGACGGCTGGGACATCCATGCGCGTTTTCACAAGATATTCCCGGAAGCGTCGCGCTGCCGGCATTGCCACGGCTGCAACACCGCCTGCCCGAAAGGCATCGCCGTCGAAGATGGCGTGGCGCTGGCTGCGGCAGGCCGCTACCGCGAGGCGGGAGAAACCTTCTTCGAATGCATCATGTGCGAGCTGTGCGACGCCGCCTGCCCGGAACTCATCGCCCCGGCTCATGTGGGCTTGTTCAGCCGGCGCGTGACGGCGCATTTTCACCTGCGCCCGCCCAACCTGATCCACCGCCTGGAAGAGTTGCGCCAAGCGCATGCCATCGCGCCACAAGACAAAAAAGATGAGGAAGAAAACCATGCGGATTGGCCTGCAAGATGAGTAACGGCATCCCTCTGGCCGAGGCACTGGCGCGCTACCGCGCCGACGCGGATCTCGGGCCGCTGCCCGAGCTGGCCGACATCGACGCGCTGCTCAACACTTACCACCCGGATCACTTGCGCGACAGCGTGATCAAGCTGACGGTGGGTGCCAACGCGGGAGACAATTGCCAGCGCGAGCTGGCCGGGCTCCTGCAGGCGGAAGCCTTCATCGACGAGGCCGACCTGGCCGGCACACCGGTGACCGATGTGGATGTGCTGGTGATCGGCGGCGGCGGTGCTGGCTGTGCGGCGGCGCTGGCGGCGGCGGAAAACGGCGCGCGCGTATTGCTGGCCACCAAGCTGCGCCTCGGCGACAGCAACACGGTAATGGCGGAAGGTGGCATCCAGGCCGCCATCGAACCGGACGACTCGGTCCAGCGGCATATTCAGGACACCCTGCGCGGCGGCCACCATGCGGCCAATCCGGCGCTGGTATCCGCCATGGCCAGCGACGGCCCGGAAGTGCTGCGCTGGCTGATCGATCAGGGCATGCAATTCGAACAAACTCCCAGCGGCGACCTGCATACGCGCCGCGCGGGCGGCATGAGCACCGCGCGCCTGGTCCATTGTCGCGACTACACCGGCCTGGAAATGATGCGCGTGCTGCGCGAGGCCGTGATCCAGCATCGCAGCATCGAAGTCTGGGAGCAAAGCCCCGCCGTCGAGCTGCTGTCCAACGAGACCGGGCAGAAATGCGTCGGCGCAGTACTCACCTCGCTGCTGGACGGCCAGTTGCGTATCGTGCGCACGCGCTCCGTGATTCTGGCGACCGGCGGGCTGGGGCGGCTGCACCTGAACGGCTTCCCGACCTCCAACCATCTCGGCGCAACCGGCGACGGCCTGGTGCTGGCGTACCGCATCGGCGCGCGCCTGTGCGAACTGGATTCCTTCCAGTATCACCCGACGGGGATGCTGCACCCGTCCCATCTGGCGGGCAAGCTGGTGACCGAGGGCGTGCGCGCGGCGGGCGCCCTGCTGGTTAACGGCCTCGGCAACCGCTTCATCGACGAACTCCAGCCGCGCGACGTAGTATGCGCCGCGATTCTGCGCGAATGCAGCGAAGGGCGCGGTATCCGCATCGACGCCCAGCGCGTCGGCGTATGGCTCGACACGCCACGTATGGAACGCGCCCAGCCGGGCTTGCTGGAAAAGCAATTCCCCAACCTGATGGCGCGCACCCATGTCGGAGGCATCGACCCGCGTATCGAACCGCTGCTGATCCACCCGACCCTGCATTATCAAAACGGCGGTGCGGTGATCGACGTCAACGGCGCCACCACGGTACCCGGCCTGTATGCGGTAGGGGAAGTGGCGGGAGGCATCCACGGACGCAACCGCATCACGGGCAACGCCCTGCTCGAAATCATCAGCTTCGGACGCCGTGCCGGCATCGCGGCCACCACCAATCGCGACCGCGGCCCGAAGAAAGTCACCCTCGAACATGTAAACCGGCTGCGCCGCGCGCTGACCCTCGCCGGGCTGCCGATGACGCAACGTGCGCCGCAGATATTGCCGGACTACGCAGCGGGAGGCGCATGGAACCGCTGATCGTGGAAACCCCGCAGGTTGGAGCATCCCAGGTGTTGCTCCATGCGGATCGGCGCGTCGGCGCCGACATGGAGCGCTGGCGCAATTCCGGCGGTGGCACTGCGGTAGCGCGCGCCATACAAAACCCGGCTGGCATACGCGAGGAAGTGCGCCTGTCCGAGTTGCGCGGTCTGGGCGGCAGCGGCTTCCCGGCCTGGCGCAAGTGGGAGGCGGTCTCCGCCGAAACACCAAAACCGGACAAATATCTGATCGTCAACGGCAACGAGGACGAGCCCGGCACGTTCAAGGATCGCCTGTTGCTGGAAGAAACGCCGTTTCAGGTAATCGAAGGTGCCGTGGTAACGGCGCTGGCGATCGGCGCCAACCGCGTCGTGTTCTATGTCAATCCCGACTTGACCCGCTCACTGGCGGCAATGAAAGCGGCACTCAAGCAATGGCAGGCCTCGGAATTTCCGGTGCAGACCTCGGCCGCGCTCGGTATGCCGCTGGAACTCAAGCTGCTGCCCGGCTCCGGGCACTACATCGGCGGCGAGGAAACCGCCTCCATGGAATGGGTCGAGGGACGTTTTCCCTTCCCGCGCGGCAAGCCGCCCTACCCGGCGCAATCGGGCGTACACGGCTGCCCTACCCTGATCAACAACGTAGAAACCATCGCCAACGTACCGCACATCGCAGTACAGGGCGCCGCATGGTTCCGCGCCCTCGGTATCGCTCCGGGCACCGGCACCAAGCTGTATTCCCTGAGCGGCGACGTGCTGTACCCCGGCGTATTCGAGCTGCCGATGGGCACGCCGCTGCGCGAACTCATCTTTACCCATGGCGGTGGCCTGCTCTCCGGCAAGCCGCTCAAGGCGGTATTCACCGGCGGCCCGTCGAGCACGCTGCTGACACCTGTCGATCTCGACGTGGCGATGGATTTCGATTCCCTGCGCGCGCGTGGCGCCAACCTGGGCACGGGCGCGATGATCGTCATTTCGGAAGGCACCGGCATCGTCAAGCGCGTGGCCGAATACGAGCGCTTCTTCGCTCACTCCTCGTGCGGCCAGTGCAACTCGTGCAAGGTGGGCACCGCCACCATGAGCCGCCTGCTGGATCGCATCGATACCGGACGCGGCACGCCCTCCGACCTCAACACGCTGGAAAACCTGTGCACCATGCTGCCCGGCAGCGGCCGCTGCCACCTCATCAACGGCGCCGTGGCACTGCTCGACAGCGCCTTCCACCATTTCCACGACGAATTCAAGCAGGCACTGCGTTAGCCCGTAGTGCGGGCTCTGCCCGCCGTCAAAAAAATAGGTCGGGCGTTGCCCGACCTGCATGTCGCCCCCACCGCCCGCAATCACGCAGATTTCTACGCGCCCATTTTTCGTGGCACACCGATCCTGGTGCAACAGCCCGATATTGTGCATTCAGCACACCGGGGAGCATTCGGCGTACAAATTTCGCGCCCAAGAGAAATCATGTTCACATGTAGCGAGTGACGAAGCTCGGGTGGGATTTTGGATTGCAGGCGATCCATATCTCGCGGCGCACAGTGCTTGTCTTTTTGCGTCGGCCTGACCCAGCCGAGACGCCTGGCGATTCGCCAGCAATGCGTATCCACCGGAAAAACCTGCCTGCCCAGCGAGTACATCGAAACGCATCGCGCCACTTTCTTGCCGACTCCCGGCAGTGACAACAAAAAAGCTTCCGCATCCTTGTCGCTCATCTTGCGCAATGGCTTCAGTGTGGGCTCGCCAAACTTTTCCACAATGATGTCGAAAAGGTTGCGAATCGCTTTTGCCTTCTGGTTCGACAGGCCGCCGCTAACGATAGGCCGCGCGATATATTCGGCGGGTGCTTCGGCGATGTGCAGGTGAGTGGGAAAGGTTTCTTTCAGCGCGCGGTAGGTGCTGCGGTAGCTCGCCTCGCCGGTTTTGGTGCTGCAAATGATGAACAGCAATTCGTCCAGCGGGTCTTTGAGGTTGTAGTGGTTGAAGTCGCGGTAGCGGTTCCTTAGCGCTCCGGCAACTTTCCGAACAGATAACGGATATTTTGGCGAACCCATATTTGCCACCTGAAAGTCGCATGCTACGGAAGACTATTAAGCAGCAATTCCCTCACGAGTTTCTGATAGAAACTAACGTCCCAAGATACGCCCTGTTTACCGCTCTCGTTTTTTTCTTGTACCCAAGAGCATCACAAACAGCCTCGATTTTCTGGCAGAAAACATCTGCATTCAGCGGGATCATCCAAATATCACCTGCGGTTGGCTTCTCCCTGTTGGTGCTTTGCCACTGTATCTCATCATTCAGGGGATGTTCCGGCCTGAAAGGATGAATATTGAAAATCTTATGATCAATTTGCGTAATCCATGATGCACCCACCTCCGTAATTGCGCCCCATGAGACTTTTGTATTTTCACTTGTCACGAAAAGGGCAAATATTTTTTGAGTCGAGTAGCTTTCTACAAAAAATTCTCTCAGGTATTCGTAAACACCTTTTCCCTCAGGAACACGGCATATCTCGTCATCACAATTTGTATATAAAATGTCTTCGGCTGGAACGTTGTTATGCAAAAGCATCTGATAGATGACGTCTGAAAAAGGCTTGTCTGGATATGTCTGGCTGATGAGTATTTTCTTTTTCTGAGAGTCGATGACTGACTTAAGACCCATGTCTGGGCTGTTGTCGTTTATTGACTTCGAGATAGCCTCCTCAATCGTTTCTCGAGATAGGCCAGATCCAAGGCCTAAGAGGCTATTAGCGGCTTCTTCGCTCGCCTTTTTACGAAACACATCCACACCCCGCCTGAGCCTCTCTTCATTATCTTTCTGTTCATCTTGCTTTTGTTGTTTTTTCTTCGCGTTCGCCAGGTCAGTAGAAATCTCTCGCATTTTGAGAATATCTGCCAACAACTTTTTCCGGCTCATCGCGTTTTAATGGGCAAAATTTTGGTAATTCATGGGCTTTTTTATAGGATTGGCAACATGCAAGTCATGACTTTCAGTCGTAGGTATTCTTCATCACGCAGCCCATACGATCTTCT
>Ga0172380_10003819_pt1 | contig 20156 bp, 25 predicted proteins | sample Leawe162metaG_FD_119747 | JGI IMG/M metagenome (GOLD analysis project Ga0172380, IMG submission 119747) | Leachate microbial communities from a municipal landfill in Southern Ontario, Canada - Leachate well 162 metaG | ecosystem: Engineered > Solid waste > Landfill > Unclassified | place... | reverse complement strand
TTTGGGCAGATTAATTCTAAATTTTCTAATTCATTATTTGAACGATCTTTGTCCCGATGGTGAACTTGTAAAATTTCATGTTTATTATAGCCGCATCTCGCGCACAATTTACCATCGCGTTTGAGCAGGCGTATTTTTAGGGACTGATAGTTTTTAACCTTATCTTTGAGAGCTCTGCCCAAATATTTAAGTCCTGACCGATGTTTATTGGAGCAAACTCTACTGCAAGTTTTTTTATGAAAACTTGCTAAAATCATTTTTCCACAAACCACGCAAGGCGTCTCTTGTCTACAAGAGATTCCGTAACATTCCACTCCACAATAAGCATTCCCGTTATTTCGTTTCAATTGGACCGGTCTTCGGTAAATTGGCTTATTGCAGATCTTGCAAAATGTATTCGGTGTTCTTATGTAATTCTCAGCCACTAATCCAGTATACCTTCTAATGCTTGATTTTCAAATATCTAGACACTGATAACTGGTGTAATCATATCTGACTTTAGAGAGTTTTTCAATCATTTTGATTGCATATTTATCTCAAAATGATATATTAATCAACTCGTCGTATCGTTGACAATCCGACAGGGAGGGATTCAGAATGACTATTGGTGTTGGTATTCTGGCAGGAGGTCGGGGCAGACGGCTTGGGCAGAGTGAGCCGAAGGCATTTGTGTGGGCCGGCGGTCACGAGCTTTGGGCTCACACTTTTGTTGCGGCGCTAGGAGTGACGCAGGCCTCAATCCCGATTGTCTTGCCGAAGGGCCGCAAGGTTCAGCACGGCCGGGCCGTATGCCTGCAGAGCACCGGTTCGTATATGGGGGACCTGTTTCAGCTCGTAAAGTACGGAACCGGTTTCGATCGCTTTCTAGTGATCAACGCCGATTCCGTGATGGTAACGGCTGAATCGTTGCGGACTTTTCTTGCTCTGACCGAGCACAGTCAAGCCGGCTTTATATGGCCCGCTATCCGGCGCAATTCCATTCCGCCGGAGCTTCGCAAGACGGTCTTAAACGACCTGCCGGGAAACCCGAATCTGATCCGTAGCGGGGTGATGTTGTTCAGACCGGAACTCCTCCATCTTAACCAGCAGATCCTCCGCAAGATAACCGGCGAGTATGATAATCACAAAAAACACCCGCTGGCATTCCTCGTTAGGATCTACCAGAGGGGAGAGATGGAGTTCTACCGTCGCTATGCCGAGCTTCCCCTGCTAGGTCTGCGCAACTGCCTTATGTGGGCTCTGAAACTTCTCAATCTAGAGGAGGTCAAGAGCTGCATGGGGAAATGCTTCGGCTGCAAAGTCGAGATGCCGGAACTTCACATCGGGGAATTCGGGTTTGACGTTGATCTGCCAAGTGAGTTGGAGCTGGCCGATCATTACTTTGAGACGCGCCGTAGGTTAGATGCGATGGCTGAGCGAGCCGTCGCATCATTAAGGAATAGCGAGAGCTAACCAGGGTCGAAACATTAGGGGGTGTTTCGACCCCTTTTGTTTTTAAAAACGCCCTTTCGGGCGCACTTTTCGGTGATTGGTTATTGGATATTGGTTGTTTTTTTTATCCTCCGATTTCGCTTTCAAATCCAAATTGCTTGGCTTTGGCGAACTCGTCCTTCGATTTACCCTCATCGTTTAGTTCTTGGTAGACAAGCGATAATAAGTAATGCGTTTGCCCGTAGACGGGATCTTTTTTCAAAGCGTTTTCCAACGCCGTCTTGGCTTGGTCAAATTTATTGGTGGCGAGATAAACCTGTCCCAAATTGACATACGCGTCACGCCAGAGAGGGTCTTTTTGGATAGCAACCTGCGCCGCCGCCTCGGCACGCTCGCCGTCGCCCGATTTAACGTAGTTTTGGCTTAATGCGACAAACGAATAAGCGTCGGTACCCAATTTCGCGACTTCAACTTCGACTGTTTTAAGATGATTCTGGTATTCCTGCTCCCGTGCCAGATTTGCCTGATAGTTCTTTTCGGCCACATAGTCATAACCTTTTTTGATGCCTAAATATCCCGAAATCACCAGTGCACAAACAAAAACAGTCAGCAAAATCGCTTTCCAAGGTAATTTTCCAAAATTTAACTGTTTCTTTACCAACTCAAAATCAAAAGAGTGGCGGTTGCGACGCGACGTGAAATGCAACTCGGTTCTAAGCTGAGGGGACAGTTTGTAAGAACTTATTTTGTCGTTGGCCATGAAGCGGAAATTAGATTTTCGCTATCTTTAAACTCTTTGGGTATTTTTTGCCAGATTGTCTCCGTCACATACGGAACAAAGGGGTGGAGCATTTTTAGAGAACCTATCAGAACTAAAACAAGCTTTGCCCTGGCCGCAGCGCAATCTTCTGCCAGGTCGCTTTGCAGCCGGGGTTTAGCTTCTTCGATCATTATATCAGCAAACTCGTGCCAAATAAAGTCGTACAAAAGTTCTCCCGCACGCGAGAACTGCAATTGGTCTAGATGCTTGGTTGCCTCGGCGATTACAGCATCGAATCTTTCAAGATCTTTTTTGTCCTGCTTGGAAAATTTTGGATTTTTGTCTGGCGCTCCTTCTTGATTCATCAGGATAAATCTGGCGATATTCCAAATCTTGTTAGAGAAATTGCGGTAGCCCTTGATTTTTGATTCGCCAACTGCCAGATCGTTTCCGGCTGTGGCACCAACGACGAGTGACATTCTAACTGCATCTGTACCATATTTTTCAGCAACTTCGAGCGGATCCAAAACATTTCCGAGCGATTTGGACATTTTACGGTTTTGCTCATCGCGCACAAGCCCGTGCAGATAAACTGTTTCAAACGGTACTTTACCGGTTAGCTCCAGCCCCATCATGATCATCCTAGCGACCCAGAAAAACAAAATATCATAGCCCGTTTCCATAACTGTGGTCGGGTAAAAATACTTAAAATCCTCAGTTGCTTTTGGCCAGCCCAATGTCGAAAACGGCCATAATCCGGAGGAAAACCAAGTGTCGAGGACATCTTCATCCTGTTTCCACCCTTCTCCTTCGGGGGCAGCTTTTCCGACGTAAACTTCCTCGCCCTTATGCCAGACCGGTATCTGGTGCCCCCACCAAAGTTGGCGCGAAATACACCAGTCGCGGATGTTATCCATCCAGTGAAAATAAACCTTTTCAAACCTTTTCGGGGTAATTTTAACCTTTCCGTCTTGGACCGCTTTTTTGGCCTTTTCGGCAAGTGGCTTCATCTTCACAAACCACTGTTTGGAGGGAATTGGCTCGATTGCTCCGCCACAACGGTAGCAGGTGGCAATATTGTGCTCGTAGTTTTCTTCAATATGGTCGATCAGGCCCATTTTTTGCATATCTTCAACGATGGCTTCGCGTGCCTCTTTTGTCTTCATGCCCGCATATTTACCGGCATTTTCCATCATCCTGCCGTTTTCATCGATTACTTGCTTTAAAGCAACATCGTGGCGCTGCGCAATTTCGAAATCAATTAGAGAATGGGCTGGCGTCACCTTGACTGCACCGGTGCCGAATTCAGGATCAACGGCGTTATCTTCAACAACAATAACTTCAAAATCTCCCAAAACACCTGGGATCATATACTTTTTTCCGACCATATCCTTATAACGCTTGTCTCCTGGGTGAACGGCAACGGCGGTATCGCCGAGTTTGGTTTCTGGCCGGGCGGTGGCAAGCACAAATGGGCCATATTTTAACCAATAAAATTTGCCGATCTCTTTTTTGTATTCCACCTCATCGTCGGCGATGGCGGTATGACAGCGCGGACACCAGTTAACGGTGCGCAAACCCTGGTAAATCAGGCCTTTCTTGTACAAATCGACAAACGCTTCTTTAACAGCTTCAGACATTCCCTCGTCCAGCGTAAATCTCTCCCGGCTCCAATCGCAGGAGGCACCCATAGCGCGAAGCTGATGGGTGATCTCGCCGCCAAATTCGTTTTTCCATTCCCAGACCCTTTTTACAAATTCCTCGCGGCCAATATCTTTTTTGGTTTTACCTTCTTTGCGCAGTTGTTTTTCAACGACTGCTTGGGTAGCAATTCCGGCATGATCGGTACCGGGGAGCCATAAAGTTGGCTCTCCCTTCATCCTATGATAGCGGGTTAAAATATCTTCAAGCGTAATAAATAAAGCATGGCCGATATGGAGTTTGCCCGTCACATTCGGCGGCGGCATCATAATCGTAAACGGCTTTGCTTTGGGATCAATTTTTGGTGTAAACGCACCGGATTTTTCCCAAAGAGAATAGATATCCTGCTCGGTATCTTTAGAGTTGTAAGCTTTGTCTAGCTCGGTCATCCTAACCCGATTTTATTTTTAGTTTCTTTTAGCGTTGCCTGTGCGATTGGTTCAATTTTTTTTGCCCCATCAATCATAATCTGGCGTAATTTATCCGGTTCGGCCATAAGTGATTTGTATTTTTCCTGAATTGGCGCTAAAAATTTTACAATTTCCTCAGCTAACGCGTCTTTAAACTCGCCATATTGCTTGCCCTCAAACTCTTTTTCCAGCTCATCAACTGTTTTGTCGGTGATTTCGGAATAAATTGTAAGTAGATTAGTTAAAGCTGGCTTGTCTGCCCCTGATTTAATTTCCGATCCAGAATCGGTGACTGCTTTTTTAACCTTATTGCGGATTGTCTCGGCATCATCAGTTAGGGCAATGTAATTTAAAACCGATTCTGCCGACTTGGACATTTTTTTACTCGGATCGTCGAGGCCCATGATTCTGGCACCGGATTTCTTGATAATCGGGTTCGGAACGACAAATAATTTACCGTATTTGTTATTAATTCTCTCGGCGATATTGCGGGTAATTTCCAAGTGTTGCTTCTGATCGTCGCCGATTGGAACGTCGGTAGTTTGATAAAGCAGGATGTCAGCGGCCATTAAAACGGGATAGTCAAAAAGCCCAACGCTTAGAGGTTCGAGTGAAATATTATTTTCCTGTAGTTGTCCTGCTACTTCATTCATTTCGAGGAACCTTGGCATTTCAATAGTTTTACAGCTTTCAGCAAATCTGGCATAAACATCCTCTATAGTATCTGAACCCAAAATAAAAATTGTTATCGAGATATTTCCATCTTTGCTTCTGAATGTTGCATCTCCGAGAACACCTGATTTCTCTTTGTATTGTGTCAACCTTCTTAGCTGGCCCATTTTCATATAGCAGTTCAAAATCACCGCCAATTCGCTATGTTCTGGCCGGTCCGATTGGACAAAAATCGTTGATTTATTAGGATCAATGCCGCAGGCGATATACATGGCCGCAACCGAGAGAATGTTCTTTTTCAACTGCTCGGGATCTTGGGGAACGGTGATGGCATGCAGGTCAACGACACAGAAAATACATTCGCCATCTTCCTGCATTTGCACAAATTGCTTAATGGCGCCAATATAGTTTCCAATATGTAACACTCCGGATGGTTGAATGCCGGAAAAAATCCTTTTCATACTCTAAATCTAACAAAATCAGGTTTATAAAACAAGAACGGCCCAGCACCTTAAGGTACTGGGCCGTTGGAGTCCGATCATGCCATGCACACCTTGTAGGTGCTGGGCGGTCGGACCTATGGAATGCGGTCGAGGAAGCGGGGATCTATGTTGCGGGGAAGCTGAATGGCCGCCGCGTCCGACTTGGAACGGACGGGCATTGGCCGCGCGAGCAGGTGGAGAGCCAACAAGACACCCGCCACTGTGCCGATAATGGCTCCGATCCGTCCGATCATCAAAGGGTCGAGACCAACTGTGATGACCGCGAGGCACGAGATCATAGTCCCCAGTGCCACAAGAGTTAGACCGGAGCTTATGTCGTGCGGAGAGAATCCGAAGCGCCTCTTCTCTCGAGCCGCCAAAGTCATTCCCCAGAAGATCTGCCCGAAAAAGGCGAGAGTTGGTCCCAGCATCAAAGCCGGTACCAAAACCTCCCCGGTCAGGTTCGTGCCGAAAGACGGGTCTTTGCTGATCAGGAAGGCCAAGCTCCCGGCCAGCAATATCACCCATCCCACCACGGTCAAGACCTTGATTGCCTTGAAGCTCACCCGCTCGAGGTCGCCTTGGATGATGCGGACGGGGTCAGTGACCAGCTGCAGGAACCACGTCAGTACCGCAACTACGAAGAATAGGTAGCTGCTGAGGGCTCCCCAGCGCACACCGATATATACCGTGACAGTCACTAGCCCCAATACGGTGCCGAGGCAAAGCAAACCGCAAGTTCGCTGGTACCGATCGGACTTGATGGACAGCCCTTCGGCAATCCAGCTGACGATGCGAAGGGCGGTTAGTCCGACCAGTAGTCCGCCTGCCATTGCCCAAAGCGGGGGATGCGGCAGGCGAAACGCGGCGATGGAGACATAGGCAATGGCCGCGTAGATTGCCGCGTAAATCAGGAAACGCCGAGTGCGCATCGGAATTCCTCCTTTTGGTTACGGTCCTTGCCGCTCAAGGCCGTCGACGTCATCCGAGTTGTGGGCATCTTGCGTGGATACCGGAAGTGGCTTGACCGCAGGTTGTGGCTCTTCCACCTCTTTCCAAACAGCAAGACCAACAACCAATGCCACTACCGATGAGATCACTGTGAATCCAGCCGAGACCCATCCATCACCAACGAGACCGGCGGTGAGCACCTCGACTGACCAAACAATGGCTATCACGACTGCGCCAATGTATTGCCCGATCAATTCATCTCGGGCGTTGCGAGGGTTGCTGGTCATATCAATCCAGAACCAGGCACAACCGGCGCCAACCAGAAGGCCAACGGCAATCTCCACCTCATGCGGGTAGAGCGCAATGCCCGCCGCAATTCGGACGATTACCAGCGCCAGATAGCCGATTAGCAGACCGGCTGTTATCGCTTTCGCCATCGGTTGAAGCTTGTACCACATGTCTCATTCCTCCTTAGTGGGGTAGGTAAAGATCGGGATAGCCGCCATCGATGACGTTGTCGATCTGCCGCTCGATTTGGCGCTTATGCACCAGTCCGATCAGCGCCCCAATCGCCGGTGCAACTGCGCAGTATAGGAAGAGGTTGGAGTAACCTCCGATTAGACCGCCGACACCCGGCCCAATGATAAACAGGGCAAAGATGGCGGCAATCAGCTCGTCGAAGCGGGAGCGCTTTACGCGGGCCGTAACACACCACCCCGCGATAACTGACCCCAAGAGAAGCCACGTTGACGAGGCGGCGAGTTTCGAGGTCATTCCTAGAATCACGATGAACGCCATCCAGAGAAGCGGAAACACCTGCTCTACAGCTGACCAGAATTTGTGCACTATGGACCCTCCCTTTTTTTTGTGACAACGGCGATAGGCCTTCTCTACACCCGTGGCAAGGGCGACGATAACTGCCAAAAGCCACATGCCGCCTATAACAGGGACATAGAAGAAGAAACCGATGATCTTGAAGACCCTTTTTACTTTGGAGACATTTTCTCTTTCGGCTGTCATCTTGCCCTCCTTGCTAAACAAAATGTCAACGGACGAAGTCGCTAATCATACCAAGATTGTATGGAAAATCAATAGATTAGGCAAATTAAATCAATTGCCAAGCACCAATCACCAATAACGCAATAAATAATTAAGCATCAAACACCAATGACTAATAACGCAATAAATTTTTGAGAATAACTTTCTGGATGCATTTGGTTATTGGTTATTATAATTTGGTTATTTGTTTTTGTGCTATATTCGGCATATGGGTTATCGTACAAAATATTTAAATCGGGCAAAGATTGCGGCGAGGGCTTTAAGCTTTGTACCCTTTTTAAGAATGGCTGGTTTAAACGGCTCGATGGTCAGAGGAGAGGACACCAAAGAAAGCGATATTGATTTTTTGATAATCGGGAAGGCGGGGCGGCTGTATACGGTCAGATTTTTTGCCACAGTTTTGGTGGCGTTAACCTCTTGGCGCCGGCATGGTAAAATGATAGCGGGCCGCATATGCCTGAATTGTTTTTTGGTTGACAAAAAATTAGATATTAGCCCGAAAGATTCCAAATCAAAAGAGAAGGTGGCTTGGGCATATAAATATACGATTCCATTAGTTCAAGAGGGCAGGATAACCGAGAAGTTTTTTGAATCAAACGAATGGTTTTTAAATTATAAAGTCACCGGGCAAAAATACAGCCAGAAATTACAAGACGAGGTTTTTAAGTTTTATCCGTTGAGACGGCGAAAGTTTAGCGAAAAATTATTATCAGGACATTTTGGCGACTGGATCGAGAAGAAGTTGATGCAATATCAGGTAAAACGAATTTTAGGCGGAAAAAACGCGGATGATGAAACAGTCGCGACCAAAACAGAGATAAGATTGCACCCGAAAAAGTTTAAATAAAAGAAAAGGGAGCCCCCCGGCTGGGGGCTCCCTGACTACTTCGACGGTTGGGCGGGTCACGCCTCTTCGGAGAGGACAAGGACCCTCGCCTTGTTGCCATCATTCTCGATGACCTGAAAATGCACGATTCTACGGCTAGGGTTGTTGGAGAGCCAAAGGTTCAAACTCCCCATTAACACGACATCAAAGGACCAATCCGTGTTAGCTCCGGGCCTAACGATGGCTCCTATGACATCGAATCTCTGCTTGTTCACCTCACACCTCCTTGGCGGATTTACTTGCCTACAGCATCGCGTTGCTTGGGTCTCCCTCGAGCTGAGAGAGGTCAGCGGTGAGTCCTTCCGGTGGCGGACTTTGCTTGATCAACCTGACCACGTCGGTGCCTGTAGTGGGCGGGGTGTTACTGCCCGCGATAGGCCACCAGGTAGTACCGACCTCCCACGGAGAGGTCATTTCCTCGCTTAGCTCGGGGATGGGCTTTCCCATTCTAACTTGCGGCAGAACCGAATCGATCACGTAGTTAGTGACAGAGCGCCGCCGCTGTTTGGGCCCGAAAGGACATACCCTGACGAGTTGTTCCGGAGTGAGATCTTCGCGAAGCGTTAGGGTGACGCCGATGCCCATGGTCAGATTTCCTATCTCGCGCTCTTCATTAACAAGCTGCGGCAAGAATTGCCAGCTGTCTCTGGGAAATCCCCAAGGAGCGGAGAGAATGTCAGCGCCGTGGCAGAGCATGTTGCCCGTCGCGTCGTAGAGGAAGGTCTCCGCAGGGTGTGACGGTGTTTCCACGCGTCGCGCGAAGTCGGCGATTTCCTTGAGTTTCGCCACGCTTTCGTGGCGGACTATTGCCAGGAAGGCAATGACGACGAAAATCACCAACGTCATCATCATCGCAAAGCCGTTTCTTGCCTCCGGCACCGATGCTGGCATCCCCGACACGAACATGGTGAAGAAAATGATGCCGGGAATAAGCAGTACCCAAATCAACCACACCGCCAACCTACCCATGTAGGCACGATGGTTCCATCTTGCCCGGTAATAGATCCTGTCGTAGGGTTCGTTCTTCTCCACTTGCGAAGTCACGCCGATCCCTCCCTTTGTTAGTTAGGTTCCGAATTCTGCGTCGTTGGTCAACCAGTCACTCGGCGTGTTCGCCTTGGTCTGGGGGTTCGCCTCGCTCTCGGTGACCTTGATGCTGAACCAGAGGATTTGATTCTCTGGCGGCCAGAAAACCCGCCCTCGCTCGAGGAAAACATCTTCGCCGGCAGTGATCCGGCCGGATAGCCCGAGGTTGACGTCGGAGATGATCCTTTCTTCCATCTGCTCGAGCCCTTTGGGGAAGTGGGCTAAGAGGTCATCGAGTTTGGGGAAGTAGCCCATGTCGTAGGCGACGGCGATGTCGAGATTGATGACCTCGCCATCTTTGATGAAAAACGCATCCCACTCAACCTTCCCGGTTGGAGGGAAATAGTTGCTCGCGCAGGGAAAGATCATCGGGAGTTGTCTGCCGCAGTAGATCGTCCAGAGCGGATCGCCTTTCACCAGATAGTCCGCCCGATATGACCCGACTTGGACGACCCAATGGGTAGACGCGACTTGGTCGATGAGTTTGCCGCATCTCCACCTCGCAAAACCGAAGACGAATCCGAGCAGAGCTAAGATGCCAGTGAGCTTAGCAAACCACACGGTGATTTTGTGTACCACGATGGGATCTCCGGTGGTTTTCTCGAAAACGTACACCAGCGTGACGAGCAAGGCGCAACCAAACAGGAAAGCCGAGGTCATGAGAAGCCAAGCGAAGAAGCGGAACCATCCCGCATAGCGGGCGTACTTCTTTACTATCTTGTCGGGATCGAGCTCGACCCCACTCTCGTTTCTGACGACTCTGGCAGACATACCGATCGCCTCCTAGGTTATGATGTCAAAATGCACGACTCTCAATTTCTTGAGCCCATAATAGTATAATATCTGGTCAAAAAGTCAACAGCTCCCGACAAAAATATCTGCAAGTCAAGCAAACTTGACATTTTCTCTCCCGTTGTGATAAATTTATTCTCCGGCGTCGAGAGGAACCCCCTTCCAATCAACGCCGGATTTAGAAAAATAAACGGAGGCAATATGACAAAAATTAAGCCATTAGCCGACAAGGTATTTATCCAACCTCTGAAAGAAGAAGAAAAGACGAAAAGCGGAATTTATTTGCCCGACTCTGCCAAAGAAAAACCGAAGTATGCCAAGGTTTTGGCGGTCGGCGAGGGAAAATATGTTGATGGCCGTCTCGTGCCGTTAACAGTCAAAGAAGGCGACAAGATATTGATCAAGGAGTGGGGCGGCGACGAAATCAAGATCGACGGCGAGGAATATAAAATCGTCGCGGAAGAAGATATTTTAGCAATCGTAGAATAATCGAAAGGTTACTATGGCAAAACAAATTAAATTTTCCGAAGAAGCCCGCGCAGGGTTAAGGCGCGGCATCGATACTTTAGCTAACGCAGTCAGAGTCACGCTCGGGCCAAAAGGCCGAAACGTAGTGCTCGATAAAGGTTTCGGTACGCCAACAATAACTAATGACGGTGTAACTATCGCCAAAGAAATTGAGCTAGAAGACAAATTTGAGAATTTAGGGGCACAATTAATTAAAGAAGTTGCCGAAAAAACCAATGATGCCGCCGGCGACGGTACAACCACGGCCACAATTTTAGCTCAAGCCATCATCAGCGAGGGAATGAAAAATATTGCCGCGGGTGCAAACCCGATGGCAATCCGCCGTGGTATCGAAAAAGCTACCGAGGCCGCGGTTGAAGATTTAAAGAAAAATGCCAAACCGGTTTCGGGCAAAGAAGAAATTGCCCAAGTTGCCTCAATCTCGGCTGATAATAAGGAAGTCGGCGATTTAATTTCCGAAGTAATGGATATGGTTGGCCGCGATGGTGTTATCACTGTCGAAGAAGGCCAGTCAATCGGAATCGAAAAGGAAGTTGTCGAGGGAATGCAGATTGATCAGGGTTACATTTCGGCTTACATGGTGACCGATTCGGCGCGGATGGAAGCGGTTTTGGACGATCCGTTTGTTTTAATCACCGATAAAAAGATTTCTTCGGCTCAAGAGATTGTTCCTATTCTCGAAAAAGTTGTTCAAGCGGGCAAAAAAGACATAATTATCATCGCCGAGGACGTTGACGGCGAAGCACTAACCACAATTGTTCTAAACAAACTTCGCGGTGTCTTTAACGCACTTTGTGTTAAGGCCCCCGGATATGGTGATAGCAAGTCGGAGATACTCGAGGATTTGGCAATTTTAACTGGTACAAAAGTAGTTTCCGAGAGTACGGGAACCACTTTTGACAAGATCGAACTGGATCAGCTCGGCCGCGCAAGAAGAGTCGTCGCCGAAAAAGATAAAGCCACGATTGTCGAGGGCAAAGGCGACCAGAAGGCAATCAAAGCGCGTGTTGATCAAATCAAAAATCAAATTAAAAAATCAGATAGCGATTTCGACCGAGAAAAACTTCAGGAAAGATTGGCAAAACTTTCCGGTGGAGTGGGCGTCATCAAAGTCGGTGCCGCAACAGAAATCGAGTTAAAAGAATTGAAACACAGGATTGAAGATGCGGTGGGCGCAACCAAAGCGGCACTGGAGGAGGGAATTGTGTCCGGAGGTGGCGTGGCGCTAGTTGATGTGATCCGTTCTCTAGATGAAGTTCAAACCGATGATGCGGACGAAAAAGTCGGCGTCAAGATTGTTAAAAAAGCCCTTGAAATTCCAATCAGACAAATTGCGGAGAATGCCGGTAAGGACGGCTCGGTAATAATTGAAGAGGTGCGCCGCAAGGAAAAGGGTGTCGGCTATAACGCCGCCAAAGACGAATATGTTGATATGGTCAAAGCAGGAATTATTGATCCGCTGAAAGTAACTCGTTCCGCACTTCAAAATGCGGCGTCGGTGGCGGCGATGGTATTGACCACCGAGGCAGCCATCTGTGATTTGCCCGAAAAGAATCTGCCATCTGGTGGCGCGATGCCGCAGATGCCGTCTGGTATGGAGATGGGCGGGTACTAAACGTTAGATAATCAGGACTCAAGGGACGCGTCGCCGACACCAGCGTGCCGGCGCGCTCAACCTCGACTCGCCACCCAGCACCTTAAATTAAGCGTGCTGGGACCATGCTCGCTCGTCTGCGGACGCCCTTTCATCCTATTATCTAACTTGTTTTTGAAGAAGTGGAAAGTGATGCAAAAAAGCGCCCTTTTGGGTGCTTTTTATGTATTCGTAATTCTATTTTAATGTTTCTAGTTTAAAAATGGTCAGGCACCGAACGCGACGGGGATGTCGCGTCCGGTGCCCTTGGGGAGGAGGCCGTTCCTCTTGCAGGATTGGCCGGGAAACGATGAACCTTATCGGACAGGTCCACCGCCGCTGCCTCTGGGAAGGCAGCAAAAATGGGCGAGCAGCAAGCTCCCCCAGAAGCAAGCTGCTCGCACCGAGTCGGTTTTGGGGCAACCAGGAGGGGTTGGGGCCCCTAGCCGACACCTCAAATGATGGCGACCGGTGACAAACCGGATGATCAGATGATGGGATGATTGGAGATGGTTTGTCACCGGAGTGGTACCGAGTGAGCCGGACCGGACAGGTAGGGATTTGGAAGCTCGGGGCTAGAACTTCGTTTACCCTTTTCACCGCTTAGCGGCACCCTTGTCCGGTCCGGAGCGGTTGCTGGAGTTTGCTGCCCCAGCGCCCTTGAGGATTGTAAAGAAGTGCAACCGGATAAACCCCTGGCTCAGGTAGCAATTTACGCTCCCCGAGGCGGTGTCTGTTAAGCGCAACCTCCAAGCTGCCATGTCCGCGAGGTGCCTAGAGATTGAACAAACACCGTTAGCGCAGGCCTTATCCGGAGGATCCCCGACTTCTTGGTAGGCAACCTTTCGATCGGAGATTTTCTGGCAAGCCGAGGGCGAAAGCCGCTCCAAGTAGCCGCCCCCGGAAGATGAATCATTTCAGTGATCGTCCGCATGAATGCGAATTAAGCGTAGATTATCATTTCTAACCTGATTTGTCAAGACAAAACAGGTTAGATTTTAAAAAGAGCGCCCAGCTCCAGTTTGGTGAGAACTGGTGCTGGGCGCCGGGTACGGCAGGTTATAGCGGTTAGTGCTTGCCGGAAGCGGTGGGAGGAGGCGCAGTGCAGGCGATGCAGTGACCTGCGATGATTACGGCGCCGCAGTGGTGCCGGCCTTCGCCAGCTTCGAAAATGCTCTCGTGGAGCGCCACTTCCTCGGCGCGGTAGCGTTCGGCGACGGTGCCCATCGAGATCAGTTCGACTTTGTGTCCGTTATCGTGCAGACAAATGCCGAGGGCAGGTATCGTGGCACTCTCCACATCATAGCCATACGCTACCCCATTGACGATAGCCGCAGACGTTTTCGAAATCACGTGATCCCTCCTAGGTGTTGGATTAGCTGTCGCAGTTGCCGAGGCACTTGCCAGCGATGATCGGCAGATCGCAGTTGGAGCAGAACTTGATGCCGGAAGGCCTAAAGGCGCGGTTCATGACGTCTGTGCCCTGCCTGACCAGCTCGCGCGCACGTTCAGGCGAGATCGGCTCCAATTGACCTTCCTCCGGTATCAGATTGTGGGTGCAGGGTCTCTCCGGGTCGTGCTTTACGCAGACCAAGTTGAAGATCGAGCAGAGGACGAGTTCCGGATCGTGCGGCGGCGGTTCAGGGTCTTTGAGTCCCTCTGTGATCTCCTCAAGGTCGGGCGGTCCGTTCCCGAAGCCGGGACAGTCGCCCCCTAGCTCTTCCAGTCCCTCGACACTCCCTATCCCTTCGGGGAGTTCTCCCGTCGGCACCATTCTACGGTGTCGGAAAAGGGCCATAGTGGATTCCTCCAATGTGATGTAGTGAACGTCTGAACGGATGATTCAGATCATGTGATTATAAACCTAATATAAAAAGAGGTCAATATCAACAGGGGGCAGAATAACGAATTGAGAAAGATTATTTCGGGATTTTTTGAATGAGATCCCACAATGAAATCCCCACTTGCTTAACGGCGGGGTAGGCGGCAGGCAATAATAGCAAAAATATAACGATCCAAATCAGGTTTTTGCGCAAAAATTTAATCAGGGCAAAAACTAGTATGACAATAACAATAATCGAAAGAGGCAACCGATAGGCCTCGGGAATTAATTGCAACGCCTGATTATAATAACTAATTATCGTCTGCATCTTCCTTATTATCCTCTAATTTATTTTTATTGTGAAATTTTTTATGAATTTCGTGCAAATGCTTGTCGGTAATGTGAGTATAAACTTGAGTGGTGGTAATGGACGAATGACCAAGTAAACTTTGAACCGAACGCAAATCTGCACCGGCGCGTAAAATATCAGTGGCAAAAGAGTGGCGTAAAACATGGGGGGTGACTTTTTTGACAATACCGGCGCGCTTGGCCGCTTCGGCTACAATGCGTTCGACTTGTCTTGAGGTTAACCGGCCACCGGATTCGGCGAGCTCCTTTGAGCCCAATTCCTCTGCATCCGGTTTTGAATCTTTAATAAATAGCGCCTTATCTTTATCGTGGCGCGCTTTAAGATATTTTTCGACCCATTCTTTTGCCTCATCGGATAAAAAAACAACCCGACGCTTGCCACCTTTGCCGTCTACCGAAAACTCCTCGTGTCCCAGATTAACCTGATCGCGGTTTAAACCGGTTAATTCCGAAACGCGCACGCCGGTTGAAAATAAAATTTCCAAAATAGCGCGATTTCTAAGCTCCAAAATATTTTTTTCGCCAAAAGCGCCGCGGATCCGCTCTAGCTCTTGCGGTTCCAGAAAGGCGATTGCGCGCTCGGGCGTGTCGGAGAGTTCGATTTTCTCTGGTGCGAGTGATTCAACGTCTGTTTTTGATAAATATTTCAAAAAGCTCCGAATCGCAATCATATAATAGTTCATCGTTTTGTTTCCCAGTCCTCGCCGGTGCAAAACGAGCCGCCACTTTTTGATAAGTTCAAGGTCAATTTTTTTAACCGATACAACACCTTGGGATTCGGCAAATTCAGCGAATTTGCTTAAATATGAATCGTAATTGCGGATTGTCAGCTGGGAGTGTCCACGCTCGAGCTCGATATATTCCAAAAATTCTCTGATTAACTTTTGCATGCTTTTATTTTACGACATCGGCCAAAGAAAGCAAAGTTATATTGTCATATCTTTCAAAATTGTTATACTTTTGACGATGAATATTCTTAATTTTGATAATAATTTATTGATTGCCATAAATAGCGGCCTAATTGGTCATTCTGCTATTTTAGATGCCACCCTTAAAGGGATTGCTACTTATACGGTTTATGTTTTGCCCGTTTTGCTTATCGCACTATGGTTTTTAGCGCCCAAAAAACGTGAATCATTATTTTTGGCATTCTTTGCCGCGTTTATAGCTTGGCTTGTAATCACCAAGTTAATTGTGCCAAGTATTTGGATGCGAGCCAGACCCGATTTAGCGCTTTTAGGGGTGAAAGAAGTAATTTTTCATCGTCCGAGCTACTCGTTCCCGTCCGATCATGCCACGCTTTTATTTGGCCTTTCTTTCGGCTTGTTTGCTTTTGACTGGAAGAAAGCGGGCGGGTGGTTTTTGGTCTTTGCTTTTGTGGTTTCCCTTGCTCGCGTGGCAGTGGGCGTTCACTTCCCGCTCGATATTCTGGGTGGTATTGTTTCTGCCGCAATCGGGGTCTTGGTTGTCAACCTGTTAAAAAAACAGATTTTGGCATATATTTATAAGCCAATCGTCTGGGTTTTGAAAAAAATAAAATTGGCATGAAAAGAGCATTTAAAATAGAACATACCGGATGGCTGGGGGTTTCCTCGGAGATTGTTTCGTGGTTATTTTCTCCTCCTTTGGTGGGAACGGTCTTTTTTATCTTTCTCATATTCTGGTATTCGGCCGATTTCTCGCAGGGTCTGCGCTGGATCGTAGCCATTTCCCCATTTTTGATTTTTATTCCACTCATATATTTTGCCGTTTCGGTTAAATTTGGCTGGATTTCTGATCTCGACCTGACTAAAAGAGAGGAGCGCCCTGCCTTTTTGCTCGTTTTTACCCTTTCCCTTGCTTTGGCTGCTCTTGTTCTATATTTACTTAACGTCCCGAATAAGTTTTTAGTTTATGTTTTATCGGGCTTGGCAACAACGATTCTTGCTTCAATAATTACCCTATATTGGAAGATCAGTTTTCATACTGCCATCACAGCAAGTGTCGTAACTGCTATTAATATTTTGGGCGGTCCTCATTTTTGGCCACTGTTTTTGCTTTTAATTCCGATTGGCATTGCTAGAGTTGTGCTGAAACGCCACACGATTTGGCAGGTAATCGGCGGAGCAATCATCGCCTTTTTGGCAACTTGGATTGTCTTTAACTTTTTTGGCTATCCGTTCTGGGGGAATACCCTATGATCGGCGAAATCCTATCGGTTCTTAGTAATTTTATAATCAACACCATTAGCTCAATGGGATATTGGGGAGTGGCGGCTTTAATGGCGATTGAATCGGCCAATATTCCGCTACCTTCCGAGGTGATTATGCCGTTTTCTGGTTATCTTGTATCGGTTGGCCGTTTTTCTCTTTGGGGCGTTGCTTTGGCGGGAGGTTTTGGATGTTTAGTCGGTTCGCTTTTTTCCTATTGGATCGGCGCTATCGGCGGCCGGCCATTAATCGAAAAATACGGAAAATATATCCTGATTTCTCACCATGATTTGAATCTGACGGATAAGTGGTTTAAGAGGTGGGGGGATATAACCGTTTTTGTCGGGCGGCTTTTGCCGGTGGTTCGAACTTTTATCTCTTTTCCCGCCGGAATTGCGCGCACCAATCTCTTGACCTTTTCGATATATACGTTTGTCGGCTCGGTGATTTGGTCCTACTTTCTCGGCTGGGTCGGATTCAAACTCGGCCAAAATTGGAATACCCTGAAGGGTTATTTTCACGGTGCCGACATCATTATCGGAATTTTGATTTTGTTGGGATTGACTTGGTGGATTTACCGACACATCAAACACTCGCGGACGGCATAAGAGCATCGTGCTATAATTAAATCGTGCTAATCGAATTGTCGAAATTTATAGGTATGCCCGTAGGGGCATTAGAAGAGGGGGCTTTGATTGGACGCGTCCGGCGGGTTTTAGTAGATCCTCATCAGGGTAAAATCGCCGGTTTTTTAATTAAAGAGAAAGGTCCTTTTACCAAGCCGAAGGTTGTTTCGATGATTGATGTTGTTGATGTGGAACGCGCGGCGATGGTTATTAATTCCCGCAAAAGTTTGGTCTCAAGAGCTGAAATCGTCCGTATAGCCAAAATCTTGGAATACAAATTCAATTTGATTGGATTGCCCGCCAGAACCAGAGAAGGGCAGATGCTCGGCAAAGTTACCGATGTGGTTGTTGAGTCGCAGACGGGTGAAATCGTGCGTCTCTACACCCATTTTTTGCTTCAACACCGTGTTTTTGAGCGATCCCGAATCGACGAGATAACTTGGCAGGAAATATTTTTAATAACCGATAACCGCAAAAAAGTTAAAGCAAAAGTTCCTGTTGCTAAAAAAGCTCAATCAGCGGCTTAACCAGCTAGGCGAATCGCACCATAGAGAACGGCCATCCCGAGGATGGTCATTATTGTTGTCCAGATTGTCGGGTGGCGGTGGTGGCTTTCGGGAATTAGATCACTGGCGCCAAGATATAAAAACAGACCTGTAAAAACGGCCATGATGAGTCCTAAAACCGTTTCCGAGACACTAATAAAAACCGTCGCCAAAATTCCAAGAGCTGGGGTTAGTGAAACGCCGATAAGATAGCGCATGGCTCGTCCTCGATCTTCGCCGTTTTTTAAAATAATTCCCACCGTGTTAATACCATCGGAGAATCGGTGAACAAGCACGGCGGATGCGACTGTCCAACCAACCGCCGGTGATATTTTAAAGGCCAGCCCGATTCCAAATCCGTCAAAAAAACTATGCAAAATTAAAGCCACTGCTCCGAAACTACCCTGATGGATCTCCTTACAGCATTCATCGTGTTTGTGGATAGAAAATATGCGGTCTAGTAGGAGGTAGAGAACAAATCCACCCGCAACCAATAGGGATACGGTTTGCAAACTATAATTATTTGCGACAAGATCGACCGATTCGGGCAGAAGATCAAATAGTGCAACCGCCAAGACCGCACCGGCGGAAAATCCTAAAATTAAATGCAATTTATCGCGGAACCGAATCGCAAAAAGTCCCCCGAAAAGCGTTGCTAAAATTGCACCAACCGCAACAATGTAAACCATATAATAATTTAGAATTAAGAATTAGGAAAATTCTATCTTTTTTTGTTCATTCTGTCCAGAAAATATTATTTAAATCTAGAAAATAGCTCATTCGGGTCTTTGCGCAAACTTTCGCTATGAGCCCTTGATTGAAATATCGTTTTCTGGTATAAATTTCGCAGTTGGCAGAACATCGAAAACTAGGTGAAGGAGACCAGAAAACCATGCCTGACGGTGAGATCGGACTCAAGGATGTCGGACGGATATTCCTGCTCCAGTGGGTAGTGCGCGACAGTGGTGAAGATAGCACCGTTGACTACCTTCGGGTAGACGAAGCAGGCGCGGATCACATCAAGATATCGTTTTGGTCAAGAGGGCCGGGACGGGGATACGTCGAAGCAGATTATCTCCCTATACAACCCGGGGATGAAACAATCAGCCTCCCAAACTACCTCAACCAAGCTATCTTTGAGGGTACGTGGCTTGGGGGTTCCGATCACCTCGCAGGGAAAAGCCATTTGTTGCGTCTCGGCTCTATCCTCGACATCACCGATCGGCTGGCCGAGTTTCCCGAGTGCAAGCTGGCGCCTGCCACTACGTCGGCCTAGCTTGCGATAGCGGACGTAGGTTCGAAGGTTTACGGTGGAGGATTGGCAGCAAACTGCCAACCCTCCACCCTTTCAAATAATAAACGCTTCTTATTGTTAAGGTTTATCAAACCTGTTATTATCGGTTTATGAAACTAAATTCCAAAATCAAAGCAATTCTTTTTGACGCCGATGGCGTCGTTATTACGAACAAGTTTAATTTTTCCCGTCAGGTTGAGCGCGATTACGGCATTCCTTTGTCAAAAACAATTCCTTTTTTTGAGGGCGATTTTAAGCCATGTATGACAGGTGCGGCCGATTTAAAAGAGGAGCTCGCGAAGCACGTCAAAGATTGGGGCTGGAAAGGCACAATTGATGAGCTTTTGGATTATTGGTTTAAATGCGAACATAATATCAGTGAAAAATTAGTTGAGACAATTCAGAAAATAAGAGCAAAAGGAATCAAATGTTATTTAGCCACCAATCAGGAGAAATATCGTACTACATATTTGATAGAAAAGATGGGCTTCGGTAATTCTTTTGACGGAGTTTTTTCGTCCGCCCACATAGGCCACAAAAAACCAAGTGAACAATATTTTACAAATATCATAGACAAATTAGATCTAAGACCGGAAGAAATCATGTTTTGGGATGATTCGAAGGAAAATGTTGATGCGGCAAAAAAACTTGGTTTTGATGCCCGCTTTTATGTGGGGTATGAGGATTTTGAAAAGATAATCAAGGGGTTGTTGTGAGCTTATCAATCGGGATGGTTGGAACTCAATGCTACGAGGCATCCCGTTTGAACTAAAAATAAAGTTACCCCCTCCTCAAAAAGAGAGAACCGTTTTAAAAAGAGATAGATTTGGGAGGATTTTGCATTCAATGGTAGCAAAGTAAGGCGCGGCTAGTAAAAAGGGGTGGTAAATGCCACCCCTTTTTACATATTCGTCTACTCG